>Ga0105053_10004160_pt1 | contig 21529 bp, 15 predicted proteins | sample BON01_FD_78093 | JGI IMG/M metagenome (GOLD analysis project Ga0105053, IMG submission 78093) | Freshwater microbial communities from Lake Bonney liftoff mats and glacier meltwater in Antarctica - BON-01 | ecosystem: Environmental > Aquatic > Freshwater > Ice > Glacier meltwater | place: Lake...
CGAAATCCAAAACCCCTCAAGTTCCTGAGGAAAACAGGCTGGTAAAAACTATGTTGACAGTAGGTACTTTAAATGAACCAACTGAAATGGCAATTCTTCCTAATCTTGACATCCTTCTAGTGCAAAGAAAAGGAGAGATTATGCTATATAAGGAGAATAGTAAAAACATTCTTCAGGTTGGTTTTTTAAATGCCTATTACAAGACTTCGGTGGCGGGTGCGAACGCTGAAGATGGAGTACTTGGAATTGCCACCGATCCCGCCTTCAAAGAGAATAATTACGTTTATATTTTCTACAGTCCGATAGACACATCCGTAAATCGTCTCTCACGGTTCAAATTTGTCAACGACAAACTGGATAACACATCTGAAAAAGTAATCCTAGAGTTCTATTCTCAGAGAGAAATATGCTGCCATACCGGAGGGTCAATTGCCTTTGGTCCGGATGGACTCTTATATGTTTCCGCCGGTGATAATGCCACTCCGTTTGATGTACCAAAGCAGACTTTTGTGAATAAAGGCTACGGCCCCATGGACAACCGTCCGGGGCTTGAACAATATGATGCCAGAAGATCTTCAGGTAATACCAATGACCTTCGTGGAAAGATCATGAGGATAAAAGTAAATGAGGATGGCAGCTATAGTATTCCTGAAGGTAATTTATTTCCACCTAATACACCCGGCACAAGACCGGAGATTTATGTAATGGGAAACCGTAACCCCTACCGGATCTCCATCGACAAGAAAACAGGATTTCTTTACTGGGGCGAAGTTGGTCCAGATGCAAATGCAGATAGTCCTGAAAGAGGATCAAGAGGCTACGATGAAGTTAATCAGGCAAGAAAAGCGGGCTTTTTTGGATGGCCGTTTTTCGTAGGAAATAATTACCCTTACCGAGCATATGATTATACCAACGGAACAAGCGGCGAGGCTTTTGATCCGGCCAAACCACATAATACTTCGCCCAACAATACTGGCCTAGAATATCTTCCCCCTGTTTCACCTGCTTTTATCTGGTACCCCTATGCAGTTTCAAAGGAATTTCCACAGGTTGGTACCGGTGGTAGAAATGCAATGGCCGGTCCGATTTATCATACAGAATTATTTCCTAAAGAAACACGTTATCCTGACTATTATAATAATAAACTCTTTATTTACGATTGGATCAGAGGCTGGATTAAGGCAGTAACTATGAAGCCTAATGGTGATTACGATAATATGGAGGCCTTTATGCCGATGTCAACCTTCTCCTCCCCGATAGACATGGAAGTGGGACCGGATGGACGCATCTACATCCTGGAATACGGTAAAGGCTGGTTCTCAAAAAATCCGGATGCAGGTATCGCCAGAATTGATTTCGTTGCCGGCAATCGCCCTCCAAAAATTAAAGAATTAATAGTAAGCAAAACAAGTGGAGTACTTCCATTTAAATTACAGGCCAAAGTTGAAGCCAGCGATCCTGATAAAGACAAAATGAATTATGTATGGGAGCTTGGCAATGGAATTAAAAAAACAACCATACTGCCAAGTATTGAACATACTTATACCAAAGCCGGCGTATATGCGATTAGTGTTCTGGCGATAGACAAAAATTTTGCAAGTACCAATAGCAGTCCGGTAACCATTTCAGCAGGAAATGCACAACCGAATGTCAGTATACAATTAAAAGGAAATCGGAGCTTTTATTTTGACGGAAAACCGATTAATTATGACGTAAACGTAAGTGATGAAGGTTCTACAGTTAATAAAAACACCATTTATGTAGCTGATAATTATTCTAAAGGAACAGACCTTGCAGGAGCATCAATGGGACATCAGGTATTTACAGAAACACAGGCTGGGCAGGCTTTAATGCTGAAATCAGATTGCCAGTCCTGCCACCAGATAAGCACCAAATCTATAGGCCCTTCTTACACCCAAGTGTCTGCAAAATACCAGAATGATCCCAATGCAGTAACTTATCTGTCGAATAAGATCATTAAAGGTGGTGGCGGAACCTGGGGAGAAGTAGCCATGCCGGCTCATTCTGCCATGAGTGAGGATGACGCAAAGAAAATTGCTCAATGGGTTTTATCACTTGAGAATAAAGCGGCAAGTAAGGCAACTTTGCCAATTCAGGGCAGCATAATCCCTACTCAGGAAGCTGAAAATAATATATTCAGCATCTACGCTACATATACTGATCAGGGACAGTCCGGATTGAAACCACTAACAGGTTCAAGTACTGTTTATCTGAGAAGCAATTCATTTAGTGCAAGAGAAATTACCGAAAGAACCAGAATCGGATTAAAAGACTCAACCAATACCGGCTTTCTGATCTATCCGCAAAACAATGGATGGTTCAAATTGAACAATATCGATCTCTCAGGAATCAAGCAATTAGAATTTGCGAATCTCTCAAAAGGCGGAGGCGGAAATTACATAATTGAGATCCGTATTAATTCGGAAACCGGAACAATTATTGGGAAAAATAGCTTTACTGATGGAGAAATATCTGATCAGCAAGCCAATACCTTGGTTCAGCTTAGTCCTCCTGCCGGCAAAGAGCTAAACAACTTGTTTGTGCTGATTGTTTCTGACCCTAAAAATTTAAAACCAAGGCCTTTACTTAAAACAATTACATTTAGACAGGAATAAAATTTTCAATAAAATTAGGATATGATAATTTCCAGAAAACTAATTCTGTCGTGTTTTTGTTTTTTAGCTTTTTTTTCTTGTAAATCAGTTTCTGATAAAGTTTCCGGAATAGCTTCTGATAGCCCATCCCTTGTAAATCCCTTATCAAAAACTGCTTTTCAAAAAACTATTGATGGTAAAAAAACAGATCTGTATGTTTTAAGGAACAAGAACAAGGCACAGGCTTTTTTTTCTAATTATGGTGCAAGGATACTAAGCTTAACAATGCCTGACCGCTCAGGTAAATTGAGAGATGTGGTACTGGGCTTTGCGGATATTGAAGCCTATAAGAAATCAACAGTTGGAGCGACAATTGGTCGTTATGCAAACAGAATTGCTAAAGGGAAATTCAAACTCGATGGTAAAGAATATTCAATCTTCACTAATAATCCTCCCAATGCCCTGCACGGTGGTAAAAAAGGATTCCAGGATGTGGTTTGGGATGCCCGACAAGTAGACAGTCAAACCCTTGAGTTTAGTTATCTGTCAAAAGATATGGAAGAAGGATTCCCCGGAAATCTGCAGGTGAAAGTCATTTACAAACTGACTGATAATAACGAGCTTATGATCAACTACGAAGCAGTTACAGATAAAAAAACTATTGTAAATCTTACCAATCATGCATATTTCAATTTAAATGGTGCAGGAAGTGGCACTATTCTAAACCATACTATGCAGATCAATGCGGAGCAATATACTCCGGTAAATTCAAACCTGATTCCATTAGGGAAAATGGAATTTTTAGCAGGCAGTCCTTTCGATTTTAGAAAGGCAACAAAAATAGGGGACAGAATTGATAATGTTGATCTTCAGCTAAAGTACGGTAAAGGTTATGATCATAACTATGTATTAAATCCGGGTAAAACGGGTGTAATGAAGGTTGCCGCAATTGCTAAAGGTGAAAAATCAGGAATTATTATGCAGGTTTTTACACAAGAACCGGGTATTCAATTTTATACTGGAAATTCAAGGACAACATTCTGTCTGGAAACTCAGCATTTCCCCGACTCGCCGAATCAGCCGGAATTTCCCTCAACTGTTTTGAATCCCGGACAAGTATATAAAACAAGTACTGTTTATAAATTTTCAGTGAGTAAATAATTCTGAATTAAATTCAGGATTATTTCTTGAAGAAATGAACAATAATTTATATTTAAGAACGATTTTGTGACGAATAATTTTTAGACTTATATGAATAGAAAATTAAAAATGGGAATGATTGGTGGTGGTAAAGATGCCTTTATAGGTGCAATTCACCGTATCGCAGCCAATATGGATGGTCTTATCGAGCTTGTATGCGGAGCTCTGAGCTCTAGTCCTGAAAAAGCCATCGAAAGCGGTAAAACCCTTTTTCTTCCTAATGACCGAATTTATCCGAATTATGAAGAAATGATCCTTCAGGAGAGTCGCCTTCCTGCCGGACAGCGGATGGATTTTGTAAGTATTGTTACCCCGAACCATGCTCATTTCGCACCGGCAATGATGGCGCTGGAGCATGGCTTTCATGTGGTGATTGATAAACCAATCACATTCACTTTGGAAGAAGCTAAACTACTGAAGAAAAAGACTGAAGATACCGGACTCAGCTTATTGCTGACCCATACCTATGCGGGTTATCCCATGGTTAAACAGGCCAGGGAAATGGTTAAAGCAGGTGACCTAGGTAAGATCAGAAAAATTATTGTAGAATACCCGCAGGGATGGTTAAGCAGATTATCTGAAAAAGATGGAAACCCCCAAGCTGCATGGCGAACAGACCCAGCAAGATCAGGAAAAAGCGGATGTATGGGTGATATTGGAACCCACGCTGCACATCTGGCTGAATATATTAGTGGATTAAAAATTTCCAAATTATGTGCAGACCTTAGTATTGTGGTTGATGGAAGAGCTTTAGACGATGACGGCAATGTGCTTCTCAAATTTGACAATGGTGCCAATGGCGTACTGATTGCCTCCCAAATCGCAGCGGGAGAGGAAAATGCACTCAAGATCAGAATATATGGCGAAAAGGGTGGACTCGAATGGGCACAACAGGAACCGAATACCTTAATTCTGAAATGGCTAGATGCTCCGATGCAAATTTTAAGAACAGGAGGGCACAATCTTTCAAACTATGCTGCATTCAACAGCCGTACTCCTGCTGGTCATCCCGAAGGATATCTTGAAGCATTTGCTAATCTATACCGGAATTTTGCATTATGCCTTTCAGCAGAAATTGAAGGTGTAAAAGCAGCTCCCGAAGCTTACGACTATCCTTCAGTTGATGAAGGTATACGGGGAATGGCTTTTATCAATAATGTGGTGAAAAGCAGTTTGAGTAATGAAAAATGGACAAATTTTGAAGTTTAATTATAGATTATGACTACGATAAAAGGACCCGCAATATTTCTTGCACAATTTTTAGGTGATAAGGCACCATTTAACAGCCTAGAATCAATATGTAAATGGGCAAAAAGCCTCGGATTCGAAGGTGTACAAATCCCAACTTGGGATCCGCGTTGTATAGATCTCCAAAAGGCGGCAGAGAGCAAAACTTATGCCGATGAGATTAAAGGGATCGTTAATTCTTGCGGTATGGAGATCACTGAGTTATCAACCCACTTACAGGGCCAGTTGGTCGCTGTGAATCCGGCTTATGATCTTCTTTTCGATGGATTCGCTCCTGCCAGTGTGCATAATAATCCGACAGCCCGTACCGAATGGGCCGTACAGCAATTAAAATATGCGGCAATTGCTTCAAAACATATGGGTATCACTGCCCACGCAACTTTTAGCGGATCATTATTGTGGCATACATGGCATCCATGGCCACAAAGGCCTGCTGGACTCGTTGATGCAGGATTTAAAGAACTGGCTAGGCGATGGCTACCAATCCTAGACCATTTTGACCAGCATGGTGTGGATGTTTGCTATGAGATTCATCCGGGCGAAGATTTATTTGATGGGGTAACCTACGAAATGTTTCTGGAAAAAGTAAACAATCATTCCAGAGCATGTATTCTATATGATCCCTCTCATTTTGTATTACAATGCCTCGATTATGTTCAATACATCGACCATTATCATGAGCGGATCAAAGCATTCCATGTGAAAGATGCTGAATTCAATTCAACAGGCAAGCAGGGCACCTTTGGGGGATACCAGAACTGGGCCGACAGAGCAGGCAGATACCGCTCTCCGGGCGATGGGCAGGTCGATTTCAAACGAATCTTCAGCAAACTTACCCAATATGATTTTAAAGGCTGGGCAGTAATGGAATGGGAATGCTGCATCAAGCACCCTGAAGATGGAGCACGCGAAGGAGCAGCATTTATAAAGGATCATATTATCAGGGTTACTGAGAGGGCATTTGATGATTTTGCAGGTACAGGAAGCAATGAGGAGTTCAACCGAAAAATTCTGGGTATTTAATTATTAATCATTAGTTTCACAATAATAAATACTCAATTAATTATGAAAAAAATACTCGTTGTTTTAGGGGTTTGCAGCATTCTTTTCGCATGTAATAGTGCAGAAAAATCAGAAAGTACCGAAGACACAACAGCCGCAATTGAACAAACTTCCCTTGACACAAGCGCCGCAATTGCTAATACAGAAAGCACAGGCTCTTCTAAAGGAGAACAGTTGATCAGTACTTCAGATTGTCTGACATGTCATAAAGTTGAAGCCAAAATCGTTGGCCCTGCTTATATTGATGTTGCCAATAAATACGAAGCAACTGATGCAAACATTGAAATGCTTGCCGGAAAAATTATTAATGGTGGTTCAGGTTCATGGGGTGAAATACCAATGGCACCACATACTGCCTTAAGTACAGCTGATGCAAAAGATATGGTTAAATACATTCTTTCTTTAAAAACTAATTAATATGAAAAAAATCAGCCTAGTTATTCTCAGTACAATTCTTCTTTCCGGCTGTGGCTCAAGCAAAAACGGTATGAATTCTAAAGGATGGCAAAAATTATTTGACGGAAAAACAACTGCCGGATGGCACAGTTATAGTAAAACAAGTGCCGGAACCGACTGGAAAATTGTTGATGGTGCAATCTACCTTGATGCCAAAAATCGACAGCCCGGACAAGGAGGAGATCTGACCACCGATGATTCATTCGATAATTTCCACCTCAAGATGGAATGGAAAATATCCAAGAATGGAAACAGTGGGATCATATTTTATGTAAATGAGGATCTGTCAAAATACAAATCTTCTTATAATACGGGACCTGAGATGCAGGTACTGGATAATGACGGCCATGCAGATGGGAAAATTTATAAACACCGCGCCGGTGATCTGTATGATCTAATTGCAAGTAGCTCTGAACCGGTTAAACCGGTTGGCGAATGGAATAAAGTGGAAATTATTGCCAACAATGGCAAACTCGACTTTTTTATGAATGGTAAAAATATTGTTTCTACAACCATGTGGGATGATGACTGGAAAAAGATGGTAGCCGGAAGTAAATTCAATACCATGCCCGGTTTCAGCATCTACAAATCCGGGAAAATCTCAATCCAGGATCATGGAGATGAGGTGTGGTATAGGAATATTGAGATTAAGAAATTATGATCAATTGACGGTGGAGAATCATTGCTGTCCGGTTAAAGTATTTTATGTACAAAATATCTCTATTTAGGCTTTTCAATAGGATATTTTAGTTGAATTAGAATTAAGACCCCCCCTTTAACCTTGCCTCCCTCTCCAAAGGAGTCCTTTGGACTATTGCCGGGAAGGCCAATTTGTTATTCACTGGTTTTTGTTGTTTTTAAAGGCGTTCATGCTTTCGCCGCTGAAGGGCGGCTCAGGTTTGAAGGCCAAAAGAAACAAAAGCCTTTTTCAATCCCTAGGTGCCTTGGCCACAAGTCCACCACACATCAAAAAAAAGCGATCGCTGCTTTTGGGGTTTAGGAAAATATGAAAGTATTCCGGATATGATCCCAAAATCTAATGCTCGCAGGTGCTGTTTGAAAGACTCTGCATCTTTTTTTGATTTGGCTGGCACAGGTCCCGGTTTAAAACCGGGAGAATCGTCCTTCGGAACCGTTTATCTGATATGAATGGTTTTGGGATAGTGCTCAAATAAACATTTGATTATAAATAATTTATCAGTTGATGAAAGATAATTATTGCCTATCATTTAGAAAAAGACAGTTTTCAATATTTAATAGTCATTTTTATCAATGGAAAATATAACAGCGAATAAAATATCCATTTATATTCTCGATAATACGTTTTGAAGTTTTAATTTAAAAATAAACCCTATCTATTCTTAAATAAGAAATTCACAATATTATGATGTTTTCCCTGCCATTAATACCACAATTTTATACCTAGACCAACAGGAATGTTCATAAGCTTTGGCCTAAGTACTAAATCTCCGTTAACCTTTTTTTTTTCCGCCCAAGGCGGATGGTGCGGTATGCATAGACCAAGCCTTAGTAATGACTTTAATAGCATCAGGTGCAGCGGCGGCATTTATTCGCTTTTGGCTTATTGTTTTTTAGGTGCTCATGGTCTCGTCGTTCCTCCTCGGCATGTTACTTTTCTGCTGCAGGAACCTCCCGAAGGGAAGCTTGAGCACAAAAGAAAAAATATAAAAAAGCGAAAAACGTAAAGAGCATAATGAAGAGATAAGAATATTATTTGTAAAGCCAAAAATTAAATATTCCCCTGACACTAATGACTGTCAACTGTCAATTCTATTGCGATTTCCCGCGGGCAAGAATAGGAAGAAGTTTTTCGACCTTTCCATTCCGGATACCGTACATGAAATCATATAAGTTAACTACAGGATCACAGTGTGGTACGATAACTTCAAATTTATCTCCAACCTTATAGGTTTTGTTTGGATTAATAATTTTTACAGATCCGTATTCATCTGAACCTGCATTATAATCAAAATCAGGCTCTCCGATAATTTTTCCATGAGGGACATTCAGAGTTAATGCCTTTGCGCCCGAATCTGTTACATACTTGCCTTCCTTAGAATCATTGATGATAGTGGCCATTACCGTCAGAGAAGGAGCGAAATCATCAAATACTTTATCATTTTTTTCTCCGCCAATAACCATATACTGATGATCCATAAACAGATAACTTCCAACCTGAACATCAGTAAATCCAGGAACCTCATGCATCATATCATAAGTACCGGTACCACCACCACTGAAAATCTCCATGTTTAATCCGGATTTCTTCATCAGTTCATAACTCCCTACAACAGGTTCAAAAGTTTTAAATGCCTGTTCTTTACGGCGCTTAAAACCTCCAACATGTTGTACACCACCATCATATGCCAGAACACCATGGAATTTTAAATTTGGCGCTTTGTCTACAAATTGGGCAAGTTCTAATGCTGTTTGTCCATTTTTTATTCCCGATCTATTGATCACATCCAAATCCACAACAATATCTGCAATAATACCGACTGCCTTCGCAGCATCCTGTAGATCCCTAGCATTCTGCATATTATCAACCGCCTGAATAAAGCCCTTATACTTTTTTCTAAGTGCCATCGCATGATTAATCTTCGATACTGAAATGTTAACCCCGGTCATCAATACATTCTGGATACCATTTAGCAGCATCACTTCAGATTCACTAAGCTTAGCAGAACAAACTCCTACTGCACCTGCTGCTACCTGCATTTTTGCTATGGCAGGGCATTTATGCGTTTTAACATGGGGGCGAACACCTGTACCGGTACCCTGCAACCGGGTATGTACATGTTTTATGTTCTGCTCCATTTTATCAAGGTCGACACATAAAGCCGGAGTGTCGAGATCCCATTTTGATTTTCCAATTTCTGATGATTTGACATCAGTTAAAGTCTCAGCACTTAAGGAAGGTGACCATAAGGAAGCAGCCCCTGCAAAAGCGCTTGCTTGTAAAAATTTTCGGCGATTGAAAGAATTAGACATTGTTCACAATTTTAAATTAGTTTTAGATTATGTTTTAAATGTAAAAAAAAATATCAGAAATAGCTACCGGCCTTGTGTAGAGATGATTCGAAAAAATATGAATCTGAATAAATTATAATTAAGAAATTATCTATCATCAATATTAATTCAGTATCATTCAAATTAATAATGTTGGAAAAATAATAGCCTGATTAGCATGTAATTCATAAAGTTTCTACTGTATCCGAAAAGAAAATGATCCTGAAACATGCACCCCGTAATGGATGAAGCATTATTCTAGGGGGATGTAAAAATCCATGTACCAATTTTGATACTTACATTAAGATAGAGAACTATACGTAACAGTGTATTTAATCCTACGGATGTTGATTTTCAGTATAAATTCCAATTCTCTGAAGCAATAAAGAAGCATTAAAGGTTTTGCATTCCCCCTCCTTTAGCTTGTAATCAAACCTCATTTCATCAGCTTCCATTTGGATATCGAAGTAATAATTACGGATATAATTGGGGTTCTTTTGCTCCAATCCAGCAATTTGCAGATCATGTGTAGCGACAATTCCTACAGCATTTTGGGAGATAAGCTTTTCGATAACAGCTTTTGATCCAAGATATTTATCGACCGAATTGGTCCCTCTCAACATTTCATCGATTAGGAAATAAACCTTCTTTGAACTATCCAGCATCTTAATCAAAGCCTGTAAACGATCTAGTTCTGCTTTAAAGGTCGAAGTACTTTCATTCAATGAATCGCGGATACGCATATAGGTAAAAACAAGCATGTGGCTAACCTCCATTGCAGAAGCACAGGATGATGCACCACAAAGTGCAAGAACAGTATTAATACCCAGAGTACGCAAAAAAGTACTTTTACCGGCCATATTGGAACCGGTGATGATATCAATTTTCAATTCATTATCCAGAATATAATTATTATCAATCCTTTGATTTGATGGGATTAATGGATGTCCGATGGCTGTAGCCTTTAAAGTATACTTTTCCTGCTCATTGATTTTTGCAAAACACCATTTTGGATAATTTGTATTCAAAGAACTCAGACTGATTAATGCTTCGAAATTAGCCAGAACATCAAAAGCCTGTTTCAGTCCTTCATGATTTTCTTTTTTCCAATTCTCTATTGCTAATAACTGCCTGATGTTCCATAGCATGACGGCATTCAGGATGGTGCCCACGGCGGTTAGTCCGAAGGTCAGATGGCTAATCAAAAGAGAGAAATGCTTGAGCTGCACTGAAAGCTTCTTCTCTCCCTTCCCTTTCAAATCTTCTGCAAGTTGCCGGCACACCGGCGACGTCCAATTCTCATTACTCACAGCTAAAATAGCCTCAGAAAAATGATTCAAAATCCTACTCATTTTACCAATCATACTATCGGTTTTGAGAATCCTTGAATAATAACTTTGCATCAGGAATAAATTGAAAATAACAAGGCCTATTAATAAAATGAGAAATGAAGGAAAAAACCATGAGGCGATAGCTGTGATTAAAAAGAACAATGGAACACAACGAACATATACCTTTAACCAATTATCCGTCTTATCGAGGCTTGTAGTTAGAAATCTGAAAAGTGCAGTCGATTGGTCATCAGCAGCTTTATTCACAAAAAGTAATACTGCCTGAAAATGATGTTTCCAGATTAATTTTGCACCCAATTCAATCACAGCAGCTTGTCTTTCTCTTATCACCGCCGGGCTTACAGGTTTCTTAAGCCATTCGGCTAACGTTAAATTTCCTCCGATCGTAGAACAGCGGTTTAGCATCCCGAAAAGAGAACCCTTACCGAAAATATCCAGATCGGAAGAGTACGGATGTAGATCATCAATATAAGCTGAACCTTGAGAATACATTGTTGAACTACGATCTAGGCTATTTAATTCGTTTGAATGAACATTGCTAAGATTTCTAAAATAATCTACTTGCTTTTGAAAGCGGCTTTGTTTAGCAACAAGCCATGCAAAGCCAATGATAAGCAACAAAACCAACAGAAAAGAAAGCCAGATCAGATTGTAACTGATCGATTGATAGAACAGAAATATCCCGAAAATAAGCACAAATAGACGCAAAAATGAATAAATATTGATTTGATGTTCAAATCGCTTTATTTCTGTTTCGCATTCCATTTGCTTATCATGATAATACTTTCTGACAGGTTTCTGCAAAATCTATTTATAAGGATTAATTTCCATTTATCAGAATCAGGTTGGCAGAAAAGCTCAGGAAGCGATGATCAGATAATAATTCTTTTTACCTTTTTGGGCAACCAGAAATTTATTCCTGATCAAATTTTCCTTAGTAAAAACCTGTACAGGATCTGTCACTTTTTCCTTATTAATTGATACTCCGCCTCCACTGATCATTTTACGGGCTTCCCCTTTGGATGGAAAAACCTGAGTTTTTTCAGCCAGAAGGTCTGTCAGATTGATCCCTGCAGAAAATTCTGCGGTAGAGATCTCAAACTGTGGCAGGCCATCAAAAACGTGAAGCACCTCTTCATCACTTAAGCCATTAATGAATTCCAACGAACCATTCCCAAATAAAAATTCTGAAGTTTTTAGGGCCGTTTCTAATGCTTCTGCAGAATGACTCCTTATTGTAATTTCTTCAGCAAGTGCTTTTTGAAGAGTTCTGTGATGCGGTGAAAGGTCATGCTCACGTTCCAATTCTTCGATCTGTTCCTTTGATTTCAAGGTAAAAATCCGGATCCAGCTTTTGGCATCCGCGTCTGTCGTATTCAACCAGAACTGATAGAATTTAAAGGGGGAAGTCTTTGCAGGATCCAGCCATACCGCACCGCTTTCTGTTTTGCCAAACTTTGTACCATCCGCCTTTTTAATCAGCTGTGTAGTAATTGCAAAGGCATCGCCCGCCGCCTTTCTCCGAATCAATTCAGTTCCTGTAACAATATTTCCCCATTGATCCGATCCTCCCATTTGTACCTGACAATTCTTTTCTTTCCAGAGGTAATAAAAATCGTAGCCCTGAACGAGCTGATAGCTGAATTCAGTAAATGACATTCCAGTTTCACCTTCAAGCCTTTTCTTAACTGAATCTTTAGCCATCATATAATTGACTGTCAGATGCTTGCCTACATCTCGGATAAAATCAAGGAAAGTAAAGTTTTTAAACCAATCATAGTTGTTTACCATCTCGGCACTGTTGGCGCCGGTATTGAAATCAAGAAATTTTTTCAATTGGGTTTCAAGACATTTCACGTTATGATTTAAAACGTCTTCTGAAAGAAGATTACGTTCGGCCGATTTACCTGAAGGATCACCAACCATGCCGGTTGCTCCGCCTACAAGTGCAAAAGGCTTATGTCCGGCGCGCTGAAAATGTATCAAGGTCATGATCTGTGTAAGATGTCCCACATGCAATGAATCTGCGGTAGGATCAAATCCTATATAACCGGATGTCATTTGTTTATTCAGTTGCTCTTCAGTTCCGGGCATGATATCATGCAGCATTCCCCGCCAGCGTAATTCTTCTACAAAGTTCATTTTATCTTTAGGATCGTTTGGAATGCAAATATAGCAGAATTGATAAACCTCAGCATGGCAAATTTTTCGTAGATTTATGTACTTAGGCTATCAATCAGCTAGAATTAATCAATACATATCCATTTAAATAGAACTGGTAAAATGAACTTTCTTTCTCATTTTTACTTTGACAGGCATAGCGAAGACCCGCATCTGGTTTTGGGTGCAGTTTTGCCTGATCTTGTAAAAAATGCCCGAAAGGACTGGAATCTGCATCCGGAAAGAAATTCAGAGCTGTTCAATAGCGATTTTGAAAGTTCCATATTAGAGGGCTGGAAACGTCACATGATTGTTGACCGCCATTTTCATAACTCAGTCTTCTTTGCGGAACATACTTCCGAAATTAAAAAAGCGATTATCCCTGCATTAAAAAATTCGGTGGTACGTCCATCTTTTTTAGCGCATATCTCATTGGAACTGATGCTAGACAGCACACTACTTACCGAGAACCATATTCAAACAGTGGACTTCTATTCTCACCTGAGGCAATCGGATAGGGAAGCGATCAACAGATTTCTAAAACTGAGCAGCATCGATGATACAACACAATTTTTCAATTTCTTTGATAAGTTCATTCAATCCAACTATCTCGAGACTTATCGCGAGAGCTACAATATCATGTACGCCCTAAACAGAATTTGTATGCGGGTATGGAAAGATCCGCTCACAGCTAGCGAAATTATTAACCTAAGTGATATCCTGAATAACTATCAACAAAATATGTTGGGGAATTATATGGAGATTTTTGAGGAAATAAACTTAAAGTTAATGGAGAGTGGAGAACGGAGAATGGAGAATGGAAAGAATCATCCGACTAACTACTAAAGTGGAAAGTAAAAAAATAGTTCAGGAAGTTGAATTTATATTTCAATAACAAAATTCAACTCTCAATTCTCCATTATCAATTCTCAACTCAAACATTTATCTTCGCTTCATGTCACTTTTCGAAATCAAAGAACGCATCGAAAGCCTTGTTAAAGAGCTTAATGAGCATAATTACAAGTATTATGTACTAGCACATCCTGCAATTTCTGATTTTGAATTCGACAAAAAGCTGAAGGAACTGGCAACGCTTGAGAAAGAATATCCGGAATACCTAGATCCTGAATCGCCGACCAAAAAAGTTGGCGGCGACATTACCAAAGAATTTCAGACTGTAAAACACAAATGGCCCATGCTTTCGTTGGGCAATACATATAATGAGCAGGATCTGAAAGATTTTGACGAGCGAGTTCGCAAAGCAATTGGTCGTAATTTTGAATACGTTTGTGAGCTAAAGTTCGATGGACTTTCAATTAGCCTCAGCTATGAAAACGGTAAATTGATTAGAGCTGTTACCCGTGGCGACGGGACTCAGGGGGATGATGTTACAAATAATGCCAAAACCATTCAAAGCATTCCCAAAGTGATCAAAGGATCCGGATTTCCTGAATCATTCGATATCCGCGGAGAGGTCTTCATGCATCGTGCGGCATTCGACAAGCTGAATAATGAACGCATAGAAAACAATGAAGTTCCATATGCAAACCCGAGAAATTTCGCCTCGGGAACCTTGAAAATGCAAGATTCAAGGGAGGTAGCTAAACGTCCGCTGGATTGCTTTTTATACTTCCTTTATGCAGATAAACTTGTTTATAATACGCATTGGGAAAGTCTGGAAGCCGTTAAAAAATTGGGCTTTCACGTATGTGAGCACAATAAATTGTGTACTAATATTGAAGATGTATTGGAATTTATCCATTACTGGGATGAGAAAAGGTTCGGTTTAAGTTATGATATAGATGGGATTGTGATTAAAGTAAATAATTACAGTCAGCAGCAGGAATTAGGATTTACCGCCAAATCACCGCGTTGGGCCATTTCCTATAAATACAAAGCCCAAGAGGTAGAAACCATACTCGAAAAAGTTACTTATCAGGTTGGCCGTACCGGAGCAGTAACACCCGTAGCAAATTTGAAACCTGTTCTTCTGGCCGGCACCACTGTTAAAAGGGCTACTCTGCATAATGCCAATGAAATTAAGCGCCTTGATCTTCATGAAGGTGATACAGTTCTGGTTGAAAAAGGTGGTGAAATCATACCAAAGATCATTGCCGTAAATACCTCCAAACGTAGTCAGGATGCCTTGAAAATTACCTATCCGGATATATGCCCGGAATGCAATAGCAATCTTCTGAGAAAAGAAGGGGAAGCCGTTCATTATTGTCCGAATGATGAAGGCTGTCCACCACAGATAGTTGGTAAAATGCAGCATTTCATCAGCCGTAAGGCCATGAATATAGAAGGTTTAGGGCATGAGACTATTGAAGCCTTTTACAGAAAGAGATTTATTGAACATATCTCTGATCTGTACCTGCTTCATGAAAAAGAAGATCAACTTAAAGAGATTGAGCGTTTTGGGGAGCGATCAATCAGGAATATGCTCGAGGGGATTGAAAAATCCAAGCAGATGCCCTTCCAAAAAGTACTTTTCGGACTTGGCATACGCTATGTTGGCGAAACCGTAGCCAAAAAAATCGCAGCATATTTCAAAGACATTGACAGTTTGATGAATGCCAGTTTTGATGAACTCATTTCTGTTGATGAGATAGGAGAACGCATCGCCGAGAGTATCATCGAATATTTTAAGGAACCACGCCATAAAGAACAGATCGAAGCATTGCGAATGCACGGACTTCAGTTCGAATCTATTCAGGATACAATTGAACTCGTCAGCAACAAGCTGGAAGGTAAATCATTCATAATTTCTGGAGTCTTCGAGAAATTCAGTCGGGATGAGCTGAAAGACCTTATTGAGGCAAATGGCGGAAAAATTTTGAGCAGTATCTCGGCGAAATTAAATTACCTGATTGCAGGCGATAATATGGGGCCTTCCAAACTCGAAAAAGCTGTAAAGCTTCAAATTCCCATCATTTCTGAACAGAAATTTATAGAAATGCTGCAATAATTTTGTGATAATAGCCTAATATTCGCAAAATCGTTTTAATATTGAGCCATTCCGCTTAAATTAGCAGAGTTTCTATCGGATAAATATAATAAAATGAACAAATTTCATGGAACAGGAGTAGCCATTATTACTCCATTTAAGACAGATCGGTCTGTTGACCATGCCGCTCTCAAAACTGTAATCGACCATTTGATCAATGGCGGTATCGAGTATATCGTTTCATTGGGTACAACCGGTGAATCAGCAACGCTCAATAGTAAAGAGAAACGGGCGGTATGGGATACTACTGTTTCCCATGTGAACGGAAGGGTACCATTGGTAGCAGGGATTGGAGGAAACAATACCTCCGAAGTATTGGATGATCTGAAGAAATTTGACTCAAAGGGATTTGACGCCATACTTTCTGTTTGTCCTTATTATAATAAACCAACACAGGAAGGTATCTATCAGCATTATAAAGCTATTGCTGAAGAAAGCTTACTACCCATTATTCTTTATAATGTTCCGGGAAGAACCGGAGTGAATATGAGTGCTGAAACCACACTCAGGCTTGCTCATGATTATGAAAATATCATTGCAATGAAAGAGGCATCCGGTAATTTTGATCAATCAAACAAGATCATTAAGGATAAGCCTGAAGAATTTCTGTTCATTTCTGGAGATGATGCAATTGCTTTACCTTTGATCTCCATGGGTGCAGTTGGTGTTATTTCGGTTATTGGGAATGCCCTGCCGGGAATATTTTCAACCATGGTACGAATGTGCCTGGATGGTAAGTTTATCGAAGCTCAGCCCTTGCATCATAGCCTGACTGAATTTACATCCCTTTGCTTTTCTGAAGGGAATCCGGGGGGGGTTAAATCAGCAATGAGTATGATGGGAATTTGTGAAGATCACATGAGACTGCCTTTGGTCAAAATAAGCGAAGCAACTGAGAACAAAATTAAAAGCCAGCTGGAATTATTAAACCTGCTTTAGGCTAAATTATATTCAACAAAAAAGGCTCTGATTTTGAAATCAGAGCCTTTTTTGTTGAATTGCAAAATTATTTTTTCTTAGCAGTCTTTGCCGCTTCCTTGTTTTTCATAGTCTGAACCTCAAGACGAATAGCCTGAGCTAGGTTCTTTAAATCTTGCATTCCTTTTCTTACCCGAGTACCAGCAGCGCTGTTAGCCTTACTGTAGAACTTCTCAGCATCCGCTTCCAGTGTCTCAAATAAATTTTTTGCTTCAGTGAATTTTTTCATGTGTTTACTCCTTTAGTTTTAAGGTTAGTGTTGTTTACTATTAGCTAATGTAAATTGTTTTTTTCATAAAAAGAACAATTGAAATAAATAAAATCATGCGTTTTTGGCGTATTTTTCCACATTTTACGCAGTTATAAACAATATTTTAACATTTCTGACAATTAATTCCTTATACTTCAATGATTTACAAATTAACTCTAAGTAAAAATGCCCTTAAAAGCTATCCAAAGGCATTTTATTTCAACTACATCACTGATTATTTTGCGATCAAAGCTGATCCGGTGATATTATGCTCCGACAGTGCTTTTTTCTTTGTAATGTCCCTTCTTTAACTTTTCTGCAAGCTCACTATAGGCGTCAAGTGTACGGTTCACATCTTCAATGGTATGCAGAGCTGTTGGAATTAGCCGCAGCATAATCAATCCTTTAGGTATAACCGGATACATCACAATTGAACAAAAGATGCCATAGTTCTCTCTCAGATCCATGGTAATGGCTGTTGCTTCCTGAAGCTCTCCCTGCAGGAATACAGGAGTTACCATGCTATTGGTTATCCCAATATTAAATCCTCTCTGCTTCAATCCATTTTGCAGGCTGGTAGCAATGAACCATAACTTCTCTCTCAACTCAGGTTTGCTCTTCAATAATTCAAGCCTTTTCCTTAAACCGATTACCATTGGCATTGGTAATGACTTCGCAAATGTCTGAGAACGCATATTATAACGAAGGAAATTGGTAATCTCTTCTGTTGATGCAATGAATGCACCTATTCCGGCCATTGACTTGGCAAAGGTTCCAAAATAAATATCCACACCTTCTATACAGCCCTGTTCCTCATGAGTTCCGGCACCCGTTGGACCCATCGTTCCAAAACCATGTGCATCATCAATTAAAAGACGGAAATTGAATTTTGATTTCAGATCTACGATATCTTTCAGTTTTCCCTGTGCACCCGACATACCGAATACACCTTCAGTAATAACCAGGATGGCACCGCCTGTATTTGCAACCCATCGGGTTGCCCTTTCAAGCTGCTTTTCAAGGCTTTCCATATCATTGTGGGTATATACAAAACGTTTCCCCTGATGAAGGCGAACCCCATCAATGATACATGCATGCGACTCGGCATCATAAACAATCACATCGTGTCTGTCTATCAAAGCATCAATCGCCGACATGATTCCTTGATAACCATAGTTCAATAAGAAAGTATCCTGCTTACCTACAAACTCAGCCAGTTCACTTTCAAGTGCTTCGTGATGATTAGAATTACCTGACATCATACGTGCACCCATCGGGTAAGCAAGTCCATATTCTGCAGTTGCATCTGTATCGGCTTTACGAACTTCCGGATGATTGGCCAGTCCGAGGTAATTATTTAAACTCCAGATCAGGTGTTCTTTACCTCTGAACATCATATGCGGACCTATTTCACCTTCCAGTTTAGGAATGAGAAATAACCATGGGCCATTTTCTGGTGCTGACCCAGAGGTCCCATATTTTTCGAAATTTTATCAAATAAATCCAATTGGTATAATTTTATTGTTAACGCTAGTTTGCTGCAAAGCTAATATTAAACAGTGTGATTAACAATTTTAGATGTGAGAAGGCGGATATTAGATTTGAGATATGAGATATGAGATATGAGGACAGGATTTTAAGCCTAAAACAGGACTACTTTAGGTGGTCTTATTTGGTCCTGGATTAAATACAAAAAGACTGGAATATAGGTAGTGTTCGATTAATTGTTACCAGTTATTTGTTATCAGTGATCTGTTATCAGTTGTCTGTAAATTTTAGTGAATGTCAAATGAGGTCTCATTCTCATTCTCACATCTCATATCTCATATCTCATATCTCATATCTCATATCTCATATCTCAATCAATCCACATTATCATGCAAAAAAGAATTATTAGGCCTGATCTCAGTGATTCCCTCTTCAACACTTAAAGTGAAGCGGGATACCTGAGACTCTGAAGAATGAGGAACGTCAGAGAGAGGCATTTGTTTACGCTTATAAGCCGGTTCGTTCTCAAGTTCCTGCAAACCATTAGTTGTACGCAGTTTCATGCTCAGATCTTTTAAACGAAGAATTCTTTCTTTCGACTTACGCAGTTGTTCTTCGATGGATTCATCCGTCTTATTTTCATCAGGATTTAAAACTAGCTCAGGAATCTCATCTTCCTCAATTTCAGCAATCGGTTCAATTTCTACCTTGATTTCTTCGGTTTTGATCACAAACTCAAATGAAGGGTCTAACGGGGTTGTTTCTTGCTGAGCCGGAATTTCATCAATCAAAGAATGACGAATAAGATCAGTAGCTTCTACCTTTTCTTCCTCTACTTTCGGAGTGCTTTGAAAATATCCTGCAAACAGATCAACCTGACTTTCTTCCCTAGGTTTTAGTACAGGTACATTCAATTCCTCATTTTTCACTTCCATGAAGGTATTTTCTTGAACCGGCTTCACCAATGGTGCCTGCTCCGGAGTGAGAAGAGATACTTTACGCACCTGACTCTTTTCAACCTCGCGCTCTTCACGAGTTTGAAATCCGGTGGCAATGATAGTTACCGAAATTTTTTCTCCAAGGCCTTCATCAGTACAGTTACCCCAGATCAGATCTGCTGCAAGCCCGGCTTCCTGCTGAATAAAATCAGTTATAATACTCACTTCATCCATCGTAACTTCCTTATCCCCTGAGCTGATATTCAACAAGATATAACGCGCGCCTTCAATTTCATTATCCTTAAGTAATGGAGATGCCAAAGCACCTTCCACTGCTCTTAATGCACGGTTTTCACCTTCGGCAGCATAACTACCCATAATGGCTACACCGCTCTCCTGCATCACGGTACGCACATCTTTAAAGTCAACGTTTATATAACCCGGTATGGTGATTATCTCGGCTATACCCTTAGCAGCCGTAGTTAATATATTATCAGCCTGTGCAAATGCAGAACCTAGGGTAAGATTCCCAAAGATCTCGCGTAAGCGATCATTCGAAATAACCAGGTAAGAATCTACATACTTTTTAAATTCTTCCAAACCTTCCTCAGCCTGATTCTTCCTGCGCTTTCCTTCAAATGAGAATGGAGTAGTAATGATACCAACAGTCAGAATATCCATTTCTTTGGCTGCCTTGGCAATGATCGGACTAGCACCGGTTCCGGTACCACCACCCATTCCCGCAGTGATGAAAAGCATTTTGGTATTGGTACCGAGCATCCGCTTAATATCATCAATATTTTCAATGGCTGAGTTCTTTCCAACCTCCGGGATAGATCCTGCTCCCATACCTTCCGTTAAGCTTGCACCTAACTGAACTTTATTGGGAATTGGACTCAGTTCAAGAGCCTGCGCATCAGTATTACAAATTATGAAATCAACACCTGTGATTCCCTGACGGTACATATGGTTTACAGCATTACCACCGCCGCCACCAACACCAATTACTTTGATGATCGATGACTTTTCTTTTAACATTTCAAACTGCATATCTTTAATTATCAGTTGGGTAAATCTTGTTTATTGTTAGACAGTTTACACTGTAATATTAGCCAATTTTCCACGGTGCATTCCCTGAATCATGCGATTGTGGGAAACTCCGCTATTGTGGAAAATTAATTTGTATAATCCTCATCCTTGATATCATCCTTCATGAATTTAGTGCTCGACTGCAATATCCATTCAAACATTCCCTGTCCTTTTTTCGGTTTCTGAACTGCCTTAATTGTTTCGACCGGAGCACCAACTGACACAATTGATTCTTCAACCAGTTCAGCCTTCTGTATCCCCTTGATCAGTAGACCAATACCTGTTGCATACATCGGGCTCTTTAATTCATCATACACATTTTTGGGAAGCACATCATTCTTGGCCAGATGTTCATTTGGATATCCAACACGGCTATCCAGACCGGTCACAAATTCAACCAGCTGAGGTAAATGCTTCAGCTGAGCCCCTCCACCGGTAATCACGATCCCTGCGATCAGTTTTTTCTCATATCCTGAGGATTTGATTTCATAATAGACGTGTTCGATAATCTCCTCCATTCTCGCCTGAATCACATAAGCAAGATTCTTTACAGATATCTCTTTAGGCTCTCTGCCACGAAGACCAGGAACACAGATAATTTCATTCTCCTTATTTTCCTCAGCAAGTGCCGAACCGAAACGGGTTTTCAATAACTC
>Ga0105053_10004162_pt1 | contig 21525 bp, 16 predicted proteins | sample BON01_FD_78093 | JGI IMG/M metagenome (GOLD analysis project Ga0105053, IMG submission 78093) | Freshwater microbial communities from Lake Bonney liftoff mats and glacier meltwater in Antarctica - BON-01 | ecosystem: Environmental > Aquatic > Freshwater > Ice > Glacier meltwater | place: Lake...
ATTGGGCTATAAACAAAAAGCCTTCGGGCAAAGAAAAGTTGTAGTGACCCCATCCAAACTCAAAAAAATTAAAACTAATGACAATCAGATAGTTACCTCCACGTAGCTGCAATGTGGGTTAAGATAATATTGATGTTAATCTTCTGCAAGATTAAAAACGCAGGTCGATTCAAATAATGTTAGTATTGTATGGTCATAAGCCAATTCCTATGTCAATTTTTTGATAATTCACTCAGAAGTTACCTTTTGGTCCTTTTTAGAAAAGAAAATAGATAAGCGATATTGTGTGCTTACATAACTTCCTCATCTGTTTACGTTTTGCAAAGAAACTTCTTGTAATCCTTAGAAAGAAATGATGTTATTATTGAATGTAATTTATAGATCCTCTGGATAGACCGTGCATATGTCTTTATACGATGGTTTTAGAACATACTTACACAGATAACCATAAACATCACGTTATTTATGTTTTATAAAACAGCATCACACCACAATAAAAGCCTGCTGTAATGTTGCAATATTATTATTTTTAGAATTTGGATCGTTTTTGTAAATTGCCTGTATATTCTTTACGAAAGAAATAACATGTCAAAAATAAAAGGTCAAGATTACTCATTCAATGGTAAAGGCACATTTAAAATAGTTGAAGCAAAAACCAAGATAAAAGACTTTTATGAAAATAAAATAGACTATTCTGACCAATTACTTGAACTTCAAAATGAAATAGATGCTCTTCAAAACATGATGTATGCTCATAATAAATATGGCATGTTGGTCATTTTTCAGGCAATGGACGCTGCTGGTAAAGATGGTACCATGAAACGGGTTTTTGCGAATGTGCACCCACTTGGTACAAGTTTTTATTCTTTTAAAAGGCCTAGTGAGCAAGAGTTAGACCACGATTACATGTGGCGATGTTATAAAGAATTGCCAGAACGTGGCAAAATTCAAGTGTTTAATCGCTCTTATTATGAAGAGGTTTTAGTGGTAAAGGTTCACACAGAAATACTAACTAAATATCAGAAAATACCTACCTCAATATCAGGAAAAGCCGATGTTTGGGAAAAACGATACAAAGACATTGTCAATTTTGAAGACTACCTGAATAACAATGGAATCGTAGTGGTTAAATTCTTCTTGAATGTTTCTAAAAAAGAACAAGGCGAAAGACTAATTGCCCGAATTCAAGAACAAGAAAAGAACTGGAAGTTTGAAGAAGGTGACATTAAAGAGCGTGGCTTTTGGAATGATTATCAAAAAGCCTATGAAGGTTTAATTAATGAAACATCTACCAAGAGCAATCCATGGCACATTATACCAGCCGATGACAAAAAGAACATGAGGCTCGTCGTGGCTAAGGTAATTCAAGAAAAGCTAAAAACACTTGACATCAATTACCCAAAGTCTAGCAATGAAAGACAGGCAGAATTAACGAGTTTTATTGAGATAATTAATCAGCAGAATGCGGAATGAACCTGATTTATCATTTGATAAATCATTTCGTTGATTTAAAATCTATTTAATCCCTAACTTTGCCTCACAAAAAGACGCACACCATTGTTCGTCCTTTTTGTATTTGATTTGATAAGAATAGACTTGCGTGGTAGCTGAAGAATTCCTAAAAATATTTCAAGAAGACCCTTTTGTTAAAAACATTGAGGGGCAACTCCTTACAGATAAACGTTCTCAAATAGAAGGTCTGCATGGAAGTTTGGATGCCGTTTTGGCCGCAGCTATTTATACTTCTAAACCCTTTTCTGGCTTGTTTATTCTTCCAGAAAAAGAAGATGCTGCCTATTTTTTTAATGACCTGAAAAATCTCCTTGGAGAAGTAAACGTCTTCTATTTTCCAGCTTCTTACAAACGTCTATTCGAGTTTCAAGAAATTGAAAACGCAAACGTACTTTTAAGAGCCGAGCTAATAACAAAACTTAATCAAGGTCTTGAAAACCCATTAATTATTTCTTATTCAGAGGCTTTGTCGGAAAAGGTTATTAATAAAAAGAGTTTAGTGGCTAATACCCTCAAACTCCGTACTGGCGAAACGCTTGACCTAAACTTTATTACAGAACTATTAGTTTCTTATGACTTTGAAAAAACAGATTTTGTATATGAGCCTGGTCAATTTGCCATAAGAGGAGGAATCATAGATATTTTTTCTTTTGCATCAGACATTCCTGTTCGCATAGAACTTTTTGGTGATGAAATTGACACCATGCGTCATTTTGACCCAGAAACCCAGCTTTCTATTAAAATATTAGAAGCGGTTACCATTATCCCTAATGTAGAGCACAAATTAAAGTCCGAAAAGCGAGAATCATTCTTTGAGTTTCTAGATGAAAAGGCTCAGGTCTGGTTAAAAGATTTCAACTTTAGTCTTGAGCGTTGCAATGAAACCTTTGAAAGAGCTTCTGATGCCGTGAAGAAAATGGTAGAAAAAAGCGGCGACATTCAAGTTGTTTTTAAACCTGAAGAAAGCTTTCTTGACCATAAAACGCTTCAATCCGACATTGAGAAGTTCAATACTATTGAATTCGGTAGGCGATTTTTCTATAATAAAGCTCTTCGCCTTCAATATCCATCAAAGGCCCAACCATCCTTTAATAAAGAGTTTAAGCTATTAATTGACGACTTTTCGGAAAGACAATCTCAGGGTTTTACGACAATGGTGAGCTCGGACCAACGAAAACAGTTAAGTCGTTTAAAGCGAATATTTGAAGAATTAGATCCAGAAAATAGTTTTATACCAGGTCATTTTTCGCTTAGAGAAGGATTTATAGATCTTCAAACAAAAATAGTTTGTTATACCGATCATCAAATCTTTGAACGCTACCACAGATATAATGTAAAAGAGAAATATACAAAGTCTAAAGCATTAACAATAAAAGAGTTACAGTCTTTAAAACCAGGTGATTTTATTACACATATTGACTATGGCATTGGCCGATTTGCTGGGATGGAATTCATTGATGTAAAAGGAAGAAAACAGGAAGCCATACGCCTGATTTATAAAGACAACGACCTGCTTTTTGTCAATATTCACTCTTTACACAAAATAGCCAAATACTCAGGTAAAGAAGGTGCCCCTCCTCCAATGAGTAAGCTAGGCACGGGCGATTGGGAAAACAAAAAGGCAAAAGTAAAAAGACAAGTAAAAGACATTGCCAAAGAGCTTATAGCCTTGTATGCCAAAAGAAGGGCTCAGCCAGGTTTTGCTTTCAGTGCAGATACATATTTGCAGATAGAACTAGAATCCTCCTTTCTTTATGATGATACACCTGATCAAGCCAAGGCCTCTTCTGATGTAAAAGAAGACATGGAAAAACCAACGCCAATGGACAGACTAGTTTGCGGCGATGTCGGGTTTGGTAAAACTGAAGTAGCTATTCGAGCAGCCTTTAAGGCCGTAAATGATGGAAAACAGGCTGCTATTTTGGTACCTACTACTATTTTGGCTATGCAGCATGCCAAGACTTTCAAAGAAAGGTTGGATAAAATGCCCGTTACAGTAGATTATCTAAATCGTTTTAAGTCTTCTACAGCTACTACTAAGACTCTGAAAGATCTTAAGGCTGGAAAAGTGGATATCATTATTGGTACGCATAGATTGCTCAATAAAAAAATTGAATTTAAAGATTTAGGGCTGTTAGTTATTGATGAAGAACAAAAGTTTGGTGTAAAAGCTAAAGACCGTATTAAAGAATTGAAACATGACGTGGACGTACTAACGCTTACGGCTACTCCAATTCCTAGAACACTTCACTTTTCTTTAATGGGGGCAAGAGATTTATCAATCATTGCCACGGCACCCCCTAATAGACAACCTGTTACCACAGAAATAAAGGTATTCCAAGAGGAAGTGATTCGCGATGCCATTTCCAATGAATTAAGACGTGGCGGACAAGTATTTTTTGTACACAATAGGGTTCGTGATATAGACTCGATTGCTAATATTATCTTGAGATTAGTACCAGATGCCAAAATAGGCGTAGCTCATGGCCAAATGGAAGGGGACAAATTGGAGAAAGTTATGATGTCTTTCATTGAAGGAGAAGTTGACGTATTAATTTCTACGAATATTATTGAATCTGGTCTAGATATTCCGAATGCAAATACCATTATTATCAATCAAGCACACATGTTTGGTATGTCAGATTTGCATCAAATGAGAGGTAGAGTAGGGCGTTCAAATAAAAAGGCATATTGCTATTTATTAACTCCACCAACTTCTGGCCTTACACGTGATGCCAGAAAAAGACTTCAAACCTTAGAAGAATTTTCAGATTTAGGAGATGGCTTTAAAGTAGCAATGCGAGATTTGGATATTAGAGGGGCTGGAAACCTTTTGGGGGCAGAACAAAGTGGTTTTGTAAATGATTTAGGATATGAGCTTTATCATAAAATACTGGATGATGCAGTTAGCGAACTAAAAGAAAGTGAATTCAAAAGTTTATTTGAAAAAGAATTATCTGCCAAAGAATTTAAAGTAGATGATTGTCAAATAGAAACAGATCAGCAAATTCTTATACCTAATAGTTACATCTCCAATATATCTGAAAGACTGTCGGTATATAGCAGTATTGATGGCCTAAAAACGATTGAAGAACTAGATGAGTTTAAAAAGTCCATTCAAGACAGGTTTGGGAAATTGCCAGAAGAAGTAGAAAACTTGTTTGAAATAGTAAAACTAAGGTGGAAAGCTCAGTTCCTGGGTTTTGAAAAACTAACATGGAAGAATAATATCCTGAAAGGCTATTTCGTTCCATCAAAGCACGCCGAATATTATCAAGCTGATAAATTTGGCAGAATTCTTGATTATGTTAAAGTACATCCTAAAAGATGTACCTTAAAACAAGTCAAAGAAAGACTCATTTTAAAAGTAGAAAACGCAGTTACTATTGAAAAAATTGATGCTTTCTTTGAGTCAGTCATTGAGCATATTGTCAAAAAAATGTAACATTTGCGATTAATTTCGTAAGAATTAAATAAATAATTAAACATAATGAAGAGATTATTTTTAGGTGCTTCTCTTTTAACTACGTCCCTTTTCCTGTTTACAGGTTGTCAAGATTACAAAAGGTCTAGTTTAAATCCCGGCAAAACAAATGGAGCCACTGGACTATCTTATGGCGACAAAAATACCGACGGTTACAAAGCCGAAAGTTTTGAAGGGCAACCAGCTGCCCCACAAATGGTATTTATTGAAGGCGGTAGATTTACTATGGGAACCATTGAAGAAGACATTACTTTCACAAGAGATAATTTAGAAAGAACCGTCACTGTAGCTTCATTTTATATGGACGAAGTAGAAGTTTCTAATATTGATTACCTTTTCTATCTCTATTCAATAGCAAAGGATTCAACAGCAGAATTTGTTAGATCTGCCCTACCAGACACTACAGTTTGGGCCAGTTCAATGTCTTTTAATGATCAATATGTAGAGCAATATTTAAGATATCCTGGTTTTAGAATGTACCCTGTTGTCGGTGTATCCTGGATTCAGGCATCAGATTTTTCATCATGGAGATCAAAAGTAGTTAACAATAGTTTGGCTTCTAATGATGATGGTGGTAAGAAATTTAGTCTTCCTTTCGGTAAGAAAAAGAAAGCTGCAGAAGGTTTGGCAGAAGCTCCTGCGGCTTCCTCTGGAAGACCTGCAATAGAAACAGGTAAAGTATTACCAAACTATCGTCTTCCTACAGAAGCTGAGTGGGAATATGCCGCAAAAGCTATGATAGGAACTCAATATAATGATGAAAATCAGGCAAACCAAAGGATTTATCCTTGGGATGGATCTTCTTTAAGACAAGATAGAGGCAAAAACAAAGGTATGATGATGGCTAACTTTAAGCGTGGTCGTGGTGATTATGCTGGTATAGCTGGACGTCAAAACGATCAAAACATTATTACTGCTGAAGTTTATTCTTTTGCACCGAATGATTTTGGTCTTTATAACATGGCAGGAAACGTAAATGAGTGGGTTTATGACCTTTATCGTCCTGGTTCTTACCAAGATTTTAACGACTTAAATCCAATAAGAAGAAACGATTATCAAGATGAAGAAAAACTTTATGATAAGAAAAACTTTAATTCTCTTATTGACAATTCTCAAAGAGTTTATAAAGGTGGTTCATGGGCAGATGTGGCCTATTGGTTATCTCCAGGTACCAGAAGATATATAGATCAAGATTCATCTACGGCTACCATTGGTTTCAGATGTGCTATGATTTCTGTAGGTGCACCAGCCAGGTAAGAAAAACTCTTTCATTTTATTGAAAAATATTTAAAGCCTTTGCACCTAAATGCGAAGGTTTTTGCTTTTATAAAGCCGCCGCAATTGTTAGAATAGATAATTCACTACACCCTCCTTTTAATATTTCATTACCCGCCACCTCTAATGTGGCTCCAGTAGTAAGCACATCATCCACTAAAACCACCCTTTTCCCTCGAATCTTTTCTTCGTTTATTATTTCAAAAACACCATCCATATTGGCAAAACGATTATGTCTCGATTTATTTGTTTGCGTTTCTGTAAAACGATTTCTTATAATTACCTCTTTTTCAAATGGTACATTTAATATTACGGAAAGTCCATTTGCTATATGGTCTGCTTGATTATAACCTCTTCTTTTTAGCTTAATTGGGTGCAGAGGTACTGCCAAAATTAGGTCTATTTCTTCATTGAAGTGTTTTGTCAATAGTTGATTGCCAAACCATGCCCCCATAAATTCCGCTAATTCAGGCTTATTCTTGTATTTAAGATTGTGAAGGATGTTCTGAACTGGTCCATTTTTAGTGAAATGTAAAAATGAATAAGTATTTTTGACACATATCTTGCCCCAAAATTTCTTATCCAGTTTGATTTGTTCTGAATCGTGGCCAGAAATCTGAGGAAGAGTTAAATGACATTTTATACAAATGTGGTTTTCGTATACTTGAAGTGTTTCGAAACAAGCCGCACATAGCCTGGGAAATAATAAGTCCTTTGCGTATTGAAATGGATTCATTCAATGAAATTATGACAAAAAACACTAACAGTCAAGAGGTTGAAGAGCAATGGAAACAAATTATGGCTTTTTTTAAACAGAGTATCGGAAGAAAACCCGCCGATTTAAAAGGAGTACTTTTTCTAATTGGCATTCAGGAGTTAGGAAAAGGCCCAGAACATTTTACAAAAGAACAAAAGCAGGACCTTATTCATATTGCCACATGTAAGGTTTTAAGTTTAGGCGGTTTTTATACATTAATTGGAACGGACGAAGAAGGATGGCCACATTGGGAATTAATTAATAAACTTCCGCCATTTGATTTGTTTTCGCAAGAAAACCTCTTAAAACATTATATTATACAATATTTTAAAACGGAGTTAGGACTTCATATCTAAACATATGAAAATAATTACTTTTAACGTAAACGGAATTAGAGCTGCCATTAAAAAGGGATTAATAGAATGGGTAAAAGAAGAAAACCCGGATATACTTTGTTTACAAGAAATCAAATTATCCGAAACAGATTTAGTAGAAGGCTTTTTTAAAGAACTTGGATTTTATTGTTACTGGTATCCTGCACAGAAAAGAGGTTATAGTGGAGTGGCCATTTTAAGTAAAGTTGAACCCAACCACATAGAATATGGCATGAAGGTAGAAAAGTTTGATCATGAAGGCCGCGTAATACGAGCTGACTATAAAACTTTTAGCCTAGTTTGTGCTTATTTTCCTTCTGGTACCACAGGCGATATTCGCCAAGAACTAAAAATTGAGTTTTTAAAAAATATGGGCGATCATATAAAGGAACTGAAAAAAACGCAGGCAAATCTGATTCTTTGTGGCGATGTGAATATTTGTCATACAGAAATAGATATTCATAATCCAAAAAGTAATAAAAAGAGCTCTGGCTTTCTTCCCGAAGAAAGGGAATGGGTGGGTTCGTTTTTAGAGAATGGTTTTATAGATAGCTTCCGTCATTTTGATAAAAGCCTTCATAATTATACATGGTGGTCATATAGGGCAGGGGCAAGGGGTAAAAATCTAGGATGGCGAATAGATTATATTTTTACTTCAAAAAAAATGGAAAGTATGTTAAGCAGTGCAGAGATCCATCAAAAGGTGAACATGTCAGACCATTGTCCTGTTTCTTTAATCTTAAAATAATGGGGATACTAAATCTTAGTGCTAACGGAAGAACAGGTAGTCAGGTTTTAAACGAAACTTTTAACCTTGGTTTTCATGTTACTGCTCTAGTAACCACATCCGAATCAATCAACATTTTAAAAAATCAAATACTCAATTTACTGGTAATGCCACAAAAATGTATGTCATTAAATATCGATAGAAACTTGTACTACTGTCGTTAATGTTTTGAATTTTTTTTAAACTTCTAATTTTCAATGGTCAAGGATACCTAAGTCTTCTGCTATACTATGACATGTTCCCAATAATATAATTGACCCTCCAAAAAAACGTTTTAAAGTAGAATATTTGTCTGTTCTATTTGACATATCATTGAAAGTTTAAAAATATTCCGTTTTGGATTAAATGTATTAACAAAAAAATAATGTAGGTATGGATTATAAATATAACAAAAGTTCTTGATGGCGACCCCTTTGAAATGGACAATAAATAGACCTAAATAGTAATCTTATATCAAGTTAGACCCCAAAACATTGCAGAGTTATAAAACTTTATCAAAACCAAAAATGACTAATAATCGAATTTCTGTTGTTAAAAGCATGGTAAGTGCCTTATTGAATACTGACCCTTTAAAAAAAGCCGTAATTCTTTCGGCATCAAAATATTAAATATGACTAACTCATTAGAGATACTTTATCAAAAAATAGAAGAATACAAATCCAAATTCTATAAAAACCAGCTTCTTAAAGGAGGTATAATTGCGTTTTCGTTGGTTTTAAGTTTCTTCCTTTTTGTAAACTTCATTGAATATTTTGGACGATTTGGTACTGCTTTTAGAGCAGTTCTATTAGTCGCTTTTATTGGGGCATCAATATACACCGCTATTTTCTTTATCATTATACCACTATTGCATTTTTTAAATATAGGCGAGAGAGTAAGCAATTCTGATGCCGCGGCTGATATTGGCATATTCTTTCCTGAAATAGGAGATAGATTATTAAACACGCTTCAATTATCAAACAATAACGAGGCAGATAATACCCTTTTATTAGCAAGTATAGAACAGAAAAGCAGTAAACTAAAGCTTTATCAATTCTCTGACTGCATTAATCTTCAAGAAAATAAAAAATACCTCAAGTTCAGTATACCCCCAATAATACTTATTGTATTTATCTCGGCCATTTCTCCTAATTTTTTTCAAAGCAGTGAAAGAATTCTAAAATTCAGACAGGAGTTTATGGAAGATGCACCCTTTGAATTTAATATCACTAATAAAAAATTAGAGGCTTATAGAAACGAAGACTTTAAACTAAATCTCGAACTTAAAGGAGATGTCATTCCAGAGGAAGTCTTCTTGGTTTACAATGAAAGAAGGTTCAGAATGAATCCAGAATCGGAGAAAGTATACTCTTATACTTTCAATAAACTCCAAAAAAATATTAAATTTAACTTTTTTGCTTCAGGAATTGTGTCCGTGCATCATGAATTAAGCCTTCTAAATAGACCAACATTACTTTCGTTTGATGTTGTAGCTCAATATCCAAGATATCTTAATAAGGCTTCTGAAAAACTCCTTAACGTTGGAAACCTTGTTATACCTGAAGGAACCACAATTCGTTGGATATTTAGAACGCAATTTACTGATTCCGTATCCTTGGTACTAAACCCAATAAATTCACCTCAAATATTAGCCACAATCCAGAAAGATGCAAATGAATTTTCTATAAGTAGAATAATGAAACAATCATATGATTATCAAATTTCTATGAAGAATAATCAAGCTAGAGTTAATGAAAATGTTGCCTATTACATTAATGTCATCCCCGATTTGCACCCAAGAATTCAATTAGAGCAAATTCGAGACACAACTTTCTATAGTTATATCGCTTTAGGAGGTAGTATTGGGGATGATTACGGCATTTCTGATTTCAAACTGAAATACCGTTTGAAAAGGAACGCGAAAGAACTTTACAAAAGTGTTCCAGTATACTTTAATATAAATCAGCTCTCCCAGAGTTTCTTATATAAATTCGATTTAACACCATTACGCTTAAATCAAAATGATGAAATAGAATATTATCTTGAAGTATGGGATAATGACGGCGTGAATGGTTCCAAGTTATCCAAGACTTCATTAATGACTTTTGGATTGCCTTCTTCTCAAGAATATGATCAACAAGTAGAAAAGCAGATTAAAGACACTGAAGATAAATTAACTGATTTACTAAAGAAGTCCGAAGACCTAAAGAGGAGTTTAGATAAAATTGAAAAAGAAATTAAAACTAAAAAAGAACTTGACTTTCAGGATATGAAACGCCTAGAAGAGCTCCTAAAAAAGCAAAAGGATCTATTGAAAGACATGAAAGATTTACAAAAGCAGTTCGATAAAATGCTAGAAAAGCAGAGCCGCTTTCAAGAACAAAACCCACAAACACAGGAAAAAATGAATCAGCTTCAGCAACTGATTCAAGAATTTATGAAGGAAAAAGTGACTGACCTTTATAAACAGTTAGATGAAATGCTCAAGAAAAATAAAGATGAAAATATTCAAGATCAACTTCAAAAAATGAAAGAACAGGATAGAAACCTCAATAAAGACATAGATAGGGCACTAAAATTATTCAAAAATATACAGCTTAAACAGAAGATAGAGCAAACAGCAAAGGAGTTAGAAAAACTAGCCGACAAGCAAGATGAACTGGCAAATAAAACAAAGGAAAACAAAGAGGCAAAAAAGAATAATGAATTAGTAAAAGAGCAAGAGAGGCTAGCTCAGGATTTTGGTGAAAAGAAAACCAAAATGGATGAAATTGAAAAACTAGGTAAGGAACTTAGAAAAGAAATGGATAGCCAAAAAGAAGAACAAAAGGAAGTTTCAGAAGAACAGAAAAAGGCTAAAGAAGAACTAGAAAATGACGAAAATTCTAATTCTACCAAATCTCAAAAGAAGGCAGCTAAATCAATGCGTTCAATGGCAACCGTTATGAAATCTCAGATGCAATCAGGAGAAATGAAACAATTAGACATTGATCTGGATGCATTAAGAGCTATTTTGGAAAATTTAGTTAAACTCTCTTTTGATCAGGAAGCTATCATAAAAGATTTAAAAGGGATCTCTAAATCAGACCCACGCTTTGTGGATCTATCTCAGCAGCAATTAAAACTCACCGACGATGCCAAGATAATAGAAGACAGCCTTTATTCATTAGCACAACGTGTAATGCAAATAGAAACGTTTGTCACCAAAGAAGTAACCGAAATGAACAACAATATGGAGCAATCCATCCGTTTATTAAAAGACAGAAACTTGCCAAAAGCTACTGCAATGCAACAGTTCTCTATGACTTCCATGAACAACCTCGCACTTATGCTAAGTGACACCTTTAAGCAACTACAGGATATGATGGCTATGTCTATGCCAGGAAGTGGTAAAGGAGCAAAGCAAGGTAATATGCCGATTCCAGGATTAGGAGAGCAACAGCAAGACTTAAATGAAAAAATAAAAGGACTAGGCAAAAGCGGAATGAATGCAAGTGAGCTTTCTAAAGAATTAGCCAAAATGGCCAATGAGCAAGCTAAGATTAGAAAACAGTTAGCGAAAATGCAACAGTCATTAAACGGAACAGAAGCCGGGAAGAAGATAGGGGAAGACCTTCAAAAACTACAAAACGAAATGGATGCCTCAGAAAACGAGATAGTAAACAAAAGAATTACACCTCAATTAATCAAGCGTCAGGTCGATATTCAAACAAGCTTACTAGATGCCGAAAAAGCGCTAAAAGAACAAGAACTCGATCCAAAACGAAAATCAAAAACCGCTTTCGAAACAAAACACAACACTCCTCCATCTTTAGAAAACTTTATAAAAGCAAAAGAAAAACAATTAGAACTCATAAGAACAACTCCTCCTGATTTCACGCCCTTCTATAAGAAGGAAACGGACAATTATTTTAAACGAATTAAATAGATTTTCCAATTTCGAAAAAAATTGGCAACATACGTTGCCCGTAAAACCTAACGTTCCACGTGGAACAAAGAGCCATTTAGCATCTAAAGTTCCACGTGAAACACCATAAAATATGTTTCCAAAATATGACATTATAGTAGTAGGGGCTGGCCACGCAGGATGCGAAGCCGCACACGCTGCTGCCCAAATGGGTTCCAAGGTCTTGCTTGTTACTATGAACCTACAAACCATTGCACAGATGTCTTGCAACCCAGCAATGGGTGGAGTGGCAAAGGGTCAAATTGTACGAGAAATTGACGCATTAGGAGGTCAGTCAGGTATCATTTCAGATAGAACAATGTTACAATTTAGAATGTTAAACAGATCAAAAGGCCCTGCAATGTGGAGCCCAAGATGTCAAAGCGATAGGCAGAAGTTTGCAGAGCTATGGCGACTTACACTTGAAACAAATCCAAATGTAGATTTCTGGCAAGAAATGGTAACTGGGTTAATAACTAAAGATAATAGAGTAATTGGCATCAAAACTTCACTTGGAATTGAGATTAAATCTAGAACTGTAATACTCACAAATGGCACATTTTTAAACGGAGTTATCCATATAGGAGAAAAGCAATTAGGTGGGGGTAGAGCCGCCGAAAGAGCATCCGTTGGAATTACAGGTGATTTAGTAAAACTTGGATTTCAACACGGAAGAATGAAAACAGGAACACCACCAAGAGTTGATGAACGCTCTATTAATTTCTCAAAAATGGAGGAACAACTTGGAGATGAGAATCCTGAAAAGTTCTCATTTACTGACACACCGCTTATACAAAACCAAAAAAGCTGCTGGATTACATGGACGAATCAAGATGTACATGACGAATTAAAAAAAGGATTTGATAAATCACCAATGTTCAACGGCAGAATTCAAGGCATTGGACCACGTTACTGTCCTTCCGTAGAGGATAAGATAAACCGCTTTGCAGATAAGGATAGTCACCAAATATTTCTAGAACCAGAAGGAAGAGATACAGTTGAAATGTATGTTAATGGTTTCTCTACTTCATTACCAGAAGATATTCAATACGCAGCCCTTAAGAAAGTGCCAGGATTTGAAAACATAAAAATGTTAAGACCAGGCTATGCTATTGAATACGACTATTTCCCACCAACACAATTAAAATCCACACTCGAAACTCAACTTGTTAATAACCTATATTTCGCAGGCCAAATAAACGGTACTACAGGCTATGAAGAGGCCGGTTCTCAAGGTTTAATGGCAGGTATTAATGCACATTTAAAAATAAATAATAAAGAACCTTTCGTTTTAAAAAGAAATGAAGCTTATATAGGAGTACTCATAGATGACCTTGTAAATAAAGGAACAGATGAACCCTACCGTATGTTCACATCAAGAGCTGAGTTTAGAACACTACTCCGACAAGATAATGCAGATATCCGTTTAACTAAAAAATCTAATGCCATTGAATTAGCCTCAGATTTAAGATTGGAAAATGTTACAAAGAAAATTAAAGCATCCCAAAACCTATATAACCAGCTCAATATATTTAAAGTAAATCCTGAACAGGCTAATACATTTTTAAAAAATAAGTCATCTTCTACACTCAAAGAAAAGATTACCCTATTTAACCTACTAAAAAGACCCGAACTAGGTCTAGATGATCTAAGAACTATATCTCAAGAACTGAATACTCTATTAAATTCTGTAGATATAGAAATTAAACAACAAGCTGAAATCAATGTCAAATATGAAAGATACATAGAAAAGGAATTACACATGGCTGAGAAAATGAACAAACTTGAAGGCTTATCAATAAATCCTGCTTTCAACTACGACAGCCTTACTTCTTTATCTTACGAGGCAAGGCATAAACTTAAATTAATAAGACCAGAAACACTAGGACAAGCTTCAAGGATAAGTGGAGTATCACCTGCCGACATTTCAGTATTAATGATATTTCTAGGAAGATAAATGAAATTATTATATTACACTATTACCTCAGTTATACTAAGTTCGTGTGCTCAGTTTGTACCGCCGACCGGAGGTTCAATTGATAAAAAACCTCCTACATTAATTTCCTCAGTTCCAGTTGACAAAACTACATCATATAAGGGTTCAATTATTTCGTTAATGTTCGATGAACTAATTGATGCTACCTCAATTAGACAAGAACTTATTATTACACCGCAACCAAAAGGAACATATAATCTAAAAATTAAACCCTACGGAATTGAAATTAAATATGATGAGTCATTTAGTGATAACACAACCTATACTTTCAATTTTAGAAATGGCATAAAAGACTTAAATGAAAAAAATCCTGCTGTAAACCTCAAACTAGTTTTTAGCACAGGTACAAGCATCGATTCACTTAAAATATCAGGAAATATAAAAAATTTATTCAGCGGATTACCATCTAAAGAGGCACTTGTAGGTTTATATAGTCTTAATTCAAAAGATACATTACACATTCTTAATCGCAAACCCGATTATTTTATTCAAACAGATACCGCTGGAAATTATAAATTTGAAAACCTCCGACCATCACGTTACAGAATTTTAGGATTCGAAGACAAAAATAAAAATTTAATTTATGACAGTATAACGGAAAACTTTGGATTTATAACTGACACTATAAATTTAGAAAAAAATTTAACTAATATTAATTTCGACCTATATCCAAATAATTCAAAACCACCAAAATTTACGAAAACTTTGTCAAGACAATCAAATTATTCAATAAGTCTCGACAAGGCTATAAAAAGTGCAGAAATTCAATATATTAAACTTACAGACAGCTTAACCTATCAAATTCGCGGAAAAGAGATTCTATTTTTTAACCACCCATATACACAAGACACAATACTAACTAAAATAATAGTTAAGGATTCTTCATACAATAATATCGAAAAAGAACAAAAAATATATTTTAACACTACTCTTCGTTATTTACAAAAACCAGAATTACTCGTAATAACAAATACAACAATAAAACCTAATACGTACATTAAAAAAATACATAAATATATTTTCAACTTTCAGTATCCTGTAACTACCATCGATACTAGTAAAATAAAAGTAATTTCCGATACCAGCAATATTCTCCCTTATGAAATTATATGGTTAGACAGATCTCAAACACAACTTCAAATAAATTTTTTCAACACAGCGCAAACAGAATTAAGCATAATTATAAAAGAAGGAGCTATAACTAATTATAAATTAGATAGTAACAGTACTTATCAACTTATCAACAAACTTTATCAACAGAAAGATTATGCCTCTATCGATGGTTCATATAATAATTTTTTAGGTACTAAGATAATTGAAATACTAGACAGCAAAACAAATGAAGTAGTTGAAAGTCAAATATTTACCGATAAATACTACTTTCCTGAATTACTACCTGGAACATACAAAATCAGAATAATAGAAGATACCAACGCTAATGGAATATGGGACACTGCCAATTTTGATAAAAATGAACTTCCAGAAAGAGTACTTATTTCCAAAGGATATCTAAAATTGAAGTCTAATTTTAGTTTAAGTAATCTAACCATAGAATAATGTTTAAAAACCTGTAGATAACTCCTAAATATGTGTGTAAAACATGTCCATAAATTGATGATAAAAATCACCCAAACAATAAATTATAAAACAGACGTGGAATAAAACACATAAACCCCTCTAATCACCAATTTATAAAAAACATATACACCATCAAGAAACTAATATAATAACTAAAATTACGTATGCCTAATAAATAACGAAAGAAGTGGATAAGACTTTAAAAATCTATGAATCAAATAAATAACTGTGGATTAATACTACATTTATAAACATCCTTTTACGGGTTAAAAACATCTAGAAAAAACATAAGAATTATATTTAAAGATAATCACATATCCACAGCCCTAACAGTTAATAATAATAAATAAATACATATACTTTATTTTAATATAACACATGAATAAGATTTTAGTTTTGATAATAATTTTTCTTTCCGGCCAATTTGCCTTTGGACAAAGCATAGAATTAGCTTCGGAGTATTTTAAACAAGGCGAATTTCATAAAGCTGTTGAGCTTTATGAAAAGCTTAGTAAAAAAAAAGAAAATAGCTTAGGTATTCATAAAGATTATTTAGAGTGTTTGATTAGACTGAAGTATTATGATGTGGCAGATAAATTTCTAAAGGAAGAAATGAAGAATTTCCCTGATATAATTGAATATGATGCTGATTACGCTTATCTCTTAGAAATTCAAGATAAAACTATTGAATCAGAATTAGCTTATAAGATTTTAATTAAAAAAGCTTCTGATAAAGATATTTACGTTTATCAACTCCAAAACTTTTTTTATAAAATCAACAAAATGGAATTGCTAATTGAATTGCTTTTGAAATCTAGGGAACGGTCTAAAACAAAAGATAAGAACAATATTCTTTTAGCACGGGCTTATTTATTTGCGGGCAGAAAGCAGGAAATGTTAGAAGAGGTCTTTTCTTATGGAATATCGAATGAAAATTCAAATTATGTAGAAAGAACTATACAAGATAACATCAAAGATGAAAAGGAAATTGAAATGCTAGAAAGGTTACTCTATAGTAAAATTCAACAAAACCCTGAGTTGACTTATTACAATGAAATATTGATTTGGCATTTTGTGCAACAAAAGGAATTTGCGAGAGCATTTGCTCAAGCCCGAGCATTGGATAAAAGATTAAACTTAGGAGGTAAAAAAATATTTGAGCTTGGTGGAATGGCCTATGAAAATGAACAATTCAAAGATGCTGCTAGGATGTTTCAGTACATCATGAATGAATATCCAGATGGAGAATATTATCCTTATGCCAGGAGATGGAACATTCAATGTAGAGAACAAACTGTTAAAAATTCATTTCCTATTGATGAGACTGAAATCTTGGAGCTCATTAATCAGTATCGACTTTTAATACAAGAGCTCGGTTTAAGCCCTAAAACAATAGACGCACTGAGAAATACGGCCTTACTTTACGCTTTCTACCTTAACGATCAAGATCGTGCAGTATGGGTCCTAGAAAGGTCAATTGCCGCTGCCGGGTCTGATATTAAATTTAAGGATCAATGCAAATTAGATCTTGGAGACATTTTCATTCTCAAAAATGAACCTTGGGAATCAACTTTGCTTTACATGCAAGTGGAAAAGTCTCAAAAAGAAGATTATCTTGGTGAAATTGCAAAACTAAAAAATGCTAAACTATATTATTTTACAGGTGAATTTGATTTAGCAAAGGATATTTTAGATATTTTGAAAAAAGCCACAACACGCGAAATAGCGAATGATGCAATGCAATTAAGCTTGTTAATTCAAGATAATCTAGGTTTAGATACAAGTAATGCAGCTATTTCTGCCTACGCCTCTGTTGAACTTTTACTTTTTCAAAACAAAAACACTGATGCTTTGGCAAGATTAGATTCCTTATTTAACGTCTACAAAACGCATAGCTTAGCTGATGAAATACTATGGCTTAGAGCTAATACAAATTTTAAATTAAACAATTTAGATGTTGCTATTGATGATTTAAACAAGCTGATTGAAAACTATAAGTATGATATTTTAGCAGACGATTCACTTTATATGTTGGCCCAAATTTATGAACTCAAGTTAGAGGATAAATCTAAGGCAATGGAACTCTACAAACGTATGTTAACACAGTTTCCAGGGAGTATTTTTGGGGCTTACGCCCGGAAAAAATTTAGAGATTTGAGGGGCGACTTTGTTTATTGATATTTACACATTGTTTACTTATAATTAATATATTATAGGTTAAATAGGTTTACAATTTAACAGAATTGAATGACTTAATCAAACATTGTATGTTCCACGTGGAGTAGGGGATACACTCTTTAACATTTAAATATAAGTTCACCTATAGTATTTCGCTGATGTTATCAATTCATTTTAGAAATATGACGTATAAATTCAAGATTGAGTAATAAACTTTAAAATACAGTCGTTGGTCAAATACAAACCTTTAAATCTTTATATGTTGTTTGTTAAAAGCACTTTTACAATATTTCTATTTACATTCTTCTTTCATGTTGATGTTTTAATAGCACAAGAAGAAACCATTTTTATGTGTAGCTATACCGCAGGTACAATAAACGAAAAGTCTATATGTGATTTATTGCGGTTCCAAACTAGGCCAGTGGCCCAAAAGGCAGTAGAGCAAATAGTGAGCAGATCAGGCCTAAAGCAAAACTTTTATGTCATGGAGTGTCCTAATATTGACAATTGCTTCGCGGCCACTCGTAATGGAGAGCGTTTGATAGTTTATGACGCCAGTTTTATGAGACGTGTGAACAGTATGACCCAAACAGATTGGGGAGCTATGAGTATTCTTTCACATGAAATAGGCCATCATCTCCAAGGACATACAATTAGGGAAGGTGGCTCCGACCCAAATAGAGAATTAGAAGCAGATGAATTTTCGGGATTTGTGATGTATCAAATGGGAGCAAGCCTTAAAGAGGCTCAATCTGCCATTTGGAAATTAACGACAGATCATGATTCGGGTAGTCATCCTCCTAGAAGAAAACGTATGGCGTCCATTAAAAATGGGTATCAAAACGCTGAAGCCATGTATCCAAACTTAAGTATTTCGGATGAAGATCTGCTTGAAAAAAACATTAAAAAGGAGGAACCAATAGTTCATAAAATTGAAATAAAAACGGGATGTGTTGATGGAAATTGTGATTTTGGATTTGGCGTAGCTGTTAACAGGTTAACTCTGGAAATGTATAAAGGAAACTGGAAAGGTGGAACTAGAGTAGGGCATGGGATTGAGTATTATTCGGATGGTTTGAAAAAGTTTGAAGGTGACTTTGAAGAAGGCACTTTCCATGGTTTTGGCACATATTACTTTAAAAATGGCAATAAATATGTTGGCACATTTAGGCAAGGTGCGATGAATGATGATAAAGCAGTCTTTTATTATCGAAACGGAGATCGACTATTTGTTCGTTTTGTTAATGGTAAAAGGGAAGGAAAGGGGAAAATAATTTATTATGGTGGGGTAGTAGGCACTATTTATTTTGAAAATGATATAGAGAAATAATTTATGCAAAAACGTATTTATAATCATCTATTAAGGTTCTTAGCACTACCCTTATTATATTTGCCACTCAAATAACAATAGGCACATGTCTTGGTTTCAACGAACAAGTAAGGGAATTAATACACCAACGGAGCTTAAAAGAGAGGCTCCAGATGGTTTGTGGTATCAGTGTCCAGAATGCAAACAGGCTACTCATACTAGAGAGCATAAGAACAATGCCTTTACCTGTAACCATTGCAACTATCACGAAAAAATAGGTTCTGAAGCGTACTTTAAAATTCTATTTGATGAAGGAAAATATAAAGAATTGGACGCTGAAATGCGTTCTGCTGACCCTCTTGAGTTTGTAGATACAAAAGCATATCCAGATAGAATTGTCCAAACGGAAAAAAAATCAGGGCTAATTGATGCGTGTAGAACGGCAGAAGGAAAAATGCATGGAAGGAACATAACAATTTCCTGTATGGATTTTGGTTTTATTGGCGGTTCTATGGGTTCGGTAGTGGGAGAAAAGATTGCTAGAGGAATAGATAATGCATTAAAGAAGAAAATGCCATTCCTGATGATTTCTAAGTCTGGTGGTGCTAGAATGATGGAAGCTGGTTTTTCCTTAATGCAGATGGCTAAAACGTCGGCAAAATTAGCCCTATTAGACCGTGCTGGTATTCCCTATGTTTCTTTATTAACAGACCCTACTACTGGTGGCGTAACGGCTTCTTTTGCGATGTTGGGCGACTTCAATATATCAGAGCCTGGCTCACTAATTGGATTTGCAGGGCCTAGAATTATAAAAGAAACAATAGGAAAAGACCTTCCTAAAGACTTCCAAACAGCCGAATTCGTTCTGGAACACGGCTTTTTAGATTTTATAGTGGATAGGAAGGATCTTAAAGATAAAGTAGCTAGTCTGTTGGCTATGATTTATAAATAGTCTTAAGCCAATTCTTTCTTGAAGGAAGGATTTTTAGCAAGTCTTGACTTAAGTATTAAAGTTCCTTTATTTAAAGAACGTTGACCTTTGTCGGTAGCGAAAAAAGAGTTTCTGCCATGCAATACTCTTTCATCGTTGAAAAAAACAACATCATTTTTTGTCAATAATGCTTCTGTAACCAATCCAGACTTTACTACGCGAGTTTCTAAAAATTGATGTAGATCTTTTACCATCTTTAGAGCTGTAGCAGTATTACTTTTATCAATACAGAAGTAGTTCCAATTGAAATGGTAATCTTCGCCCTCTAACCACAGAATTTTAGAAGTTTTGTTCAATTTGTGTTTAGAAAAAAGGACATCCGTCCTTAGTAACTTCTCCAAAAGCTCTTCTTCGTTAGCATATTTGAGCATTTGAACGATGTCATTGGAATCAATAAAAACAGTAGCACCACCTAACTTAGCTTGACTAACACAGTAAAAATATTGCACATTGTCATGAATGGCCTCATAAGAGGCGTCTGTGTGTAATGGTTGAGCCACTGGAGCACTTCTGTACTTGTCCGGAACTTCTGGGTCATAAGTTATATCTACCCATCTTTGTCCAGTAGGCTTTCCTGTTTTTAGATCTTCATCAATGGCGTAATTATACCCGATCTTATCTGTTAATTTCGTAAAAAACGCCAAAGGATCCTTATCAAGCGTATAGTTTCTTAAAACCACCACTTTGTTATTCTCAATTAAAGATAGCAACTCTTCGCCTGAGTAATTAATGTCTGCGTAGTCTTTTTCAATGTAGAAATTCATAACTCTAATCTAAAATATGGACAAACTTAAACTACTTTAACTTTAACTGCCGTAGGACCTTTAGGCCCCATTTCTATTTCAAAAGTTACCTTATCTCCTTCAGCAATTTGGTCTAATGTGTTATTGACATGGACAAAAACACTGTCTTGACTCCCCATATCTTTAATAAAACCATAGCCTTTTGAATCGTTATAGAAACTAACAGTTCCTTTTCTTTCTACCTCTTCTGGTGGCCCTTCTACACGTCTAGGAACGCCTATTTCTATATCTTCTAGCTCTATTTCTTCTTTAACTTTGGTTGGATCTGGCGGCGTATTCGTAATATTTCCAAACTCATCCACATAGGCTATCATATCTTCAAGCTTTCCAGACTTATCCACGTCTTTTTTAGCCATCCTCTTTTCAGCCTTTTCCTTCTTTCTTTTCTCTTTCTTATTTCTAACTTCTTTCTTGCTAAATGTTTCCTGCGATCTGCCCATAAATTGGTTTTAATTAATCAGTAAATACAACCTCTTGCTGTATTAAGTTATTATACAAAAAAGAAGATGAATGCACAAAGGTATTCTAAATAAATAGTAGACCTTAATAAATATTC
>Ga0105053_10004167_pt1 | contig 21494 bp, 11 predicted proteins | sample BON01_FD_78093 | JGI IMG/M metagenome (GOLD analysis project Ga0105053, IMG submission 78093) | Freshwater microbial communities from Lake Bonney liftoff mats and glacier meltwater in Antarctica - BON-01 | ecosystem: Environmental > Aquatic > Freshwater > Ice > Glacier meltwater | place: Lake...
GCTGTGATTCATTCTTTACTTTGGGCATCTCCATGTTCTTTGCCGCGTCTATTTTCTTCTTTGCTTCAACCTTTGCAGCAATTCTTTTTGAAAGTCGAATGCGGAAAAGAGAAGATATGACGAAACTCCGAATTGTATCGGCTCCTTTGATTCGAAACCTCGCTCCATTTAAACTCCGTTTAAATGCATTAACTGCCACAATCTTGGCGAATGCATTTCTCCATCTAGCTCGTGCGTAAAATAATGTGAACCGTGAAATCACTTGCTGCTTTTCGGGACTGTCAGTTTGTATCCATGATTTTGCTTCGTTCATAATGCGATCCAATAAGTCTATCATCCCACTTCGAAAGAAAACTCTTGTTAATCCAAGTCGGAATGCTTCAGCAGGGACTCTGAAGGCCCAGAATAGTGCTGACACAAACATGCGAGGATCATCACGGTTCTTACATATATCTGAGGGTAATGCCTGTTGATATGCCCGAACTATTGACTCGTACTCGATTCTAGTTGGAAGTCCGCTCTTGAGAACGGCTGCTGTTTGAGGGATACTAAGACAACGAAGTTGATCATTCACATATTTGTTGTTGAACCAGTTACTGTTCTTGCAATACAGCATATCCTTGTTGGGCTTCACACACCGTATGAAGGAGCATTTGGTATTTTCTAATGTATCCACGAGACCTTGAATCTGCTTTCCAAATGTGGCAACAACAGTAGCTGATTTTCGAGTGGTAGTCACAGTTCCCTCGCTTGTTGCAAATGCAGAGGCAACCACAATGTTTTCACTATACTTTGCGAACAATTGGTGCATTTCTGCAGGTACTCTGTCATTGTTTTTCTCGATAAATGTACCGACAGTATATTCCACAGAACCTGCGTAATGGTTCACAATGAATTTATGTGATACTTCAGCAGGTCGTGGTTTAATAAATGCCTTGTTTTTGCCACCGAATACAGTGTGCAATCTGCGGTTCATTTTTTCATCAGCCGGTTTAGGCACCCTGGATTCAGAATCGATTTCCATTAATAGACCACAGGATCCTCCTAGTAATTTTAAGCAGTTTTCGTCCCCTGAAGGACAAGCTACTCCATCAACCATAAGACCTTCCTCCTTGTAAATCTCAGCTTCTGCTACGAAAACCTGGTAGTTGAAAGTGCTTTGTAGACTTTCGTTTGTGTAGTTGATTAATAATTGCTCAAACCCATTTACTTTGAAGCATTCAAATCCGAAGATATCTAAAACTCCAATGAATGGCAAATCCTCCTTGGATGTGATGAGGACTGAGTTAATCTCTGACACAAGCCAACTGAACAATGAGCTATATAGCCATTTAGCAACTGCATCTCTTGAGTAGATTGCAGTCGCAGGATCCAAATATGTGGTGATCACCTCATTGCCTGCTTTCACCTTTCGAATTAAGAATAACTCGGCAAGTTTATCCGGTGATACTCCTAGAAGGCTGGCTGCGATGGTCAATGACTTGGTATCCACTATTTTGGCAGCATCTGAGGTCTTGTTATCGCCTTCTGCAATAGTGATGTTACCAACGTGAAGAACTGCTGCAACAGTGGCTAGAAGAGCTTGAATGTCACTTTGACTTTTACCTAGATGCTGTAAGGCTTCTAATAGCTCCTTAAAATTCCGCTGATCAATAGACGGTTCTATGATAATCCCACTACTCTCTTGAACGGCAATTCGACGTCGACTTCTCCCGTTTTTTATATCTGGAGCATGGGTTGCTGATTGTTGCGTGAGGTATTTAAATGATCCATCGAGCCCCAATGCTTTTTTGGTTGATGCATCCGCGCCACGTACTAGCTGGTAAAAGACATGGAAATTTCGTTCCCCAATGTTATGATGAATCACCCTGGATTTTTCAAGCAGATAAGTCTCTACTGTAGCTCCTATCAGTGTCCAGTTTCGTATCTTTCCTTCTTTTGATTGGGAAAAGTGTAATTTAGAAAACTTGCCAAATCGTGAGGAATTATGGTTGCATATTGTTTGCGCGTTTCCAAAACTTTCAAGAATGGGATTCACACCAGCTAATTTTAAATCAAGTTTGTTTTCCTCAGATCTTCCAACAGCACGAACCACAAGATGCCTCAAGACCCGTTTAGAAGACTCGGTCTTCCCGCTGCCACTCTCGCCACTAATTACAACAGATTGATTCACAGGCATCTCGACGCCTTGAACTCTTCTATCAAATCCAAACTTCATTGCTCGAAATGCATTTTCGGCAACAGAAAACGGATGAGGGACACTAATTTTGGAACTTCCAGCAGTAATTCCTTCCTCTCTAATTTCGTGCAAAGGATTTACAGCAACAAGTACCGAGCCCATCAAGGTATACGGCTGATCATTCTCGCTTCTCGTCTTCAGATTGTGCAAAATACCAGCGTCATTGATATGATAAAGAGAGGTCATGTCCGATTCCACTCTTGGGTTCGTCAGCATGATGTCGCTGCTCTGAACAACGAACTCGTTGCCTGACACAACTGACTTGACAAGATGCTCTTTTTCACTATTCTTTGACAGTACCTTCGCCAACTCATAGACAGCCTCTTCATTACCAGTACTAGCTGGAATCCATACTTCCGTCTTCAATCTTATGCTCATTGCAATTCTGTTTTTGAATCTCAAACAATTAGTTTAGACAACCGCTGGTGGTCCAATTTTGTTCGAATAATACAAGACGCAGGGACCCCATATATTTTTTTCTAGTGAATACTCTTAGTCCTGTTTCTTTGTTCTTTGTTTTGAATTTGTTGGCCGTTTCGAAGTTCCTGCCTCATTTTTTCGCCTAAATTAATAATTATACAAATCTCGTTATTCATTCCTTTTATTAATTAGCAATTGATGGTCTTTTACGGTGATCTAATAACTGAAACTTTTCTCTAGCTTGTTCAAATTAGTTGTTATTCAAGAGTTTGAAAAGCAAAATTTTGATTTACACCAAGAAGGAATAGCCATTTGGTTCCAAAAATTCATATTAATAAATAAAGCTCATTCTAATAAGGGTATTGAAATATAACAAGCAGAATGGTTAACTTTTTGTTTTATTTTCTTTCACTTCCAAATTGAATAAAAAGAAAGAAGACCAATAGACCAATACCAGTTCCGATCAAATCAGTCAAATACCAGTTCCGATCATACCGTGTACAAACACAAATTTTAAATTTTATCGATCTTCGTGTTCTACTCCTCCAGGGGCAACTTCCTCAGCAATGCTGCTGAATATGAGCATTGGAAATAACGCCATTTACAGATAGGTAATGGACGATTTCAGGACTCGCTTGTCAACATGCTCCCATATAAAATTATTTCTTTGTTAACAAGATACTAGACTAGACTTTTTGCAGGCGTTGGGCTGGTGGCATATCAATTGCTGGGTGACTCACCAGTCATCTAGGGAATCGAACCATCTATTGTCTGAATATAAATTTCTTCTGAAAGTCGCTTCAAAAGATAATGCGGTGACGACCTGAGCTTCGAAAATGTAGATTCATTTTCAATCATGTATTTTCGAGAATAGGCATGCTTCATTTTCAAGTACAGGGGTGTGTACTTAATACATAAGACTCACCTATAAAATTGTGATGTACTTGGAACACGAACGTCGCATTTCGATCGCATGCCCAAATCTTAATAGTGATTGAAGCAGGAACTATTATGAGGTGGACAGTGTTGTCATTAGTATCAACTTTTCTACTTTCAAATGCTTTCGCGAAAGAATATTTCTATACCAGGTCTGAGAGAGACTCCAGTGATTCGTTAAGAAACGAATTGAATGCAGCGTATATTGATGGGACGGTAGAGCCTGCTGCCCTTGCGAGTGCAGTAGATGACGCTCCGTCCGAATATATCGACATTGGTTTTTCATTTCCTTTTTCAGGATCGTCCTATTCTAAAATGGGCGTCGACTCTAATGGTTTCATCAACTTTCAATCCTTCAGTCCATGCAATGAAAAATATTGTCTTCAAGATTCCAAGAATTCTATCTCTCCCTTTTCAGTTGATTTGTTTCCTGGTCTTGTTTATGATTTGCTGAATTCTGATGCAATACTTGAGGACGCATATTATGGTTTGCAACCTGAAGCATTCAATATCTTCGTTTTCAAGAAGCCTAATCAGACAACCGTGATGTGGGAGAAAAGAGAGGTAGGTTGGAAACAATTGATCTTCACAGAGTCTCATTTTATTTCTTTAGGTTTTTCGAACAAGTGGAAATCGCGCCGCCATTTTATTATCATTTGCAGCAACAGTTTTCAAGGATGGTCGGATTCAATTCGAGTATGACAACGATTTCATTAATAGCGTAGCTTCATGGGATTCAATACGACAGAATATGCCTTATGCTGGAGTTCGTCCTTTGGCTCACTCTGACTCAATTAACATCTCTGTTGCAGAACTAACCTTGCAACATATGTGGAACCCGAAACAAATCGCTGGTTTTTACGCTTTCACAGTAAATTCTTCACATATTCTGCCAAATGCCAAACTTGATTGGTGTAAAGTCCCAGATACATTGGAAATCGATTCCATTACGGAAACGGAATCCGACTTGGAGGTGGAAGGATCCGAAACATTTTTTGCTTGTGCCCAAAATGGTGTTTCCATGTTTTGCAGGTTTACGAATATCACAGGAGTTTCAGTAGACACAAATGTTACTGTGAATGGGACGACTGCAAGATGTAAATTACCGGTTTTCAAGTATGATAGCTGGGATTTGTATTACCAAAACGATCTGGATGTATATTTGATTACTAATATCACGCGAAACAACACAGTTGCATGCGCGGATTCTGTGGACCAGCAAGGCTCATGTTGCAAACAGGAAGACATCTCATGCGATGGATTATGTAATGGATCCAGCGTCATCGCATATAAACCGTTCTCCAAAGGTGCTCTCAAAATCAGGAGTTCATATTTAAAATGTTGCGATTTGAGCAATACGTTCGTCGATTGTTTCGGAACATGTGGTGGGTATTGTGACACATGCAAAGGGCGGTATGATGAAAGGGAATACGTATGTCCCTTGATTTTCTCCAACAGCCCTACTGCAAGTCCAACTACAATTCGTCGAGCCGAATACCAGTTTCCATATTTCTTTCTTGTGTTCCTGGTTGGTATGGTCATTGTAAGGGTAGCACAGTATCACCGGGAACAGCGCCTAACACACATGTTACATGGACAACTTGTGCCTCGCCCTCCGAAGCAAGAGGGTCTTACTAAAGCGGAAATTGAGATACATACCAAAACGTTGGCATTTTCACCTGAAACTGAAATTGCCTCTGGTGATTCAATGTGTGCTATATGTATTTGTGAGTTTGAGGATGAAGAGACCTTGCGTGAGCTGCGTTGTGGGCATATTTTCCACACTGAATGTGTCGATGAATGGTTTGAACGAGCCAGCACGTGTCCTCTATGCAAGCAAGAAGCTGCTAATGAACCCAATTTTGAAAACGAACAACCCGTCCATGTAGAGGTGTAGTCAAATTCATGGAAATAAATCTGTGCAATAAAAAAAAACTGCCTAGGTTCAACGTGTAACAGGCGTGGTTCGTGATACATCTTTTATTAATGAAACCGATTTGTAAATATGTTATTATTGCAGGATTTCTTGTTTTCTGCTCCTCGAATATCTTTCGCTCGATCTTCACAGTTTGTGAGCCGAATGAAAATTATCTTGAAGTCGTTGAACATGGCGAGGTGATGGCTTTAAAGGAAGAACCTCTCAACAATGAATTGGCAAAATTAAGAGAGGATCTTGCAGCATCAAAGCAGATTGTTCGAGAATTATCAGGACAGCTGAAAAAATTGGAAGCCTCGAAAGACGTGAAGAACAATAAAGATGAGAGTTGGATCAGAGACGATCTTTGGGCAGATTATGGGAGTTACTTGGAATCCAGTCGATACCAATGCATCTCTCCTAGGAAAAACCATTCCATATGGAAACCTTTGATGGAGGTTGGAAATGCCATTTGTGGCTGTCTTTTTGAGGCTCAAATAGCGAAAAACAATTGTTATCGTCACAAACCCCCCAAAAAAGTATGCAATGTATTCTGGTTTGTTATTGTCGGCGATTCTACAAGCAATCTATTTTTGATGTCTCTTCGTAATTTACTATTAACTGATTTGAATTATAAGGAAATCGAATGGAGGAGTCAAGAACCAAAGGCGAATGCCGTGCATGGAGTTCTTGACAAAGTTCGATCCCATCGATCGAATAAAGCAGGGGAACTTGTTCGTTTTGACAATGATTTTGGTTTCGAGAGACCTGGTTATCCTACTGTGATTCTATCACTCCGACGTGCGCACGGAATATCTCTAAGCAAATGGCAAGCAATATTGTCAAATCCTTATTTTCAATATCAAACACCAGCTTCTAAATATCCAGTATTAGATGAGCCGTACTTCGTCCCTATGGAATCGCAGTTAAATCGACTGTTACCTCAAAGTTGTGGTAGAATCGAACCGAATCTAGTGCTGGGCGGAACTGCGTTATGGGACACGTTTTTTGATTCAAACATGAATCATCGCGTGGAAAATGCAAGATGCGGAATGAAAATTCCCGACGAAGTAATGGCTAAACGCTTGTACGATGAAAGACTGCCAGCTCTTTTCAATATGATTTGCAAATATACTTCCAACTTTGTTTGGAAAACAAGCAATATGGCTCCACGCTTCAATATTCATAAAGGCGAAAACAAACTGCATCAACTTGATTACAAACTAACCGGGTATTTCAATAATAAAAGTAGAGCTGTTGCAGAATTTGCGGGTGTTCCTATTTTAGATTTTGAAAACATCCACCGCGAATTGAACTTTCCTGGACTTGACCGAGTCCACGCGCCTTCCTTTGTTGATTATCAGGCCTTGGTTCATTTGTTTTCAGGTTCTTTCATTTCCAAGATTTGCTCAGATGATCGTTGTCAGGAAATGCTTTCTCTGATTCGGAACGGCGCCAACAAAAGTTTTTACATAAAAAAGAAGGAGTTCTGGGATGAATATCATAAAAAATATTGATTGTTTAAGCGACTAATGAGATATAATCGTTTGCATCTTCAGACGCCAAAAGAACCTTTCCGTCTTCATCAATAACAATGTGTACCGGAAAGGCCCCATCTCTGATTCCGTAGTCCTTTGGAATCTTTCCGATGTAGCTGCTGCACGACTTAACACCCTGCTCTTGAATGAAGGCACTGGTTGCTTTAGCATTGTCCTCGACATTCAGAAGAATGAACTTAATGTGTTCATGTTGAAATGAGAACTCCTCAGCTGCTTGGATGGCAGAAGCAGAGTCGTTAGTCTCACTTGAATATACGATTAGCACCACAGGAGATCCGCGACCAGCCATTTTGGATAATTTCGTTTTAGAACCATCTGTGGTTTTCATGCTGACATCATGGAACGATTTTCCTACACAAGTCATTAGAGTTTTGTCGAAAGGTGTGTAACAAGCGACCCCCGCTTTTATTTTTGCGACCCCCGCATCTATTCTTTTTAGAAAGTCATGGAGGAGGCTTTAGAAGACGAAGATCATTCGCGACCATTTCTGTCGGATGACGAATCACAATTTCAAGAAGTGGGGTCGGAATCACCTGTAGTATCATTACTTGCTCGATTCAAAGCTAAGCGATATCTGCGCAATAAAAGGACGTATTTTGAACGAATGAAGCAAAAGTTCAATCGACATTGGAATTCATTGAGGACACCCAAGGAAGAGGAAGGTCTTGATTTTGACCCTCAATATTCTAAACTATATTCTCTGCGTGAGAACGAAATGACATCGTCGTTTCGTCAAAAGGAGGAGCTAATGAAGTGGGTGGTCGCATTTATAATTGCTGGAACGGTTAGTGTTCTGGCTGTCATTGTTGAGGTTTCTATAAAAACATTGTCGACTTTCAAATTTAAAGAATTGAATTTGAAAATGAAAGACCATAGAATTCGAGATAGTGTCGTATTTTATTTTGGGATCAACCTTGGATTTGTTGCCGTAGCCGCAGTGCTGGTTGCATTTTTGGATATAAGAGCAAAAGGAAGTGGCATTCCTGAAATTAAGGGATACTTAAACGGTAGAAGAGTCCATCGTGTGATTGCCATTCGAACCTTGTTTTCAAAAGTAATCGGTGTTGTCATGAGTGTTTCGGGCAGTCTTGTGCTAGGGAAGGAAGGTCCAATGATTCATGCAGGAGGGGTCATTGGAGCTGCCGTATCACAAGGCAGTTCAGAGAGATCTTATTGTGGAGTTCATTTTCGAAGTGATAACCACAAACGATCGTTTGTATCTATCGGATGTGCTTGCGGAATTGCTGCCGCCTTTTCGGCCCCTTTAGGAGGAGTGTTGTTTGTCATAGAAGAAGCATCATCTTACTGGTCTGTCAAGTTAACTTGGATCACTTTCTTCGCTACTATGGTTTGCTCTGCCACAGTAGACGTGTTCACCTCTGCTCTTGTGGATGATGCTGAGTGGGGTTTAATGTCTCAAAGTTCTATTGTCTCGTTTGGTAGTTTTGAAGGCGCCTCTCGCGATGTTTGCTACCCTCAGCAATTACCTTACCGTTTTCTTCAAATTCCTATCTTTATCGCTATTGGAGTGGTTGGTGGTGTCGCTGGGGCTGTCTTCAACGCAGTGAACTTGTGGTTAAGCGCCTTGAGGCAGCGACATGTGACATCTCCTGTCAGTAAAGTGATTGAAGCACTTCTCGTGTGCACTCTAACTTCACTGGTGATGTTTAGATCAGCCTACTATTTCGAATGTAGACCTCTTGATTCAGTGAAATACACCGATTCTTCCATGGACGGTATAGGATACAATTCTTCTTGTGACTTTCTCCAGCTTGCAGGAGGCTTTTGTACAGAATCAGGCCAAGGAAATGATCTGGAAACACTTATGATGAGATCGCTGGATGGGGGAGTCAAGCAGCTGTTTCATAGTAAAGTCTTGTTTGATTCGAATAGTTTGGTCACGTATTTTATTGCGCTTTACATGCTTGCTTGCTTAACCTATGGAACTAGTATTCCTAGCGGACTATTTGTCCCTGCTATTGCTATGGGTGCTGCAGCTGGTAGGTTGACTGGACAGTATCTTTTTCTATTAGAAGATTCGAGATTTATTGATCTTTTCGGTGCCGTCGATCCTGGAACATATGCACTGCTTGGTGGAGCTTCAATGCTTGGTGGTGTGACGAGAATGACCATAAGTATCGTCGTCATCTTGATAGAAACTACGAATAATTCAACCTACGCTATTCCTATCATGATAACAATCATGTCTGCTAAAGTCGTCGGAGATATCTTTACAGATGGTCTTTATGAAATGCACCTCAAACTTCAACGTATTTTATTTCTCCATGATGAGCCGCATCCAGGTTTACATCGTATTCAGGTGAGAGATTGTATGACAAGAGATCCAGTGGTGATCCATTTGTTTGAAACAGTCGCAGACGCCCTTGATAAACTTGAATCCAATCCCACGATCAATGGTTTTCCAGTCATATCGCATTTAGTCAATTCACAGCGAAGCGATGAGCCTGGACTAACCAGCCATCGAAGCCTAGGAAGTGGATATGATGCGTTTCAAATGGGAAGCTCGAATAACGAATCTTCTGTTGATGACGATCTAGATGATAGCAGTCGCGAGGGTATCTTTGAAGGAGTGATTCTAAGGAGTCAACTTCTTATCTTGCTTTTTGAGCGTGTATTTCGCCAGCCACATCAAATTTCTTATAAAGGAATTGAAATTATGCCATGGAGAAGGATGTACAAACATTATCCAAGATATCCTCATCTGAATGATGTACTTTCTAGAATCAAGCATCACGATCTGAATAAGATAATGGATTTCAGGCCATATGTTAATTCGGGCGCTCTTTCAGTGCATCACTCGGTCTATATGACTCGCGTGCATCAATTGTTCCGCCTCATGGGAATTCGGCATTTAACCGTTGTAAATACAATGAATAATGTAGTGGGAATTGTGACTCGTGCTGACATTCATCGAGCCGAAAGCATGCTTGAGCGTGGAAGAAAAATTCAAAATCCTAGAGTACAACCCCGATCTCGACCGATACTGGTTGTTGTGAACGAAGACTCGGAAAACCGACAGGAAGATCTCACTTAATTATGAAGAAAGGTTATTAATTAAAAATACCACTCAACACGGTTTGAAACTAAGCAGACGCGAAAAATAAATTAAGCAACGAGATCAAGAAATGAAATAACATGGTAACTTCAATTTTTTGCAAGTTCCGACAGGTCATGATTCACCAGAGATTCTTGGGCATGTGCATGCTGACGTAGTCTAGATTAGCAAGAGGAATATTTTTTTGTAGACTAGCGTCAAACGTGTATGAGGAATAATCATTGGATGATAGATGCCTATCCAGCACTTCGTTCATCTCCTCTTCCAACTTCGCCTGCATCTCTTCAGAGAGTTCAGGGCAAAACAGGCTATCATCTCCAGGATGGAATTTTTCGTACAAGTCTTCTGGTACACTGGTTACTTGTTTTAGGACATCTCTAAGAATATAACAGGTGGCAAACATACCTCATGAGCATAGCTGGTCTTAATTCGTATAAATTGTTCAAGTTCTTCAAAAAGAGTGACCTCTGCAGCCATTATTGAATAGCCGTTGTCCCTCCTGGCAAAATATTATTACTTCATACTCCAACCTTGATATTAGGATTGACTTCCTCCACGATGTTCAAGAACGGCGAGGATGGGGTAGGAAATCGAGCGTGAAATGTTTCGCATTGTCCTGATTTTCGCAGACTTTGCTCAACTCGACAGGATGGTGAATTCACGCATTGTCTTAAGTGACAGGTATCCCAATTGAACGTGCCCTCAACCTTGTTTTTGATGACTCGCTATGAAAATTGCACTTCAGCTTGGCCACCTCGAGGAGTTGTTGCATAAAGGCCAGGTATATAGATGCTTATACGAGACATTGGTGAATCTCATAGTAAACAACACCGATTGGAGGAGAGACAGCCATGGATCCACTCGATTTGCTTAATTCCGAACTCCTCGTCTCCTTCTCATTATCCAATTGCATCGTCACCAGAAACAAAGGTCAATCGTGATATCTTGTTCCTGTCACTCAGTTGCTTACGTTTAAGACTCATGGAAATCAGTCAGGGATGGAACCAACGCCTCATCCAATTCCAGAGGCTGTTATGACAGTGTCTCAGGCCAAAATATTCTAAAATTGTAGTTATTGTTTTTTATGACCCGCTTAATTTATTTTCCTCGAATAAGACCTTGATGCTTAATTTATTTTTTGCGTCTGCGTTGAGTGGTATTTTGAAATAAACAACACATCACATAAATGTAATTGCTGGATCAGAACTCCAGTCCGGGACTGCGAGATCAATGGAGTTTGCTTTTCACATGGTGATCTGAAATGAATTATGAAGAAAGACTACTATTTTAAAAAGCATTCTGAAATAAAGAACGCGTCACACAAATGTAGTTGCTGGATCAGACCTCCAGTCCATGACTGCGAGATCAATGGAGCTTGCTTTTGTACCCACATGATAATCTGAAATGACCATGAGCCAAGTCGATGACCAGAACGAGCCTTCGTATATGTATTCAAAGGTGGCGTCGGTGTCGGGCCTTTGACCGTCTGTGAGAAGGATGAGTCTTACTTTGGATTTATCGATATAATCCGGCAGGAATTCATTCATTACCATATCTCTGTCCATGTTGCAATATTTTTCCTCGTCATTTTCCCGCTGCTTTCCTCCAAATTCGCGTACTGAAGCGTGGCATTGGGCCAGGCTCTCAAAATTGCGCTTATGTACAGTTACAATAATAGAGCCGATATTTGCATTCCGGAATGCATCCAGAAACTGTTCGGCTTCTTGCTGGTATTTCACACCGGGATGTACCTTTTTAAACAGCGCTTTTTCATAAGTGAATTCCATACCGAATATTTCTTGCGCCGATATCCTAATTTTACACAGACTAAATATTGCATAGGGACCTACAAATTTGCCTCTTACTGAGACTTCAAATAGATCAGGATCCAAATTATTCATGAACCACGAATACATATTGGCCCAGCGTGAGATGAAAAGCGGATACATCAGATCGAGATCTATGTATTTGATATCGCCTTCACTTTGTTTCACTATAAGAAACGCGTGAAAGATTTCTCTTACTTTATTGAAATTGTTTCCGTATTCGTGATAGATCGCAACACAGGAATCATTACGAGGCAGAAGAAAAAAAATCCCACAGATGAAGGCAAACACCGCTAAAGCTATGCGAACAAATTTATATCGATTATTCCTGGGACCTGTATTAATTTGATTAGATACAAAAGGCGACAGTTCCGTTTCAAAGACTGCTGCCTCATGTCTGCGATTGATCATGTTATGACCGTGTCGAAGAGGTGTGTACTCGTTGTACTACGAGTTCTTAGTTCCTACTTTGGGAAAACTGTTTGATATGTTTGCTTAGTGTGTATGGAATAAACTAGATCAAAACTATCTTGTGTATTATAAACAGCACTCACCACTCGCAAAAAAAATTGCCAGGCATGACTCAAAACATTTTTTTCATGTTCATAAATGGATGTTTGTGTCGATTGGAATGGGAGAGTCACCGCTCTGAAATACCTGGAAAATAATGGATGGACCTGCGCTTGTGTTCAAGTGGCGGTAGTTTCAGCCACCACCATAGTCCGAGACAGGCAATCTGCTTTACCAGAATTGAATACATTGAACAGCTTTTTCGGGAAATTCCCAACGGTGCCCTTCTCGGAACGGAAATTCGAAGACGAAAAGTTTGAACTTTTCAGTCGGATTAGCATCTCATTTGAATCATTATCCCTTTTGAATTCTGCTCTTAAATCCAAGGAGCTATTGGCTTATGACCTCGTTGCTGTGATCCCCGTAACGAAATCCAGTTTGGAAGATCTGGTAAACATGATTAAGTCGTCAAACAAGGAAAAACTTCTAGCCTTCGATATCCTTCAAATTTCTTTGGATACTTTTGAATTTCATTCTTTCAGACTTTCTCCTCAGGATATGGTTGAACTAAGGAAAGCCCAAATTTTCGTGGAGTTCCGATACACAGAAGCTCTCCCGATGGGCGAATCATGCAGCGAGACTCGTCAACGCGTTATTACAAAGGGCAATGAAATCGCTCAATATGCATCGCGTGGCCATCTTCATGCCAAAGGTTTATTCGGGAACATTCTTTTAAGCAGCGGAAAGTTCCAGCATCCTCTTCAGCTTCGAACTCCTGATGCAGTGGTTGCAATAGGGATGGTGTTAGGGCTTGAAGGTAAATTAGCTTCCAGTGCTGTTTCTACTAGTGGTCAGGCAGTTCTTGAACGTGCAGAGAACAGACGTCGAAGGAGTTAAAAGTGTTTAAACTCAATTTTGAAAACTAACGATATAATAAATACATTGTATTAGAACATGGTATTAGGGTATTTGGATGGAAACCCCTGCTCAGGCAACGACGCCATTCTCCACTCGAATGACTGCTGGACTAATAGCAGGGAGTTTGCAGGCCCTCGTATTCAACCCATATGATCGAGCCCTGTAAGTTTTATTCAGGAATCATTGACAATATATATTCAACCTTATGTAAGGTTCCTATGCCATTTACATCATCGTCCTTTCCTCTCTCTGGCCAATTTTTCAAATCCTTATGAAGGTTTTCACCAAGCGATAGCTCATAGGATAATTACTGGAGGCATGTATTTTCCGATTGAGACTGGAGTCGTCGAATTGTTGCCTCAAAATATGAATCCTTTTGCTCATAATCTAGTTGCGGGCGGAGTCACTGGGAGCATCATCGCATTAATAACCAATCCACTTTCTCTCATTAAGTATCAAAGTTGGGGTACTCATCACAAGGGTAGGTTAAAATCAACAGTTTTGCATTTATGGTCCTCTGGAGGATTTGCTCCCTTTACGAGAGGTATTACCGTCACATTAGTTCGTGATATTATTTGGGGCAGTACCTTTTCTAGTTTAAGGCATGCAATTCCACCGCTTACTGGATGTGGTGATGAACATACACCTGGAGTCGCGTCGTTTTTAGTGAATGTTTTCGCTGGTGGCGTAGCTACTTTTATTTCATCACCCATTAATTTCGTTAGGAATATGCAGTATGGACATTCCCCTTCGAAGCCGCATCCATCTGCCATCAAAGTACTTTCTATTGCGTGGAGAGAATCCAAGACTGCTGAGTCTCCCGTGTACCATTTTGTTGTAAAAAGACTTACTGTTGGATGGGGTACTTTACGAGTTGCGCTTGGAATAGCATTTAGTTCCCAGGTTTATGATTATTTGATTAGTCAGTTCTGACCGATTTGAAATTTGAAAATAGCGTGCACAATGAATTGCCAGTTCATTTTGGAGACGGTTCGCAGGTTTACATCCTTTTGCTGTACTAGTACTTACATATTCAAAATACTAATAGAGCGATGAAAGCCGCTCTGACGTATTACTCGTTTTTATGGCGAATACTCTAGGAGTACCCGAGTTATCCGATTTGGTGGTAAACTTCTAATGGGACTAAAAATTTCCACCATTCACGTGAGATTTTTTATTGATGATTGCACCGTTAATTAACGAATTTCAGGCCGCGCGAGCACCATTAATTATTTCAAATCTAACCACCATTGTGATGGAACCACGTGCTTTCGAATAATATTTTACAATCAAATTAGAATCTGGAATTACTGGGATGATGGATCATCGTATTTGCTTGCTGCTCCTCGTATGTGTGGCGTCACTCACTTCAGTTATCAGTAGACCCATCAGTTGTGTTGAAGCCAACCAGAATGACGTGGAGATCATTCAGTCCAACGACTGGTGCGGAATCATGTCAGAAAGTGGAAAGATGGAAGAGAAGATGAGTATGTGTTGTGGGGACTCGTCGTCACCTACCGATGCAGCTAGACGTCTATTTGGGATCAGAAAGTTAGTCGATGCAGATGGATGTAGAACTGCGACTGCGACGCAAGCTTATTGCCGTGATGCTAATTGTGCTGCTCAAATAGGAAGTGGGGATTATCTCTACATCGATTTGAAACTTGAATCATCCACTAGTGATGACGATAAGTGCTGTGTTTCGTGTTCATGCTTTGGTGATCCACAATGCAAAGATTTTGCTGGAAATTCCGCTGAATGGATCGTGTGCGGAGGGCTTAATAGCAACTGCAGGACAAAAGCATCTGTTTGCAGAAATCAATATGACCATCTAGGAAATAAGTGCATTTGGAATACGAATAATGCGAAAGGATCACCATGCCAGGTCGATTGGTCTCAAATCGCAACGGATGAAGACAAACCTCGGATGGTAATGCACGCTGTTGACGGGTTTTCGATTGAATTGGTTCTTGGTAACAGAGGAATCATTGAAAGCGTGATGATGACTAAAACTGATGGAATATTTTCCATGTCTGCGGATAGTTGCTATAATGGTAATCCAAGACAAGGTGTTACATCAAACAGCGTGGCATGGTCTGCCTTAGGTGGGTCCCAAGTTCCTGACACATGGAAAGCTTCAGCGCTCAATAAAGTTGACATTTTGTGGGAAATTAATGAATTAGATATTGGAATCTATGTCGAGATTGTTTGCACCAAGAACGCTTTTGGTCTTAACCGACTGAATGTCCAGAATGTTGTTGAGGTTCAAAATAGAACAAGCACTGGTTTCTGTTCGTCGGGTTCTATTAATGAAAAAGCTGGTACTCAAAGTGTTGTTAGTTTCTTGCATTCCACCTGTCTAGAAAACCTTGCTGATTTGCAAGAGATGTGTCGTTCACTTGCCGCTGTGGACGGTGACATATCTTCTTGCACTGCGGTTGAAGGCCAATCCGGAATCGTCAAGTACCAAACATTCTGGTGTGAAAATGCGAATCTTGCTGCAATGCCAGCCGAATTTCAAATTGTCAACAAGTGTATTGACGAGATTGCTGACTTGGGCAAGAACCAAACCACTCGCGTTTCCAACTGGATCTATTATGTTTGTACAACCAACAACTTGGAGTACCAGCAATGTTTGACAGAAATTACTCAGTTTGGATTTGCTGATTTTTTTCTAAATCACGGTAACGGATTGAAGACCTTCACTGGAGATTCCTTGGGTTCCTGCGGCACGTCATTTAAGCAGTATTGGGATATTCGTGATCAATATTTGAATGTACCTTGCAGTAATGCAGTCGTGTTACAGATGGAGTTTGAAAGTGTATGGATTGATGTAATTGCAATTCCTAGGGATTTCCCTTTTTGCGACGATAGCTTGACAATCACAGGCGAAGAAGAAAATTCCCAATTTTTATTCACCAACAGACTCCGATTTAAACAGTGTGGATTGGAAAGTTCGTGTGTTCAAACTGACAGTTGTTATGCTGCTGCTGGATTTAAGGGTAGTTTCAAATACGAAACTCTTGTTTGTCCAACTCAAGCACCATCATTTAATCCATCAGAGAATCCTACTCGCTCCCCATCAAAGCATCCTACCCAATCACCTACCGGAACACCCTCCCTAGCGCCATCTCGCGTGCCTTCCTACTCTCCATTTACATACAAACCAACAACTTCCCATACGTTCGAATGCCTCAAGTTTATTAAAGAGTCAGTAGTATATCCAGAGCTGGAAGAATTGTGCGGTGTGGAATATGGTACTCTTCAAATTGGTTGTTTGGAGCAAACTTGTCCATCCGAAGCATTCATTGGTGGAGATGTTACTGAAGCGAAGTGCAACACTATCACTGTCGAACGGCCATATTGTTCTGATTTGGCTGGAGCTGACAAGTGCGATCGCTTGGCCGATTTTCAAGCAGTCATCAACCTTGGAATTTCATTCAAACGTGATGATTCGTTGAGCTGTTGTTCCAGCAGCACCTGCTCGTGCATAGGAGATCCTCATTGTACATCATTCAACAATGTGGAAGATCTTTGGATCATTTGTCCTGCCACCTCAAAGAGGGGTTGTGAAAAAACCCTCGACCATACTGGGGTCAACCAATGTGCGTGGATCCAAGGACGATGTTATCCAAATCCGGAATCAGAACGAGCTGTGATGAATTTTTATACCACATCTACCACGTCTGCTGTTGCAATTCTAGGATACAGAGGAGTTATCGAGGAGTTCATATATACTGATGTGAATGGCGGCGTTGCTGCTCTTGATGCTAATACATGTAATGGTGACGGACAATACGATGGTTGGAGTTTCTCTTCAGGTTCTAGCGATGCCGCCAGCATTCTCAGCGAGCCTCCATCCACGGTTATCATTGCGGAGAAATTGAGTTACTACACTGTTAAATCTACAGCCAATCTGAAGATCTATGAAGTTGCCGATAAGTCTACAGGTGTTACCATCACGTTATCCTGTCACAAATCAGGGAACTCTCGTATCAATATCGAAAGTTTGGTTGAAGTTGATGCCTCAAAACTTGCCCAGGCAACTGGATTTTGCGTGACAGGTCAAATTGATGGATCTCCGGCAAATGTAGCGTCACAAGATGTATGGGAATCGGATCCAGATGGTCTTGAAGTATGCGCTGCAGCTAGAGCCCATCCTTGTGATCGTTCGTCCTATTTCACCGAGGTTCAACAATGGTGCAACAATGCCAACCTTCAATTCGCTTTTGGGAACGCAAAAAATAAAGTGGAGCAATGCATCTCTAAGATAGGCAAATCTCCAACTCTCCAATCGGCGAAGGCATGGGCTGATCTCTGGTGTATCGCTACATCATCCTTTCGACCCCTATCTGAATCATTGGCAGTCTGTCGTAGCAACTTGCTTAATGATCGCCCTGCAGCATTTGCATTTACTTACGGAACTGGGATGCTAGATTCTTCATCGTGTGGCCCTACTGTTGATGCCTACGTTAATCTAAGGAAGGAAGACTTCCCATGTGTAGCGGGGCTGGAGGTTCAATACCTACATAATTCAGAATGGGTCACCAGTTTTTTTGTTCCAAGCACGATGCCACCTTGTGATGATACCCTTGCTCTATCAGTACAAGACTTCGACGAATTATTTAGATATCCGATTCGGTTCGTGGAATGTGGGATTGAATCGACGTGTCCAATGCAGGATAAATGCTCCGCCATCCCTGCGCTTAATCTCACATATAGTGTTGATGTTGGTCCTGGTCTCTGCCAAGTATCTGGAGCACTGACAGATGAGGATTCAGCAGCTCCAGAAACCATTCGATCGATGGCACTCCTTGCAATGATGGCCTTTTTATCCATCCTGATATGATTTTATAATTGAAAGTAGCTTCTATGTATTGTTTTGTTTTAAAATGCCGCAAGTAACGAATAGAAGCCATCAAATGCTAATTTCTCAAGAAACAAGAATATCTTGTTGAAAGCAAAGAGCCTGGTGACAATCCTTGAGATAATCTCTAAATATTATAAAAGAATTTTCATGTGTTGTTAGGGTTCATTCGAAAAGTGAAACTGTGAGCTATTTTAAAGGTTCCATGATAAGTAAACGAACTACTGTCTCACTCGCTCAATTACTATCAGTTCCTAGGAACCAAGCGAGTCCTCATTCAAAGGCATCTAGTCCAATTCCGTCCAATGTTCAACTGGTGACTCTATCAGGTCCATACAAAGTTCTATCAGTTAATAAAGAGCGTGCAAACGAAGACTTTATTTTTGGAGCACTAATATAATGTGGTGCTCCCAATGTATTTATTTAATGGTTACAATACATGTACAGTTGTATTCGGAAAACCACCTCGAAAAATGAAAATTGCAACGAGTGACGAATCATAGATTTGAAGAAAGAATAAGTGTTGGACTTGCTTGCACCTACGTTAAATACTACGACCCGAGTTAAGGTTGTAGAGCCGATGGAACTAGGAGTCGTATTAATTAACCATAGTAGACATTCTTGGGCAGCCAGTTTCCAAATTAGAGATACAAGAAATGGGTTGCTCTGCTTCGACTATTGGAAGCATTCCTGATAAGACAGGCACTGCATTCTCAGAGGATAGCACGTGTCAAGGGTACAATGAAGGACCTTACTGGGTTAGTGATGTAACTCAATCCAAAGTTATCCATTTCGCGAAAGAAGGAGCAGCGTCATTGGAAGAATGCCCCCCGATGACACTCGCACAAATATTCAAGAAGGCCGCTACTGTCTCACCAGACAAACCTGCATTGCTAGCTGAGTGGCCTGTTCCTGCACTTCTTGCTGATGGAACGGCACCTCCAGCGCTTGCTAGGGACAAGTGGAAGACATGGACATGGAAGGGTTACTATGACGAGGTCTATGACGCAGCCAAAGGATTTGCGGTGCTTGGAGCTCAGCCTTTCGATGGGGTTATTGTTTATGGATTCAATAGCCCGTGGTGGATCATGGCTCAAATGAGTGGGATTCTTGCAGGATGTTGTTCAGCTGGCATTTATCCTACTGATTCCCGTGGTCAAATCATGTACAAGTCCAAGTATGCGAATGCTGCAGTGGCTGTTTGCGGAGATGATGATCATTTGAATTCGTTTGTTGGTATGGTAGATGATTTACCTGATCTTAAAGCAATCGTTCATTGGAACGCAACGCCTTCAATGACATCCGTGACGAGGAAAGATGGATCGGAAGTGAAGATCATGGCATGGGGTGACTTGGTAGGCCTTGGTAAAGAATCTGATTCTAGTGTGATTGAAGCACGAATCAACTCGCAGAAACCTGAGAGTTGCTGCGTCCTTGTATTCACTTCTGGCACAACTGGGAACCCAAAGGCTGTCATGCTGTCCAATGATAATCTGGTTTACCAAGCAAAAACGAGTTTAGCAGTAACTCCTGAAATAGGAAATGACGCCAATACGTCCGAACGCATTCTTAGTTACCTGCCTCTATCTCACGTAGCAGGTTTAACAGTGGATATTACTGTGCCAATGATGATGACCGCGATGAAGCCTTCATGGAATGAAGTTTATTTCGCGAGGCCTTATGATATGAAAGCAGGCTCATTAGGTGCACGCCTTGCGTTTGCTCGTCCTACAACTTTCCTAGGGGTGCCTCGTGTGTGGGAAAAGATTTGTCTTAAGTTGAAAGCCAAGGGCGCCGAAACCAAAGGGCTCAAGAAGAAGATTGTGACTTACTGCAAGGGCAAAGGTTTGGAATATCAGAATAATCTGTTGTTAGGAGGTTCAGGTGTGAAGCCCTCCAATTACGCTTTGGCTGAAAAAAAAGTCTTTAACGTAGTTCGAGCTGCATTGGGTCTTCAGGATTGCAAGTTGGCCATTTCTGGAGCAGCACCAATGCCTAGAGATGTACAAGAGTTCTTCGGAGCTCTTGGTATTTCAATCAACGATATGTATGGTATGAGTGAGTGTGCCGGAGCCACCACTGTTAATACGCAGAAAGCTCACATATGGGGAACAGTCGGGTCCGCCCTTCCAGGTGCAGAGGTTCGAGTTGTCGGAGAAAACACGGATATCGATGTTCCAAGATCACAGGATATCTTCAAACCAAAAGACGAAGAAAATGGTGAAATCATTTACCGAGGTCGCCACATTATGCTCGGATATTACGCGAATCCAAAGCTAGGAGAGGAACATGTTGCAGAGATTCTAAGTAAAAATGCCTCCACCATAGATGCGAATGGTTTCCTGCATAGCGGTGATCGTGGTGTGGTTGGAACCAATCACTTCTTCGCAATCACTGGCAGATTCAAGGAGCTAATTATTGGTGCTGGTGGTGAGAACATCAGTCCAGTGCCAGTTGAGGACAATGTCAAGAAAATCGCACCAGGTATCTCTAATTTTGTCATGATTGGTGATAAGCGAAAGTTTAACGTCGCTCTTGTGACTCTTCGAACTGTTGGTGGAAACGGTTACGTGCCTGGGTCTTCTGAACTAGATCCAGATGTTGTGAGTATCGGGTCTCCAGGAGTGACCACGGTGGAACAGGCAATGAAAGATCCGCTGTGGATCAAATACATTGAGAATGCAATCAAGTCAACCAATATGAATGGTGATGCTTGTCAATCGAATGCATGGAAAATTCAAAAGTTTACGATATTACCTGTAGATCTTAGCACGGAGACTGAAGAATTGACCCCAACTCTCAAGACCAAACGTGCATTTGTTGATTCAAAATATGTAGCTGTCATCGATAGTATGTTCGATGATGCTGTAGCTTCTCAAGTATATATTCCGTACGCAGATTCAATGTTTGTTCAGGTTGCTAAAGTAGAATAATCGTTTTTTTCTTATTATTAGACATTTTCTTACCATTTCAAACAAAACAAAAATCGATTTTTATTTCTTGTTTTAGAAAAACACAAGATACTCTTGTTTATTAAGAAATTAGCATTTGATGGCTTTTATCCACTACTAGTAGTGCTTTAAAAAAATTGACTTTTTGTTTTGTTAATTACATCAGGAGAAATATAATGCGAATTCAGTGATTCCACATAATGTTCTTGCTTCTGATTACCTCACGGATTGCCATCAGGCTCTTTTCTTTCAACAAGATACTCTTGTTTATTAAGAA
>Ga0105053_10004173_pt1 | contig 21479 bp, 5 predicted proteins | sample BON01_FD_78093 | JGI IMG/M metagenome (GOLD analysis project Ga0105053, IMG submission 78093) | Freshwater microbial communities from Lake Bonney liftoff mats and glacier meltwater in Antarctica - BON-01 | ecosystem: Environmental > Aquatic > Freshwater > Ice > Glacier meltwater | place: Lake...
CTGCACTTTGTGCAGCCGTCCTCCTCTCCGAGTCGGGTCAAACGAAGTCTTCCGCTGACAACAAAATCCTCCTCTGAAAAATCTCCGAATTTCCTCGAAACTGCTATTTGTCGCGCACCCCAGTTCGCGACTATAAAATACGCATGTATTTTCGACAATGCCCCGCTTCACTGATGGGATTGCCGGTATTCCGTAACTGTGCTGCTCGCAACCCCAGTCATTAAGCGGGGCATGTATGTTCGACACGTATGGCGAACGTAGAGTGCCTCTTTGGAATCTTTTGGCCGCAATTGCAAATCACGGACCCGCAGATAGTCACGGTAGTCGGCCAGGTTTTCGGCGAGCGTGTTCGTGTGGACGATGTTCGGGGCTTCAATGCTGTGCAGGATGATGTTCATGATCCCGATGACAAAGGCCAGCCATTTGCCGGGATCGGAACGGCAAAAGGTGGCGATTGAGGTGACACCTACGAAAAAAGGGTTCCCGACGAATCGGAAACCCTTTGTTTTTCAATGTGAGCGCTGGGGCTCGAACCCAGGACCTACGGATTAAAAGTCCGTTGCTCTACCAACTGAGCTACGCTCACTCACTTCGCCTTGGACAGGTGATGCCCGCCCTTATCGACACATGAAGTCTGCGAACCTTACCGGGAAATTTGGCTTTTTCCACATGGTTCGAGCCAATGCTGCGAAAAGATCCCTGGAATGCGGTTCAATTTTGGAGTTTGAGAAAAATTCAAACGCGAAATTTAATCCGCCTCAACAACAACTAAGCCCAAACGCTGCAACTTTGAACGGCATTCGTCACGCTCGCGGCTACGGTTCAGACTGACCCATGTCGGATCCTGAGCGGCCATGAACGCAGCATCAGAAAAGGGCGGCGCAATCCCCGTTGTCGCAGCGTTTGCCGTTAATCGCTGGACGACACCAGAATCCAGTCGTGTCAGAAATGTCGATTGCATGCGGTAGTCCAAAAACGCCTCCCAAACGATTGGAAACAGCGGAGCGACGATCTGCTCACCCAGTGTTGTTGCGTATTGGCGAATTTCTAACTGAGCGTGGCTGTCCATTCGCAGCGCAAGAAAATGCAGCAAATTGTGAAGATCAATTTTCCAGTAGGCTTCCGTATAAGTCGCAAGTGGCAAATCTTTGCGAGCCTGTTCGCGAGCGACGCCGGATGAGATGCGGCCTTGATAGACGTCGCGGATCTTTGACTGGAGTTCCGTTTCTTCCTGCGTGAGACGTTGCCCCAGATCGGCGGGTAGCGAATCGCCGCTGCCTTGACGATTAGTGTCCGCCTGAGTTCTCCATTCATTCGGATCGGTCGTCTGAGCGGACTCAATCGCTAACGAATACCGTGTGCTGTATTCGTTAATGTTGGCCGTGCGATGCCGCACCCATTGGCGCCAACAGTCCATGGGGACTCGAACAAGAAATTTGATTTCCGCCATTTCAAAGGGAGTTGTGTGTCTGTGTCGAAGCAAATATCGAATCAGCGTGCGGTCGTCGCTGACTTTCTTTGTTCCTTCACCGTAGCTGACGCGAGCGGCCTGCACGATGCTGCTGTCATCTCCCATGACATCCACGAGACAGACGAATCCATCGTCCAGCACGGAGAATTTTTGCCAGCGGAGTGCATCGAGCTGAGTTTTTCGCTCAGCAGCGGATTTTCGAGTTTCGGACGTCGTAGTTTCCTGAGACATGATTTGCCAATATCGAAATGAGATTCAGAGTTGTCTTGCGCCGTTCAATGTCCGGGCGGGTAACTGTATAATTTGGGCGGCAGTGTATCCAATGTCTGCGCGGTCATGAAATTCCAGGGGCCATTAGTCATGTTTTTTACTTATCTTGATGGCACGCTGGTCGGCAGACTCCTGATTGCTGGCGATGAAAATGGCCTGCGACACGTTTCCTTCGCAAAATCGCACTTCAGTGCCCCGGTTACAACTCCGGAAGAAGACTGGGAGGCCCAGGAAAAACCGTTCAAAGAAGTCATAAAACAACTCAACGCGTATTTTTCGGGTAAACTGCAGGATTTTGATTTGCCGCTGGCACCCGAGGGAACCGAATTTCAGCAAAAAGTCTGGATGGCGTTGCGGAACGTGAAATTCGGCACAACTGCCAGCTATGGCAGTATTGCGGCTCAAATTGGCAATCCGGCAGCGTCGAGAGCGGTTGGAATGGCGAACGGAAGAAACCCAATTTCGATTATCGTTCCCTGCCATCGCATCATCGGCAGCACCGGAAAACTGGTGGGGTACGGCGGCGGACTCAGCCACAAAGAGACGCTGCTGAAACTCGAACGATCGAAGCCACAATGAAGACGTGACATCAGCTCCCACAACAGAATTTACCGATTGGTGAATTTGCGAAGTTCTGAAAAGATCTACCGCCCACTGCGGGTTCGTTACCCAGACATTGCTTTCCCTAAACCGTTCAAAATTCAGGGAAGGCATGCGGTCTGTCACTTGCCACAATCTTGCATTGCAGTCGCCACCTTCGCCGCGTCGATTCTTCTGACACTACTGTGCATGGCACGGGATATGGTTTAGTGCCAATTTGCGAGCCGTCTTTGTTCGTGCTGAGTCCAATCGATGTCTGCAGTTCAGTACAACAATTCCATGAGTGCGGCTGATCGACGGCGGCGGCGATTGGTGGTTGATATGGAACCAGATCTCTCACTGACGGACAAAGATTCTCAGGTCACTGAAAATAACGATTTACGAACGAACGCAGCATTTCCAATGTTGTCGCGCGATCAGCTAATTCGACGCATCGTTTCGCCTCGGTTGTGGAAACATCTGACCGTTGCGATTGTCCTGACATTCCTGCCCGTTATTTTCGCAGTTGTCACATGGTCGTCGTCGATGTTGCCAGTATCTACCGAAACAGCAACCATGACATCACGCCTTGATGCCTTGCGTGGACTGTCCGGGTTAAAGCTCTTTGCGGCAGCGCAGTTCTGTCTGGTAATTGGATGGGTTCGGTCGGCCAGCGCGGTCGATTTTCGAGGGCGTTATCGGTGGTGGCGATGGATGGCAATCATCTTGTTTGCAGCGTCATTTATCTTGCTTACGGGCTCCGCTGAATTCTTTGTAAACCTAGCCGCTAAAGCATTGCAACCACTCTTTGGAAGAATTGACGCTGCCAGACCTGCGTTGATGATCGTACCAGCCGGCGCTGGCATGGCGCTGATACTTCGACGTTTGATTCCGGATATGGGCCGCTGCCGCCTGGCACAGTCACTGGTCGTGATTTCGACGGTACTGCTGATCGTTCGTGCCGTCACTGGAGTTCGGCTGAATTCTCCAATGGAAGTCTTTCATTTGAGGACCTTTGAATTGCTGATCTCCGGACTTTTGCTGTCTGCATTTCAGCTACACGCTCGATACGTAATTCACGTCAATCCGAATCCGCCGTTGGCTGACACTCCAGGCAAATCTGTCGATGCGGAAACGCCATCAGCCTGTCAACTTGCGCCGCAGGCCAAAGACAAAGCCAACAAGAAGCAGAAGCTCCGCAAAGCCGGCTGATTGGCCGCACAAAATAAAAACACCCGCCGCAGAGCGGCGGGTGTCAGGTTTTTAATCAACCAAAGTTGATTACTCTTCACGCTTTCGTCGAATGGATTTTGGCACCAGCATTAGCAAGGCTCCGAGAATCTTTGCGGAGGCCGTTGGGCTGGCCGCTGACGCATCATTTGCAACTTTTGAATGCATGACTGCATCCTGCTTTGCATTGTCCCACCAAAGCTGTTCGCTCCAGTCCGCCAATACATCATCCGTTTCCTGCGTTGCCAGCTTACCATCGACGGTTGATATGTCGATTGCTGGAAGGCGATTCACGACCGATGCCGGAGCTTCAATCGACCCAAGGTCCACCATTTCGACGACAGTACCAACCTGAACGGCAGGAAACTCACTGCCATCTGTGTCTGTGAGACTGACGGTTGTGGTCGTCACCGGCATTTCCGAAAGATCATTTGGAAGTACCGCGAGCACTAGTTCAGACGTCGATTCGAATGCAACAACAGGTTGAGTTGTTGACGAAATCGTCCATGTCAGCGACGTGCTCCAGTTACCAAATTTTTTATCGACAGTGCTGAAAGCTCTAATCCAGACACGGTATTCACCTGGAACGAGAGGCGTGGCGACCGTATACGAGTTGCCACTCAGCCCACTCTGGCTAAATACTGCGACATTTGGAAGATTCGAGCGTGAGATAAAAATCTCGTACGTCGATGGGTTGCTGAGCACGAGCGACCATGAAATTTCTGGAGTCCTGTTCGACGAATTCGGAATCGGAGTAAGTCGTGGTACGTCACCAACAACGACACTCCACGTGACCGGAGGGCTCCAGGCACTGAAAGTACTAAGAGCAGTGCTGAATGCTCTCACCCAGACTCGATACTCACCGCCAGGCAATGCTGGCGTTACCGCAAACGTGGTTCCTGAAAGAACAGTTTTTCGGATCAAGGCTGTATTTGGAGCAGACGTGCTGGAAATAAAGACGTCATAATTTGTCGCTCCCTGAACTCCAGCCCACGAAATCACTGGCCTCTGAAGGTTGGAATTGGGTATCGAATTCACGATAGGCGTTCCGCCGACTTTGAATTCGATCCCAGTGCCGAAAGCGGTGATTGTCGCAGGCACTGCGGGGACAATGGCACCTGTCGCTGTTGTGATTGCAGGCACGGCATTCACGACAGCTCTTACAAAGGCTTTGTACTGACCATTTTCCAAGTTGGTCGGCCATGAAAATGTCGTAGCTGTGATACCTGGGATTTGCTGAACCAATTCAAGACGGGAGTTTGCAGGATTGATCTTATAGAGCACGATGTCATAAGAATCTGCACCCGTGGTTTTGCTTCCAAACGGAACCGTCATATTGTTCCATGTAAATACAGGCTTTGTAATAAACGTCGCCTGCGGCGGTCCAGACAAAACTGGCGCTGTCGCGACTTCGAATTTAGTTGCCGTGCTCCAAGTACTGTTCTGGACGACGCCATTTGTGGCACGCACCCAATAGGTGTAACGACCAATTGGGAGATCTGTCGTTGGTGTGTAGCTGAGTCCTGAAACTGCCGGGATACGCAGGATCGGGCTGATACCATCCGAATCATTGGAAATCCAAAGATCGTAAGTGATCGAGCCAGCTACCGCTGTCCAGGAGAACGTCGGTTTGCCTGTTTCGACTCGTCCAACTGGTGCAGCAACAGGCGGTGTTACGATCCGGATTCTCTGAGGTCGGCTCCAGAACGACGGAATCCGTTCATCCGCTGCTGTCAACGGATTGTCTGTATTTGAAAATGTGCGAACCCAAACAATGTATGTTCCGATTCCGATATCGTTTGGTGGAGTAAACGACGTACCGGAAACGTCCGTGAACACTAAGGGATTGGCAGTACTATCGGCCTGCTTAATCCAGACGGTGCTCTTTTCGGCACCAAGAGGATTGACCCACGTAATCGTCGGCCGATTACTGTTGGTGACCCAATCCTGATTTGAAGCTGTTTTCGGAGTCAGCGAAGAAATCACCGGTGGAGCCGTGATTTGGAAAGTGGCAGGCGGACTGAACGCCGTGCTGACCTGAGTTCCCGGTGAACCAGTTGCCGGGAAGTTGATTTCTCGGAAAGTGAACGTGTAGTTTCCAAGTGGCAGATCAACAGGCAACGTATAAGAATTGGATGCCGGAATGATCTGGCTGAACACAACGCCCTGATTACCCCAGCCGCGATTGATGATCAATTCGAAGCTGTCCGCCCCTGCAATCAGTGGCCAATTGAAGGTCGGTTTCGTAGTACCAACTTCCCCCATCGGAGCCGTCGCGACAGGAGTCTGGTTCACGGTGAACAGTCTAGGGTCGCTCAGCACGCTGCTGTCACCCGTGACGTTGAAACCACGCACAGTGACATAATAGTCCGCCATTCGAAGATCTGCTGGCGGTGTCCAACTGGTCGTCGTAAGGCCGCTGACTTGGTAGGCAACTTGGTTATCCGTGAGTTCCGTCAGGATAATTTCGTAGTTCGTCGCACTGAAGATCGGGTTCCAGGTAATCGTGGGGCGCAGATTCAGCAGTGTCGAGTTGTTAATCGGGGCTGTGATTGTCGTCGGTGTCCGGACATTGAATGCGGACGCTGCACTCCAGTCACCCGCCAGACCAGCAGCGTCTACTGCTTGAACTCGCACGGTGTATGGTCCGAGAGCCAGATTCGTTGATACTCCGTAATTTGGAACAAATCCAGTGGTTACGTTCAGGCTGACGGAATGCGCCACAGTCCCTGAACGAACCGATGTGATCTCCACGATGTAGGCGGATGACCCAGCCACAGCATTCCAACTGACGATCGGACGATGCGTCAGAACATCACCAGTCGGTGCTGACACAGCAATTTTGGCCACTGTGAATGCATAAGTTGTCGTCGCCGTCGGTGCGTTCACATCTCCGGAACGATCAAAGGCAGTGACAGATACGGTGTAGTTGCCCGGAAGTAGAGTTGACGTGACGTCAACCTGATTCACTGAAATGTTGGATTGAGTGAATCGAACATTACCATCGGAGTCGCGTACGGTCACAGTGTAGTGATGATTATTGACGTTATTTTGCCATTCGATTCGCGGCGTCTGATCGGTCGTGATTGGAATCAACCCATCGGTCAGATTGAAGTCAACCGGTTTGATCACGACTGGCGTCTGTGGAGTTGGTAACTGCGTGATTGTGACGGCATAGTCTTCAACTTCACCGCCAACAACACGTCCCGTTGGTTGCAGACCGCCCGCCGTGCTGATGCGGAAACGCATGTACGTCGCACCCAGCGAGGCCGATGATGGAATCATCACGCTGAGAGCATTCACACCGGCGACAACGTTGTAGGCGGTATGCTCCGATGATTCAAAAATGCCGTTGCGGTTCAAGTCCAACCAGGCATCCAGCTTGCCAGCGATTGAGGCCGTGACGTTCATCGTTGTCGGAAGTGAAACGCCCGTCGTGCGTTCAAACAGTGATGTGAATATGACGCCATTGTCAGTATCCAGATTGGCAGCGACGCTTGGCTGACCGTTGAAGTCACTCGTGACGCCGGAACCCAGCCAGAGATTGCCCACTAGTTCATGAGCCGCTCCGTTTGGCTTCAATGTTCCGTAGCTATCCGGAGCATCGCCGTAATCCACCGTCCGAGTTCGCAGCGAGAATGATCGTGTGGAAGTCAGACCAGCCGTATCCGTGACTCGCAACGATGCGTTGTATTCAGCCGGAGCTGTAATACCCGCAGCCTGCAATACAGTCCAACTGAGTGGTGGCAAAGGCACGGCATTTGTCGTCGTGTTGGTTTCGAAGACGCCGTCACCATTCAAATCCCATGTGTAATTCAACACATCGCCAAACGGAAGATCTGGATCGGTTGAAAGACTCGCGTTAAGATTCAGACTCTCGCCAGCATCAATGTCGTAATTGTCCGTCTCCGCCGTCGGAGCATCATTGACGTTTGCTACGAAGATCGTAAACGTCACTGAATCTGACAAATTGACGTTTGGAGCGATAGCCGATCCGCTGTCCCGCAATTGCAGTGTCACTTCCGCAGAACCCGCGGTGTTCAACCTTGTCTGGAACTGCAACTGACCGTTCGGCAGCATCGAAATGGAATCGAACACTAAGTTGCCGGTCAAGCGATTCACGGTCGGCATAACATCCAACCATGTCAGAGGTGTCTGTCCTCCAATTTCATCCAGCGCGGTATCCCGAGCAGAAGCGAATGCCGACACGACTGAATACGTTCCAAGTCCCGCATCCTCCAGAATCATGACCGGAGTCACCACCGGATTCAGCGTAATTACCGGCTTGTCGTTGACCGGAGTCGCTGTGATTTTGAACGTTTGCACGGCACTCGGTTCACCAGCGGAATCGCGGAACAGAATCTGCACATTGGCGATGCCGTTGACGTCCTGCCCGGTTTGGTATTGCAGACGCCATGTCTGTGTCGGTGTGTCAAAGGTGACCGACGGGGGTACTACGAAAAAGTTATCCTTGTTCCATGGGCTTGCAGCACCTGCAATAGTCGTCACTGAAGTTACAGTGACGTCCGGAACGAGCATTTGAGGCTCATCCTTTGGCCCAGCCGAAGCAACAGTCACAAAACCATCGACGATCCGCAGTCCAGCGTCTTCGGTAACCGTCTCGGTAAACGGCAAAGGATCACCCATCAGCTTGAATGTTGGAGCATCGTTCACCGCTGTCACAACGATGTTAAACGTCTGCAAATCGCTATCACTGTTTAGAGCAGACGTATCCCGGAGCAGGATGGACACGTTCGCTGTGCCGTTAGCGTTTGGTGCCACGGTATAGGTGAGCTTGCCATAATTCGGGGAACCAACAGTCATATTCACCGCTGGGGCTACGAGGAAGAAGTCATCCTTCGACCATGTTGTCGGTGAGCCCAATGGTCCCGTGACATTAATGATGGCTGTGAGTGTTTGATCTTCGTCACGTGGCCCAGCAGAGGCGTTAGTCACAAACAGTGGCACGACCTGTGCCGGTGCATCCTCCAGAATTGTTGGAACGGTCGGCACCGGATCAAAAGTTGGTTTATCGTTGATTGCAGCAACGTCGATACTGAACTGCTGAATTGACGGACTGTTGTCTGCCAGTCCGTCAGAATCAATGACTCGTATGTCATAGGTGATTCGCCCCGTCACATTCGGAGCGACTTCGTATTCCAGCCGTCCCGTCGGAGTCGCCGTATCGAAGATGATACGTGGAGCAGTCGTAAAGAATTCCGCGTCAGTCCAGAGACTGTTTTTGGATTTAAAAGTGAATCTGGAGGTCAAGGTCTGGTCTTCGTTCGGAGGTCCACCACTCAAACCGGTCAGGAAATTTGGATACGCCTGGAAACCAGAATCTTCATCAACGTTGATAATCAATGTTCCCAGTAGATTCGGGATGAGTGGATTGACCGTCGGTGGATCATTGATCGAACCAATATCGATCATAATCGTGTCCGAAGCCGTTTGAGCTGGTAATCCCGCGTTTGTGAATTGGCCTCGATCATTCGTAAAGACCGTGAGTGATGCTTTTGGATATACCAGACCGGAATCATTCGTCGAGAAGTAATTCGCTTCAGGAATGAACTGCAATTCGTTCAATGCGGCATTGATCGCAGCCACATCGCCAGCAAATGTCATCACCGAATCTGCTGTGCCATCACCTACAGTGAACGAAAGACCTGCGACGCCGTTCAGCGTCACCGTTCCATGGACTGCCGTCAGTGTGACTTCCAGAGTATTGTTTCCCAGAGCCACGTCCGGATCACCCACCATGATCGCATTGCCCGTGGCCGATCCGAAAATCAGCGGGATATCTTCTGCAGTCGATTGATCCGCTGGCACCATATTCACAGGTGCGTCGTTGATTTCATTGATCGTGAACTGCACGAGTTTCGTGGCCGCCGTATCGACGCCTGGCGAACCGCCGTCATCTGTCAATGTAAACGTCACATCGGCCGTGCCGTATTTGTCCTTGGTCGTCTTGTATTCAATCATGCCATTTGGAAGCACTTTGATCGAGTCGAATGTAAGGTTGCCTCCTGTAAGATTGATACTTGGAGTCCACGTCAGTGTTTGACCACCGTTTGCTGGCAATTGAATTTCATCCAACGCAGTACTGCGAGCTGCGGCGAAGCTTGTCACAAACGCCGCAGTCTTCAATCCCTGATTTTCAAAGTCCGTAATATTGACCACGCCAGGTGGAGCATAAAACGGAATGTCATTCACCGGCGTGACATTGATCGTGATTGTATCAGGATCACTATGCAGACCAAGACTATCGACCAATTCAATGCTGATCGTCGCAGTTCCGTTGACGTCCTGACCTGTCGTAAACGTCAGAAGCCCCGTCGTCGCATCAACATTTAGCGATGAGAAGAAGTTGGCCGCTGAGAACACACTGCCCGCAGGCACCGACACTGTCCATGCCGCTGTCACGGTTTGAGCCGGAACAGCAACACCAAATGCATCAACAGCACCAACAGGCGGCACCGCTTCGTACGGATCCGTCGCATTGCCTGGTTTCGCCGCAGTCAATACATTCATGCTGTACGTTGAGTCTTCAGCGGTAATGATCGTCGTCTGTGCCACTGGCAGCAGTGTAAACGTTGGTTTGTCGTTCACAGGCAGAACCATCAACTGCACGGTGTTCGACGTAGAAGCAGGCAGCGAAGGAGGACCACTGAACTGACCGCGATCGTTGGATGTGATCACGATTTGAGCCGGACCGAAATAATTCGCATTCGGAACAAATCTCAGACCACTCAAAGCAGTATTCAAATCGGGGATGGTGCCAGTAAACGTTTTTAAGGTATCCAGGGCGTTCGCAGTTCCAGATCCGGCAGTGAACGTCAAGTTAGCCAGACCAGAACTGGCGGGCAGCGAAAACGTTCCGTGAACAGCCTGGATCGTCATCGTCAACATATTGTCACCAAGAAACGCATCCTTATCAGACACGGTGATTGCGTTCCCGTTGACTGCACTGAAGACGATGAAAGTATCTTCATTCAACGACTGCAATGTTGGAATCGTGTTCACCGGAGCATCATTGACGCCATCGGTCACCACGATGGTGAACTTAGTTGTCCCGTCAGCCTGATTCGCCTGAAGCCGGTTGTTCGCCAGATCTTTGACACCAGTTGTCGCCGTATTGTCGATCACAATCGTGTAGATGTTATCAGACGCGAATACGGACGGAGAGATGAAGTAGACACTGTTTGTATTCGTATTGTATCGCCACAGATAATCCGTGTTTTCGACGAGCAATAAACCGTTTTGCCAGAGCTGAAATTGAGCTGAACTGATTGAAAGATCATCCACACCAATTCCCAGGTCAAGCAGCGACAGCACAAACTGCGTCAGCAATGGTGGACTGTCAACATGCAGCTCTGTCAGTGTCGGGTCAAGATCGCCGTTGCTGTTGTCCTGTGCCGGAGTCACGATGGATGCATAAGGGCCATTGAAGTCGGCTCTTTCGACGGCACCGACGTCGTTAAAGATTTCACCGCCGACACCTGAAGGCGGCTGCAGCGGATCATCCACTCGCAACTGACCGTACGCATCGCGGGATGGCGATACGATGTCAGACGCCGGGATGCCGAGATCGGTCTTTACGGCGAGATACCCAGTTCGGTCCGCAAGGCTTTTCAAAGAACGGTCGATCGGAATCGCACCGTCGAAGATTCCGTCCAACGGATTCGAATCTCCCGCCAGATAATAATTATCAGTCGCGGCATTGACGAAAAGTCTGTTCGCCAGATTGTCGGCAATTTCATTGCCACTCGGAACACCGGAAACCCTGGTATTTACACCAGGAATTACTGGGATGCCTCGGAAATACGTGCGTGCCACAACCGTGGTACTTGACGATGCGTCCACGAACACACCGAAATTAGTATTCACAATCAGATTGTTCAACAGTGTGGGACTGGCGTTGTTTTCGACGCGAACACCAACAATAGTGTTACCCGGCGTTAGTCTGCCAACGATTGTATTGTTAATGATCTTGCCGAACGGCACAGCCGCCGGAGGCACCCCACCACTCGCCACGGCTTGGCCACCAAAGCTGATTCCGTCAGAGCCAAAACGTGCGATCACGTTATTTGTAACGACGACGCCAGGAGCCAATCGCTGTGAGTTCGTCGTCAGGAAATTGATTGGCGTGCCGGGATGCGACATGCCAGTGCCAGACTCGCGATCGCTGGATGAAATGTGGATTCCATCTTCGCTGACATCGCGGATAATGTTGTTTTCGACAACAAAATTCCCCTGCTGCCGCAGCAGATTCTGGTCGCAGCGTATATATCCGCCATTAGGGTCAGGGAAGACGACATTATCGAGGTAAACCCCGATCGGGTCGAACAATCCTTCTGGAGTACCGGTGGCGTCTTTCGAATAGATAAACTCAATCAAATGTGTCCCGGCTGGTACGCCAACAGATGCGGTCACGTAGCCACTGCCCGGTGTGGCCGTCGTTGTTTCAAACGCAGGGCCACCATCTGTTTTACCGCCGATGAAAACCTGAAATTTGCCGTTAGAAACACCGCCAACTAATTGCGGTATGAAGCGATAATCGAACGTGATTACACCTAAACCCGTGCTCACGACCGTCGTTAGTTTTGACTCCTGATTTCCAGAGATCGGCCCGGACTTCGCACCAAAACTACCACCAACCCCTGAAGGCGGATCGATGAATGGTATGTTCGGCACGCGCCATGGCGTGTCACCGAGATCCGGCTGCCAACCTAGCTTCGCGAAGTTCTCCGTTTCAAAATTGTCTGAAGCGGCCGACAGGCCCAGATTTGCTCCCGATATGTACTCGCGATTCGTGTCAATCGTCTCGGAAATTTTGATGCCTTGTTCGTCTGCGTCGGCTGGTGCTGCAAATTCGCGGCCTCGACGAATTTCGACCTGATACGGACCAGTGAGAATCTGCTGCGGTGCCGTCGCCCCTGGATCTTGCGGCACCGTAAACACGGCGGTATTCGTTGTGGACGCACTGATCGCTTCGCCGCGTTCGGTCCAGCCGATGATAATGTCGTCGATGTAAAACCCTTCGAAGGCATTGTTCTGCCCGCGACGGGAGTCGTTCAGGTTGCCGTATTCGTCCAAGCTCAACAGAGCATTGTTAATAATTCCCCCGGCCAAATCTAAATCATCTAAACGGGTGGTTTGGTTGTCGGTCTGAGGCATCGTACCGGTGTCTTCGTTCGCGTTGATTCCCAGTGGATTCGACACGGTATCCAGAATCGTACCCGCAGTGCTGAAATCAAATCGCAACCGCAGTCCGGTCATGTTCGCGTATTTGCCGAGGTCCACGCGAGCCTGTCGCCACGATCCGCTGTTGTCCCACAGCGGTTGAATTTGTTGCTGTTGTCGATTGTCCGAATCCGCGTTTAACGAATGTGAAACAAAGTCCGGGATTTCGGTAAATAAGTTCTCTGCGACTATCGGCAGACCGGTACCGGGATTGATTGGCACATTGTTTGTCGCGACCAGTTCCCACGGTCCGTCGTTCGTGGAGATGAAGACGCGAGCGGCGTCACGCATCTGACCATCCGGCGAGACTGTGTTTACATCTTCGGACTGCAGGAAGTAGTTGAAGTACATCGTCGGTGCATCAACGCTTGACGCTGTTCCGGTATTGCTGGTCAAATCAAACGGATTGGTGATCACACTGCCGTACGCGCCACCAGGCAGGTTGTAATTGTTTTGAATGTTGGGGTTCGACGTGAGGTCACGCTGAAAGTCGTTATTCAGAATTCCGAACTGTGTATTGGTATCCTGGTAATTCAAATAGTCAGTCGTCGCATCCGTGTGTCTTTCAAGTCCGAAGTACAGGCTGACTCCACCCTGGGCCTGACTGTTCGTTCGGCCATTTCCCTGACCATCTGTGACTGTCATGCTTTCAGACGACGGATTGCGGCTGTCATCATAAAGCGGATTGATACCGTGCCCCGCTTCTGTCCCTTGTCTTGTCGTCGTATGCCACAGGTTGAAGTCGAGCGGTGAGAACGCCAAACCTGTTGTACCGGCGAAGTTCGTCGCGATATTTGAAACCCCTTCGTAGAAAACCGTTTGCAGGGGTGCGCCTGCACCTGTACCGAACGCATATAAACGCCCAGTTGTATCGAGAGCAAACAGCGTGTTCTTGAGCGTTCCGCCGTTCACGTTTTGCGGGCCCAATGTCAGACTCGTGAAGTTAACACCAGCAAAACCAGTCGCTCGAAAATCACGAATCAGCGTCGCCTGACCGTTCGTAGTATTTATGCTGATGAATTCGCCGGCGCTCGTAACTCCGTAAAGTGCAGCTCCGTTGCTGAGTAGGTTCGCGTCTCCGTAGAAATCACCAAACGACATGCCGGTGACATTGCCCTTGAGTGGTCCGGTCGCTCCATTGTTGCCGCCCGACAGCGAGGCCCCCGAAACTGACCCGGGGTCCGCTGCCGCAACTTCACCTGCGGCACCCGCCGTTAGTCCGGCGGTCACAATTGTTCTTGCCGTCACGTGCGAGTTAATCGCATCCACGATCTGCTGGGCTGTGGCGGTCGTACCCACATTGACGGTGATTACAGTATTCGCTCCATTGACCGACACGTTGACCGATGCGTTCACCGGCCGAATCCCAACGAGAACCTGGACTCCATTGCCCCCAGTCCCTGCCGCGCGCGCTTGGACGCGAATTGTGGCAGAACTGTTGTCCCCGGAACCATCCATGACAGTCATGTCGCCGGATGCAAACGCCACATTCGCGTATTGAATATCTCCCCGAACGCCAATCTGGTTGTTGGCATCTTTCGCAACGGAACCGTTGTCCGGGTTGGCTCGATACAGTTTAGAATTGAGCGACCCGTTAGCTCCGTTTTCCCGCACTGAATAATATAGAGCATATCGAGCCGCGTTTCCGACTCCCCCACTTCGTTCCCATGCCAATGCATCCACATCATCCGAAAACGTGAGTTCGTCGAAGTCAGGGTTCGTGTTATTGACATTAGCATTAATAACTCCCGGTGTCGGAACGGAACCAAGTACATTGTCATTTCCCACGACGGTTACGGCACCTGTTCCAGGATCAAGACGCACCAACCGCCCCGCTGTTCCATTGTCGTTGTTGTTTGCACTGTTGACTCGCTGATAAGCCCACAGCGTTCCATCGGAACGCATCGCGATGTCCCGCGTCTGCAGATCTGTAAGTCCCGGCGTTGTAGAAATCTGTGTCGTGAGTTCCCCGAAGAATGGGTTGTATGTTCTGAGGAAATCCTGGCTTGACACAAACAACGGCACGTCGGACAAGTCGAACGTCTGGATGTTGGTCGACAGCGTCGTGACGTTGATCAGACCGTCAGGCACTGCGGGATTCGCATCGCCAAGGTCAACTGGCAGGATCGGAGTTTCTTGTGAGTTGTAGCCTTGGAATCCGATATGATCTTCAATAACGCGAGTGACGGAATTCACAGGCTCAAGGCGAATCAACGGATTGTTCGGATTTGGAGCGTACGTCTGATTCAATTGAGACAGCAATTGCTGATTCGTCATCACCGAAACCTGATAGTTGGTGGTCGTGCCGGGAATTCCCGCTGGCAGTTGAACTGGTCCGATAAACGGATCCAAAGCACCCACTGAGCCACGCGACAAATCATCAAGGTTGTTGCCCTGTCCCACTGCCGGACGGTCAGCCGCGATATTCGATTCACGCCCTATCAGAATCGGGATGTAGCCAGCGGGCGTCGACTGCCACACAATCATATTGCTGTCGGTTCGTGTCAGACCGTTAGCATAGTCAAGATCAAAAACCGTCGACCAGGTCTTGGGACCACCGTTAACTCCAGCGATCGCTTGAATGCTGCCACCAAAAATTGTGGTTGCATAATCGATCTGGAATTGGAAGAAGTCCTGATCGGTGGCAGTTTGCATTGCCCCAGCAATAGAAAACGTCGTTTGGTCAGACTCCAAAAGGTTGCCCAATTGAACGGCTGCCGCCGGACTGTTGTTGTTGCCGACTTCGTTTCCAGCGGCATTTACAAACTCACCCGATTCACCCAGCAGCGGCGAATGTTTTGGAAGTCCCAGAATCTCAACGCCGTTTGTCGCGTAGCGAACGTCCGCATAACGAACCGTTGATCCCGCCTTCTCATCCTTCTGCTGCAGACGAACCTGCAGTTGGTACTGTCCGCTGGTGGTGCCCGCTCTGCTGGTCACACGAATGAAGAAAGTGCCCTCGACGCCGCCTGTATTCGGCATCATGACACGCATTCCGGGGTCGCGGAAGTTCTGTGTGTAGAAGTCATCGCCGTTGTAAGTAAACTTAGTCAGGGATTGAGCCAGTCCTGTCAATGTATTGCGGTCAGACGAACTTGCTAACACGACGCCGTTGGCCTGTACAAGTTCGACAACCGCATCCAGTGATGCACTGCGAGTTCGATCCAGATCGATCCAGATTTCTCGTGCCCCATCTCCGCTGAATTTGAAGCTGTAGACGTCCACGTCCGCTGGGCTGTCGGCACTGATACTGCCCAGCACTTGAAAGCCGAGGGAGCGATTGTCGTCGCCGCTCTTGTAGTCGGGCGCGAGCGTCCCAAGGAATTCTGCCTGGCCCGGATTGCCATTGATATTCAACCCGGCGTTGTTCGCAGATTCTGCTTCAAACAGGAGCTTGACGTTGCGGTCGTTGCTTTTTTCAGTGAACTTCAGACTTCGCCAATCACCGGCACTCGGCATTTGGGCACCTGTGGTGTCATCTAAACGATCGGGGACCAGAATTGCAGGCGTTTGATTGTTGCGAACATCCGTCGTGGCAATTCCGTCGTTGTTCGTATCCGTGACAGGAAAACCATCCAGGCCAAGGCTGCTACCAACGTTGTCATCATTCAACGACGTCAAGACAACCGGAAAATTCGGACGCCCGACGACATATACGCTGCCCCCAATGCGGTCTTCTGTATCCAGATAAACGCCGTCCGCTGTAAAGCCGGCTTGAGCAGTAATAACTCCGGCAGAATTCGTCTGATTAAGCAGCTTCACAACCAAGCTCTCACGAGGATTGCTCTTCAGCGTAATACCACTGAATGTTTCATGGTGGTTGACGATGATCTCATTCCGGAGCACATGCACCATGTCTGTATCATCCCACACGGATTCTACAGTGAGTGTAGTACCACGAATTGTCATGCCGTTAATGGCCGCAAAGGTGGAATCATTCACAATTCGATTCAGTCGAATCAGCGGTCCGGAGTTGTCCGCAAACTGAACAGTCGGTGTCAGTGGTGACCTGCCAAATGGCGCACCAACATCCAATGGCCCGGTGCTGCGACCGGGATCGGTCATGATGTTCGAGACCATCGCATTGGCGTTAATATCGATGATGCTTCCCGCGTTGTAGCGGAAGACATTGTTGAGCACGACTGGTTGTGATTGGCGAACGAAAATCGTTGCCGATCCGTTTGTTCCACGTCCGTCACGATCGCCAGATGCCTGACCATTTGCATTGAATTCCAAAACACTGTTCGCAATACGAATCGTGGCTCGGTCCTGAATTTCGATGGTGTTGAATCGACCGAAGCCACCGGCGATCGGAGTTTCTCCGCCGCCGTAGGCGATCAATGCGTGATCGATGCTGCCTGCCGATACGGCGTTGAAGATCAATCCGCCCCAATCACCTGGTGAAGGCAGACTTGTCGAACCATTGGACGATGTATCAAACGTTCCGCCAGCACCGAATCGGTCGTCCAGCAAAGACGTAAAGATGATTGGATTTTCAGGAGTGCCCTCCGCGATCAGATGAGCCGATCCTCGCATCGCCTCAATACGGGCACCAGAAAGTTTGATGACCGTTCCTGGATCCACCTGCAGCCGACCGCCGATGCGTGCGACTCCGTTTAGGGAACCACCGGGGCTGCCCGCAATTTCCAGATTCTGTGTAAGAACATGCACGATGTCAGTGTCGTCGAATCGTGCCGTGACATTCAGACGATCGACCGGTTGCCCCAATGCCGTGGCAATTCGAACGAACAGACCGTTGATGGTGTTGTCGGTCAACACATTCCCTTGAATCTCCGGCCCGATGCGTCCACGCGAATCATCGAAACTGTCCGGATTTGCCGACATCGCATGAGATGCCGAAAACCGCACATTGTTATTGGTGATCGTTGGTCGGGACGTGATCATATGAATCGGCGAAAATGTGGCCTGAGTCGATCCCACAAACGCCTGACCGCCGCCATAGCTGATGTCTGCCTGATTTACATAGTTCAGGAAAATTCCTGCCAGCAACGGATTGGCTGCCGCATCAGTCGCACGCCAATCGGAGTCCTGGCGGAATACCAGACCGCCCCAATCGCCAGGTGCCGCTGCTGGCTTAACTCCATCACTGTCGCCACCGATCAGGTCGTTTGCATAAGATGTCAGGAACACTCGTTGAGCTGTTGTCCCAAGAACCTGCAAGGATGCTCCGCTGCGAATATCGCCAACCGACGCGGTCCCGGCATCAATCACCGCGTTCTTCAACTTGACGATGGCCCCTGCGTCCAACTGCACCACGATATCTTGTGGAATCTCAAACGAACTGCCGTCTTCCAGTGTTGCGAAGTTGTCGTCGAGTCCAATCAGATACGGACGATTGTCGATCGCCGACGCAAGACTGTTGTCAGTACCCCCGTTTCCGACAATGCGGATGATTTTGCCCGCGCCCAGCTTGGCGGCAGCAACCGCTTCAGAAATCAATCCATACGGCCTTGCCGCAGTGCCATCTGCGTTTGCAGGTCGAACTGCTGCGTTCAATGCATGAGCAACTGCTGTAGTGCCACCAACAGCGCGCGTGACCGTAAACCTGTTGTTCACCGTATCAATCGCCGTCACCGTTAGTCGTTCGTTATCGACCATAATGTCGAAAGGTCCCGCTGCCGGAAACATTCGAACGTCTCTGACACGCAACAGAGTCTGTGAAGCATTCAATGCCAAAGTCAAGTTCGTTGTGACTGTCTTGTCAACCAGAAACGTGGTGTCACTGCGGAATGAAAACTCATAGTCACCACCGGGAGTTCCGTCACCATCGCCGTCCAGCGGGTTGTTCGTCATATCCAGTATGGACGAGCCCGTCACTGCAGGCGCAATGCTAACCTTCAACTGATATGGGCCATCGCTGCTTCCCCCAAAGCCAGTATCAGAAATGGTCGGATCGTAATCCATATTGCCACTGGCACTGACACCGACGAAATACCTACCTACTGCCAAGTCCATGGAAATAAACGCATCATTGCTGTAGTAATCGTCGTTCTGCGCGATAAGGGTCCGTGAACCATCTGTTTCCTGGCGATAGAGCCGCAGCACGGAATTCAGTGAACTGGATGCCGTCAGACGCTCTGCCACAATCTCCGCAGAAACTTTGCCCGCTTGCGTGACATCAAAGCTGTAAAGATCAATATCTGTCCCCGTGTTGGGTCTGATACGTTGCCCAAACACGATGTCATGTGCTGCCGGATATTGATCTTCCGGCGAAATTTGACCACCCATGATCGACGGGAGATCAAAGGCGTGCCCCAGTCCAATGGCGTGCCCGATTTCATGCAACGCGATCCCCATCCAGCCGCCACCGTATGGGCTTGTTCCCCAGTCCGGCACGCCGGAGATCAGGACTCGACTACCGCCCAGACTGACAGTAATTGGAAACTCCGGTCGTTCAGCGCGAATATCTCCGGTGATAATTGCAATCCCGGAACTTGTGGTTTCGGCAACTTCAAACCCGAAGAGATCTCCGTAGATCTCGAAGATCTCACGTGTTCGCTGTCGTTGATTATTAGTAATCTGGTTGTAGAGCAGATTGTTTTGTGGGTCACGTCCGTACGTAATTGGAAAATAGAAGGAAACCACGCCCATGGCAGACGGAACCGTGTAGGCATTTCCTGGCCCCACGCCGTGATTGTTGTCCGCGAGAGGAATATTACGATGCCCTGGCTCGTCCAGTGCTCCGGGGGCTAGCGGGATTGCGATTGGCTGTGGTTGGATCTGACTCGAAAACGTCTGACCGGTTGCACCCAGCACGCCAAGATTAGTAGCCGTGCCGAAGCTGGAATTGTCGTCATTGATCGTCAGAGCCGTGTTAACATGCAGCGTTACTCGATACGACCCTGTTGTCGTACCTCCCGTCGCGCCAGTGCCGTTCACTGCCGAGTATGCGACGTTCAATGTGCTTGAAACGCCAAAGTAATAAATCCCTGCGGTGGTAGCGGTGAAATTCAGGACTTCTGTTCCGCCAGTTCCCGTGGCATTGACAACACCAGGTGCCGCGATGGCAGCACCGGTCGCATCAAAAATTCGCAACGCCGCATCCAAGCCAGTTCCACCTTGAACCGTGCCGGTAAGTATACCGCCCGCAGACAGTTCGACACGGTACAAATCAATATCGTTAGCGGCCCCTTCATCGCCGATCATCGCCACCGTGGCGTAGTCGGTGTTTGAAAACAATTTTCCGACGTTCATCGCCGTACCTATCGTGCCGTTGGATTCCTTCGAGCCGCCGATCTTCAACTTCAATGTGCCCGTTGGAATCGCAGCGGAAAATCTCAGGACTGCCGTGTTTGTCGCCGCGTCATACACGACCTCACTCGGCAGTTGAACACTGTCGTCGGTTCCGACGAGTGTTCCGCCGGTATCCGTCAGTTGATAAAACGCAGGGGTCTCTGCTGAGTCTTTATTCAACTCGTCTTTGTTGAAGTATACAACTACGGTATCTCTTGCCTGTTGAAGCCCGCCTGTCGCAACTGAGAACACACTTCGAGTCGGTGTCGTGAATGTGGCACGAGTATCAAACGCTCTTCCTGAAACCGTAACCGTGGCACCACTTGCAACTGCGGTCGCACCGGCTCCCGTCATCATTACGGCATTGATCTGATTCGCAAGTTCCGCAGCGATGACGTTAGCGCTATCGCCTGGAGCAAACGTCACCGGATGATTTGTTGAAACACTGATTCCGTTGGCAACCACAAGATCTTCGAATTCAAATATGACATCCCGCACACCATTATTGATTATGACCGTGTCACCGTCACGCAAATTTGCTGCATTCGACACGCTGATTATCTGCTGTCGAATAACGGGCTGCGGAACAACCGCCTGCACGGTCGCTCCCAGATCAAGATCAAAACGCCGTGTGAAATTCATGCCATCGTTGAAAGCTTCACCGCCAGCATTTCGAAGAACGGTGCCGCCTCCCAAAGCATTACCGTTGATGCGGATTTCATAAAGATCATCCGGCAATGGAGTGGCAAAGCGGAACACGACATCTGCTGCCTGTTCACCAATTCCAATGTAACCGGGTGTAAAGACCTCGAAGTCATTGACAAACTCATCATCGAATTTGCTGCCGACGATCTGAATCCCCGACAGTGTACTGGTATCCAAAGTCTGCCCAGGGCTAAAACGAAATGTTAATTCTCGCGGCTGCTCCTGCAGGACGGTAATTGGTCCGGTCTTTTCGATGAAGTTGCCGTAATTCGGTCTAATCGATACAAGTGTCGGCCCGGTCAAGTAGTGCGCGAATTTCCAAGTTCTCAGCAGACGCGGCAGTGGGACTTCGATCTGTTGTACGTCTTGCAGTTCGTGTCCGGGACTGGAAACAGTTTTGAACCGAAGTAAGCCATGACGAAATCAGCATGAATAGCGTCCCTGAAGCAAATGAATCGAAGAATGAAGGCGTTAAATCTGAGTGGGCTGGCACGGCCCTGGGCAGTTGGAAAGTTGGGCTTGACCCGAATTTGGGTTAAAAAAGCGATGGTTATTTCGGCCTTAATTTGTTTTGCAAATTCAGGCAAACAATTGGGTTGGGCGCCGGTAACTCTCAAGGGATCCATTGAATCGCAGGATTCCACAGGAGAGCGCAGAGGGAGCAGAGAATCGCATTATTCCTTCGTGACTCCTCTGCGCTCTCTGCGCCCTCCTGTTTCAAATGCGA
>Ga0105053_10004175_pt1 | contig 21477 bp, 19 predicted proteins | sample BON01_FD_78093 | JGI IMG/M metagenome (GOLD analysis project Ga0105053, IMG submission 78093) | Freshwater microbial communities from Lake Bonney liftoff mats and glacier meltwater in Antarctica - BON-01 | ecosystem: Environmental > Aquatic > Freshwater > Ice > Glacier meltwater | place: Lake...
ATTATCGAGAATGTGTTTTCCTTACCGGGGTTGGGGCGTCTGTTATTCCAGGCGATTACGCAACGTGATTTGATCGTAGTGCAGAGTGTGGTCGTGGTATTGGTGTTTGCCGTGGTAATGGTGACGTTTCTGGTGGATCTGGCCTATGCGGCTGTCGACCCACGCTTACGGAAGTCGGGTCGATGAGCGTGGCGGTTGAACAGAAAAAGCGTGGCGGACAGGGTCATCAAGACGGACAGGAAAACACTGGCGTGAGTGTTCAGAGCCGCCGTTTTGGGTTAAGTCTGCGAATCGGGTTTTCGCTTGTCACTTTGGTCATCATCACTGCACTGGTGTCACTGGTTTGGACACCTTACGACTATTCCGCGATCGATATTCCCGCAAAATTGCTGCCCCCCTCGTTATCGCACTGGTTTGGAACCGACCATTTTGGTCGTGATGTTCTGTCGATGATTATGGTTGGCACACAAAACACATTGCTGGTCGCATTGGTGGCGGTGTTGATCGGCGCCGGCATTGGTATTCCACTGGGATTGCTGGCGGCGGCCAAAAAGACCTGGCTTGGCGAACTGGTGATGCGCAGCAACGATGTGATATTTGCTTTTCCGTCGTTGCTGATGGCAGTGATGATCACGGCAGTATTTGGTGCCGGCGCGATCAATGCGATCATCGCTATTGGTATTTTCAATATTCCGGTGTTTGCGCGAGTAACGCGCGGTGCGGCCTTGAGCTTGTGGGCCAGAGAATACATCCTGGCGGCGCGGGTGGCTGGCAAATCGAAAGGTTTGATTTCGGTGCAACATATATTGCCGAACCTCATGGGTTTGTTGGTGGTGCAGGCGGCTATTCAGTTTGCCCTGGCGGTGGTCGCAGAGGCCGGCTTGGCCTATATGGGATTGAGCGTTCAGCCACCGATGCCAAGCTGGGGCCGGATGCTGGCCGAAGCGCAAACCATGATCGGCTTCGCGCCGTGGTTGGCGATATTCCCGGGTCTGGCGATTATGTTGCTGGTGTTTGGATTCGGCTTGATTGGTGATGGTTTGAACGACCACCTCGATCCGCGATTGAAGCGGGAGCGTTAGCCGGTGGCCCTGCTTGAAATCAAAAGTCTGTCAGTATCGATTGACCATAAAGCGATTCTTAACGACCTGTCGCTGCACTTGAACGCGGGTGAAATATTGGCAGTTGCGGGTGAGTCCGGTTCAGGCAAAACCATGACAGCGTTGGCAGTGGCGGGCCTGTTACCGCTACGCTCGAAACTGGCGGGTGAAATTGTCTTTGACGGCCATAAACTGAACCAACTGAATGATCGGCAAATGTGCCAGTTGCGCGGTCGCGATATTGGCATGGTTTTTCAGGAACCGATGACAGCGTTGAATCCGGCTATGCCCATCGGTAAACAAGTTGCTGAAACCGTCCGCATTCACCGGAAGGTTTCACGAACCGTTGCTATGAAACTAGCCCGCGAAACCCTCGACCGGGTAGGCTTACCGGCGCAACAGTTTTCGCTGGACCGCTATCCGCACAATCTTTCTGGCGGGCAACGCCAACGCGTGGCAATCGCAATCGCTATTGCCATGAAACCCAAATTACTGATCGCTGATGAGCCCACGACTGCTCTGGATGTGACCACTCAGGCTGACATACTGGTTTTGTTTAAGCAGCTGGTACGCGAAGACAATGTCGCGCTAATTCTGGTTACTCATGACCTGGCGGTGGTGGCCGAGACCGCGGACCGGGTAGTGGTGATGAAAGACGGCGAAATTGTCGATCAGGGCGATGTGCTTTCGGTGTTCCGCAATTCCGCGCAGGCCTATACCAAAACGCTAATGCAAAACTCGGTGCACGTGCCGCAGCGTAAAAATGCAAGGGGCACCGGTAAGCAATTGTCTGGCGAGAGCCCGGTGTTGGAAGTTCGCAACGTCATTCGAGACTACTATGGCGCTCGACGCTTGTTCGGTGAACGGCAGATAACCCGGGCCGTCAACGATGTCAGCCTGCAGATCGCTGCCAATGAAAATGTCGGTCTGGTAGGCGAATCTGGTTGTGGAAAATCCACTTTACTACGCACCATTTTGGGGCTCGACCAACCACAAGCCGGTCAGGTGCGGGTGTTCGGTCAACCGTTCCCCACCAACAACAAAGCAGAAATGCGCAAGCTAAGGCGTCAGCTGCAGGTGGTGTTTCAGGATCCATACGGCACCTTCGATCCGCGTTGGCGTGTGAGTGAACTGATCAGTGAAAACTTTCACCTGCTCGACACGCCACTCAGCGTGGCAGAAAGCCGCAAGAAAGTGGACGAAATATTGGAGCAAGTCGGTATGAGAGCATCTGATGCCGACCAGTATCCGCACGAATTTTCCGGTGGACAGCGACAGCGCATTGCGATTGCGCGTGCCCTGATCACCGGGCCAACGATCATTGCGCTGGACGAAGCGGTATCGGCATTGGATGTTTCCATTCGCGCGCAGATTCTCGATTTGCTGGCCGATTTGTCCGATCGGTTGGGTGTATCCTATCTGTTTGTTACCCACGATCTTTCGATGGTGAGGTCCATTACCGACCGGGTGTTGGTGATGCAAAACGGTCGCATAGTGGAGCAGGGGATGACCAGCGAGGTGTTTTCAAATCCACAGCACGCCTATACGGCCGGGTTGTTGGCTGCGGTACCGAATATGGGTCGCGCTTTGTCGCGGCGTGAAGAAGGCCAGATCATTCAAACAAATGACGATGCAAGAATTGAGGTAAGGAGAGAACCATGAAAAGACGTGACTTGATCAGCTCTATGGCCGCAGCAACCACCGTAGGTTTGGCGGCGACCGCCACCGGCGCCAGCGCCTCAGAAGCCAGCGAACATGCCCAGGCACACGCCGAGGCACATACTGAAGCGAAAGCCAATCCTTCTACCACTGGTGCGCGGAATCTGATCACCGATGTCGCTGGTCTCAAAGTCGGTAATGCGCAGGACACCGATGTCAAAACCGGCGTCACCGTGATCATTCCGGACAAACCGGCAGTGGCCGCGGTGGATGTACGCGGCGGTGGCCCGGCGACGCGTGAAACCGATGCGCTTTCTCCTGAAAACCTGGTGCAGACGGTCGATGGCATCGTGTTATCAGGTGGTTCGGTATATGGCATGGCCTCTGCTGATGGAGTTTGTGCATGGATGGGGGCCCGTAACCGCGGCTTTTCCATGGGTGCAGCGCCTGGTGTGCCGCCATCCCCCATTCTTCCGACTGCCTGTTTGTATGACCTGGCCAATGGCGGTAACAAGGCCTGGAAAGAAACCCCGCCTTACCGCGAGCTTGGTTTGAAAGCGCTGGAATCTATCGGTGAGGAGTTTGCCCTCGGGACTGCAGGCGCGGGCTACGGGGCTAATTCCGGCGGCATCAAAGGCGGTCTGGGTTCAGCTTCAGTGATCTCAAAAGAAGGCATCACTGTTGGCGCCATCGTTGCCGTCAACAGCCTGGGTGCGGCAATTGGCCCCGGCAGCAAACAGTTCTGGGCAGCGCCGTTTGAAATGGACAACGAATTCGGTGGCCTGGGCAGTGATGAGCTGCGGGCCGGCTCCGAAAACTACGGCAAAGCTATGCAGCCACGCGGCAATACCACCATTGCTGTTATTTCCACTGACATTGCGTTGACTCGTGTGGAATTGCAGCGTGTCGCTATAATGGCGCAGGATGGCCTTGCTCGCGCTTTGCGGCCGGTTCATGCACCGTTTGACGGCGATGTTGTTTTTGCCCTGTCCACCGGGCAAAGAGAAGTGCCTGAAGGCAATCCGCGCTCGTTTATGACTCTACGAATTGGTGCGTTGGCGGCCGATACCTTGGCACGGGCCATTGCCAGAGCGATATTTGAAGCGACAGCGCTGGAGGGCTCGAAAGTGCCTGCGTGGCGTGATCTGTAAATAGATTGGTAATTTATTCTGGCCCCAAACTATGGCGTAGTTCGTGCTCGATCAACCAACGTTTTCTTTCGAGACCACCGCCGTAGCCGGTTAAGTTACCATCTTTGCCGATGCAACGGCTCTTATGGCTTTAGGTTTACCAATACGCTCCGCCTGTAACTGATAGGTTGAAGTGGTTCCATAAGGAATCTTGTTCAAAGCTTTCCAAATCGTGTTCTGAAATTCGGTGCCGGGCGTATGCAGTTCCACTTAAAGAGTCATATCCCGTATCAAAGGCTGTGTTTGTTGTTGGCCTTCCGGTCTTCAATTCCAGAAACGCATTATTGATTCGATACATTTTTTGAACCAGCGACGAACCAGTTCCGGACTGATTTCATTTTGTTTGAGCCGATAATCAGAGATTTTTTCTTTGGGGTTTTATTTGACCAGCGTTACCGCGGCTTCAACTTGCGCAGGCGCTTCATTGGCATTCTCGGTTGGCTTGCATATTTTACATGGCCTGTAACCAGCATGGAGCGCTTCTTTGAAAGTGGAATAGAACTCAACATTCTCAAATTTTGGTTTTCTGGCTCGACAAGTCGCTATGCAGAAAACGGAGGTGGTTTTTACGCCCGCATAGAAAATACCCACGTAGGTCGAATCTCTTCTCAACAGAGCCTGATAGTAATCATCTATCTTTTTTGTATCGGTGATTAACATTTTAAAATCGGTTGAGTTTGGCATGCACAGTATATCGATCTATCTGGATATTCTTAGCTATTTTTATCGGCCTTCAGCTTTTCGCAGATTTTTGATCTCTTCGATGACAGCCGAAGTCTGTTGCGAAGCGAGCCCGGTGTAGGTGGTGACATCCAGCAGTTGATCCAAATCTTCTGATGACAACAGCGAGGCCAATTCCGACGCTTCGAAGGCTTCGCGTAAAGACAGGTTTTGCTGCAGCGCTTGTTTAGCAACTTCATGCATCTTGTCATTGGCGGTCTTCTTGCCGATCTGGTCTGCCAATGCAAAGGCCACCCGTTGCGACATGATCAGTCCTTTGGTTTTCTGCAAATTCACCAGCATCACATCGGAATTAATACGCAGGCTTTTCAGCAGACCGTTGGCGGTACGCAGCATGCCGTCTGCTTCTATGGAAATTTCATCCAATACCCGATTCGGGCGGCTGGTGTTATCCCGCTCGAAGTAATTTTCAACATCATCGAGAACAACCTCCGCCAATCTTGGAATGGTGCGTGAATAGTGGATCAGCGCTTCAGATTTGCTTGGATTGTTTTTGTGCGGCATGGTGCTGCTGCCCACCGCAGTGCTAGAACGAGCCTCGACGGTTTCTGCAATATCGGTGGTCTGCAACAGGAACAGTTCAGTCCCAATCCGCCCCCATGATTTACTGATCAGGGCCAATACCTGCGCGTACTCGGCGAATACATCACGCACGCCATGCCAATCGGCAACATAGAGTCGTTCCAGCAGTCGCTCGCAAACCAATCTGAGTTGCAGAACTTTGACTGTGTCGTAGATATCAACGGTGGTTGCGCCGAAGTGCAGGTATTGGGCGGCGTCGCCATCGAGTGATCGGCCCCATACATTTAGCAGCGCGACCATGCGGTGTTGGACGATGTCATTTTCTGCTGCGATGTCTTCGAGAGTTGCGTACTGGGTGTTGGCTTTGGCTGTGATTTCTTTTGCGGCAGTTGCTGGGATGATGTTGAATTCGGCTTGGGCGGTGGCCAGCGCTGCTTCTACTTCCAGGACCAGCTGGTTTTTGTAGTCTGGCTCGAAGATGCCGGGGACTGTTATTGGTGGTGGAACTGTTGTAGTAGTAGTGGCTGCAGAGACGGATATCTGCATGCCCATCAACAAAGCATAGGTACTAAGCATCAGTATATTCAGGTTGTTTTGTTGCATTCGTTGCACCGAATTTTTTAAGTCAGAAGTTGTTTCAATCGATAGAAGAGTATCATGCAATAGGCTTTTGGATTAGGGGATAAAAATCACTTTTGACACACCAAAACATTTATTGCTCACTCATGCGTTTGACTTTGGCGCTACTTTTCAAAGTTATGTCGATGTGTGCAGAAAAAGCAACATATTAGTTTCTTTATGGCAGAATTCACTCTATACAGCAATAAAGAAATATTTATGTTGCTTTTTTTCAATAAGCAATTAATATGTTGCAATAACTGTTGTAGGAAACATATATATTTCTTTTGGTGGAAAAATGAACAAAATTCACGAGCAATTAAAAGAGCGTCGCAAGGCGCTGGGTCTAAAACAGGAAGACATGATGTTGCGTATTGGTATGTCGCGCCAGCAATATCAACACTTGGAATCCAAGGGCAACCCTAGTCTGGATACGTTGGAACTGGTCGCCAAGGGATTGAAGATGAAAGTCATGCTGATTCCACAGGAAAAACTACGTGATGTGCAGGGTTTTCTGGATGGTAAAAAGAAATTTGGAGGCGACATCACCATGGCCGCAAAAGGCAGTGCTTTGAATCCTTCTCCCGAGGATAATCCCTGGGGAGATCTGTTGGATGATGATGATGGCTAATGCAGATACTGTCAGTGTACTGAAACTCACTCTTCACGGTTCAATAGTGGGTTATTTGGCGGGGTATCGAGAAGGACGAACCATCCTCACCTTCAATCCGGAGTTTGCATCCAACGCCGCTCGACCAACATTTAGCCTAATCACGAACCCTGCCTTCCCCAAGGCGGAGCAAATCATGGCCAAGCCATGGGCTAGAAGGCAGAAGCTCCACCCTGTACTTGCCAACCTACTGCCCGAGGGCGCATTAAGGGACTACCTGGCGCAGTCGCTAAAAACCCATTCCGACAATGAATTCGAACTCTTTGCCTATCTGGGACAAGACCTGCCCGGAGCCCTTATTGCAACTGCTATCGATCCCGATGCGATTCCCAGTTACGTACTGGACGATGCGACTAGAGTTAACGCTGTGAAATCTCCCGCACAGGACAAAAAGAAACGTTTTTCATTGGCAGGGGTGCAAATGAAATTTTCCATGCGGGAAGAAAATGGACGCTACCAAATCGCCGAGTCAGGGGCTTTGGGTGACTGGATTATTAAAACACCGTCCACAACACACAAACACGTGCCGATCAATGAGTTTACAGCGATGCGGTTGGCTGAGTTGGCAGGTGTCACCATCCCCGACATTCGCCTGGTAGAGATGGATAAGCTGGAACAACTGCCAGCAATCAACTTGCCTAACGAACACTACGCCTATGCCATCCGGCGTTTTGATCGTCACGAAGGTCAACGTATCCACATGGAAGATTTCGCGCAGATTCTGGTTCAATACCCACAGAACAAGTACCGGTCTGCCAATTACCAACAAATTGGAAAAATCCTCTATGACTATGCCGAAGATGGCTTGGGGGATGCCCAGCAATTCGCCCGCCGCCTGCTGGTAAATATCCTGCTCGCTAATGGTGATGCGCATTTGAAGAACTGGAGCGTAATTTATCCCGACAACTTCACGGCGTCCCTTTCCCCTGCCTACGACATAGTTACCACCCGAGTCTATATGGGAGATGAGCAGGATTTCGCCCTCAATCTTGCTAGGCACAAGAACTGGTACGAATCTTCAATGGTGCAATTCGAATATTGGTCCGAAAAGACGGGTATTCCATGGCGAGCTATCAAGCCACATCTGCTGGACACTCTGGAAAAAGCCCGTAGTCTGTGGCCGGATGCATTGAAAGACCTGCCCATGGATGAGGAACACAAAGTGGGGCTGAAAGTTCATTGGCAGAGCCTGCAGCCTGATTTTCGAATTGATGGGAAATAGGAACATAACGGTAGTGAATACTGTTAAATGCCTGACATTGGCGTATTGTCGGGTTCGGAAATTCAGTCCGAAGGTTCACGAACGTACATCAGTGCTGCCATTAGGCTGGTATATAATAGAAGTCTCAATTGCCGCGGAATTGAAGCTTCAAATACTGATTTTGAGAAACTTGAGAGCCTGCAGGTTGTGCCTAAAGAGATTATTAACCAACCCATCGGGTATCCTATTCAGCATCATGAGTCGAATTAGATAATTTGCGGCCAGCTAGTTAGATAAGGCTTCTCAGTGCCGATGGTTCAACACTAATCCAATCTCAACCACCTCCCGCCATTGATGAACCCAACCCTTATCGGTTAGAATGCACGGTCTGAATCGCGCGGGCTCCCTCTGATTTCGAAAGTAACGCGCTTGAGTAGTGGCTTAAACTAATTTAAACCGGGTCCAAATGGGCCTTTTTTTGTATTTATCGACTGCGTGTCGATAGCCCCAACGATTGGAAAGCACGTATGAATGGTGCAATGATTTAAAGCAATCGAATCCGTCCGCGAGGGCGGAGCTGGGTAGGTTCCGGAAGCGCGGGGTCTGCCACTGAGGGGCTGTGCGCCCTTTTTTTGTGCCTGTAAGTTGTACAAAAAACGTACAGGTCGTAAAGAAGAGGGCCATGTTATTTGCCGGACTTTATATATGGCACGGAGAGAAAATTGAGCGTTCAAAAACTGAATGAAATTATTCAACCACTGGTTGAAGATCTGGGCTACGAATTTATCGGGCTGGAATACAACAACGCCGGAAAGCTCTCAGTGCTGCGTATCTATATTGACCACGAAAAGGGTGTCGATGTTGAAGATTGCGCGACGGTCAGTCGTGAAGTGGCGGCGATTATGGATGTTAAAGATCCGATCAGAAGCCAATACAATCTCGAAGTTTCATCACCCGGGCTCGAAAGGCCGCTGTTTACAGCCGCTCAGTATCGCGAGTTTATTGATTACCTGGTGAAGATTAATTTGTATGGTCCACAGGATGGACGACGCAAGTTTCAGGGGCCGATTGTGGCCGTAAGTGAGGAAGGGGTCACGCTCGAGCAGGATGGCGCTGAGGTGATCTTGAGTTTTGACAATATCGCAAAAGCGAGACTGGTGCCGGATTACGACGCCATTATCTCTGAACACAACTCGAAATAATGACAAAGCAGATGGGGATAACCCCGTACGGAGTTAATAACAGATGAGCAAAGAAATTCTTCTGGTCGTTGATGCAGTTTCCAACGAGAAAGGTGTAAGCAAAGATATCATTTTTGGTGCATTAGAAGCGGCGCTAGCCTCCGCTACTACCAAACGCCATGGTGATGAAATGCAGGCGCGCGTTAATATCGACCGCCACACCGGTGACTATGAAACTTTCCGCGTATGGGATGTGCTGGAAGATAATGAAGAGGAACTCGAATTTCCTGAGCACCAGTTAACACTGAAAGCTGCCCAGGCCATCAACGCCGAAGTCGAAGCCGGCGGCACAATCGAGGAGCCAATGGAAAACGTTGAGTTCGGTCGTATCGCAGCGCAAACCGCCAAGCAGGTAATTGTGCAGCGGGTTCGCGAAGCGGAAAGAGCTCAGGTGGTTGATGCTTATAAAGACCGCGAAGGCGAGATGATCAATGGCATCGTCAAGCGCGTTGAGCGCGGCAATGTTTATCTGGATCTCGGTGGCAATGCTGAAGCATTTATAGGCCAGCGCCACATGATCCAGGGTGAAACAGTTCGCCCCGGCGATCGTTTGCGCGCCTATTTGTACGAAGTGAAGCCCGAAGTTCGTGGCCCACAGCTGTTCGCCAGCCGTACCATTAAAGAGTTTTTGATCGCCCTGTTTGAGCTGGAAGTACCTGAGATAGGTCAGGAACTGCTGAGCATCATGGGCGGCGCACGTGATCCGGGCCGTCGTGCCAAGATCGCGGTTAAATCGAACGACCCGCGCACCGATCCAATTGGCGCTTGTGTGGGTATGCGTGGTTCGCGCGTGCAGGCAGTTTCTAATGAGCTGGCTGGCGAGCGTATCGACATCATCCTGTGGGATGACAATCCTGCGCAGTTTGTCATCAACTCGATGGCACCGGCGGAAGTCGCCTCCATCGTGGTCGACGAAGAGCGTCGGGTAATGGATATCGCGGTTGATGAAGCTGCGTTGTCGCAGGCCATTGGCCGTGGTGGTCAGAATGTCCGCCTGGCTTCTGAGCTTACTGGCTGGGAATTAAATGTTCTGACGGTAGAAGATGCCGATAAGAAGGGTGAGGAAGAAGCCGGCAAGGTTCTGGCTATCTTTATGGAACGCCTGGATGTGGATGAAGGTGTGGCCAGCATTCTGGTCGCCGAAGGTTTCAGCAACATCGAAGAAGTGGCCTATGTACCCGATTCCGAGCTGCTTGAAATTGAAGAGTTTGATGAAGACATGGTTAGTGAGTTGCGCCGTCGCGCTCGTGATGCCCTGTTAACACAATTGATCGCCAAAGAAGAAGACCTTGATGATAACAAGCCGGCTGAAGATTTGTTAAGTCTGGATGGAATGACCGAGCGTCTGGCTTATCGTCTGGCGGAAAAAGGTACACGCACACAGGAAGACCTGGCAGAACTTTCGATAGATGAACTATTGGAAGTAGATGACATGCCGGAAGAGGACGCAGCCGCTTTGATTATGGCAGCTCGCGCACCTTGGTTCGAAGAGTAAAAACCAGGGGTCTTAATCTTAAGCACCGGCAAGTCTTTCAAGGAGCAAATGAATGTCCAATGTAACCGTAACACAACTGGCAGAAGTGCTGGGTATCAGCCCCGATAAGCTGATCACCCAGATGGGTAAAGCCGGTATAGAAGTAGCCTCTGCTGATGAAGAGGTGTCCAATGATGATAAAAAGAAGCTGCTCGCCCACTTGCGATCCTCTCACGGCAAGAACGATAGTGATGCGACCGCACCAAGCAAAGTGACGCTGAAACGCAAAACCGTCAGCGAATTGCGCATCTCCGGCAGTGGCCCGCGGGCTCAAACCCGCACGGTTAATGTTGAGGTTCGTAAAAGTCGCACCTATGTGAAGCGCGATGTGCTTGACGGCGGGGCTAGCTCAGGTGCTGAACGTCTGGAAGCTCAAAAGGCTTTGGAAGAATCTCAGTTACGTCGTGAGGCAGAAGAAAAACTGCAGCAGGAAGTGGCTGAAAAAGCGCGTCTTGAGGCTGAAGCCGAAACACTGAAAGCCGAGAAAGAAGCAGAGAAAAAGGAGCAGCAAGAGCAATCCGAGCAAGAAGAGGAAGATCGCAAACGTACAGAAAAAGCACGCTTGGCAGCAGCTGAGTCCGATCGCCAGAAAGAAGAAGATCGTCTGAAAAAGATCTCCGATGAAGCTCACAAACGCAAGAAAGAAAAATCCAAGCCGGCTACCCGTTATGGACGTAAAGAGTTGCACGTCGCTGGCGGTACTAATTCTGCTGCCGCTGCACGTCGTCGCAAGCCGACCCGCCGTCACAGTGGTCAGATCAGGCCTACCGAGCATGGTTTCTCGATGCCAACCGAGCCGCAGATGAAGGACATCGCTATTCCTGAAAACATCACCGTTGCTGATCTGGCAAAACTGCTGTCGGTTAAGGCAGGAGAGGTGATTAAAGGGCTCATGAACATGGGCATGATGGTTACCATTAATCAGCCGATCGATCAGGATACTGCGATTCTGGTGGTGCAGGAATTGGGACATGCAGCCCACGCTGAAGAAGCCAGGGGTATCGAGCATGAATTACTGAATGCTGAGCCTGAATCAGGTGAAGAGGGTGAGCCTCGTCCGCCGGTCGTTACTGTGATGGGTCACGTCGATCACGGCAAAACATCCTTGCTGGATTATATCCGCGCTGCCAAAGTTACTGACTCTGAAGCGGGTGGTATTACCCAGCACATCGGTGCTTATCATGTCGAAACCGAGAAAGGCGTTATCACGTTCCTGGATACTCCGGGTCACGCGGCCTTTACGGCCATGCGTTCTCGTGGTGCGCAGGCGACCGATATTGTGGTTCTGGTTGTGGCTGCCGATGACGGCGTGATGCCACAGACCAAGGAAGCGATTCAGCATGCTCGTGCAGCTGGTGTTCCGATTATTGTTGCGATTAATAAGATTGATAAGCCGGACACCGATATTGAGCGGGTCAGGTCTGAGCTTTCCAAAGAGGAAGTGATTTCCGAGGAATGGGGTGGTGAAGAACTGTTCGTTGGCGTGTCAGCGCTGACCGGTGAAGGCGTTGATGCGTTGCTTGACGGCATTTTGTTGCAAGCCGAAGTGCTGGAGCTCAAAGCTGATCCAACCCGTCGCGCTACTGGTCTGGTTATTGAATCCAGCCTGGATAAAGGCCGTGGTCCGATGGCAACGATACTCGTGCAAAACGGCACTTTGAAGCAGGGCGAAATGGTTTTGGCCGGGCATGAGTTCGGCCGTGTCAGAGCGATGTTTGATGAAAGCGGTGCTGCGATTCAATCCGCTGGCCCATCTATGCCGGCGGTGATTCTTGGTTTGTCGGGCGTGCCATATGCCGGCGATGAAATGCTGGTGGTAGCTAACGAGCGTAAAGCCCGTGAAGCGGCCAGTCAGCGACAGGACCGTCATCGTGAAGGTCGTTTGGCTCAACAGCAAGCCGCCAACCTGCAGAACCTGTTCGAGAACATGGGCAAGGGCGAGCAAATGGTCGTCAACCTTTTGGTACGTGCGGATGTTCAGGGCAGTGTTGAAGCACTGAAAGACTCTCTGACCAAACTCAGCAATGACGATGTGAAAGTGAATATCGTTGCTTCTGGTGTTGGCGCGATTACGGGTTCTGATGCATCTCTGGCGCATGCTTCTGATGCCATCATCATCGGCTTTAACGTACGTGCGGATAATTCGGCTCGTAAGGTTATTCAGGAAAATGATTTGGATATGCATTACTACAGCATCATTTATGAAGCCATTGACGAAGTGAAAGCGGCCATTACCGGCATGCTGGGAACTGAGACCAGAGAAAACATTGTTGGTCTGGCCGAGGTCAAGGACGTATTCCGTTCTTCACGTCTTGGCGCGATCGCCGGTTGTCTGGTTATCGAAGGTCACGTCAAACGCGCCAACCCGATCAGGGTATTGCGTGATAACGTGGTGGTATTTGAAGGCGAGTTGGAATCATTGCGCCGCTTTAAGGATGACGTGAGTGACGTCCAATCGGGAACTGAGTGTGGTATTGGCGTCAAAATGTATAACGACATCCAGCCGGGCGACCAGGTTGAGTGCTTTGAGCGGATAGAAGTTCAGCGCACGCTGGATTCCTGATATGCCACGGGATTTTAATCGGTCAGAACGAGTAGCAGGTCAGATCCGTCGCGATCTGGCCAAGCTGCTGCAGTCGGAAGTCAAAGATCCGGAAGTCGGGTTTGTCAGCCTTTCTGATGTCGAAGTGAGTCGCGATTTGTCCCATGCCAAGGTATTCATTACTGTGTTCGAGCCTGAAAAAGCCCTGACCAGTATTAAAGCCTTACGACGTGCAGCGCCGTTTTTACGCAGTCGTTTGGCGCAAATGATGCGTATGCGTCACGTGCCTGAATTGCATTTTGCGCATGATGATTCGGTTGAGCAGGGCAGCCATATCGATCAGCTGATTTCAAAAGCCTTGAGTTCTGACAAGCATGCGAATGAACGGTCTTTGGCTGATGCTGAAGACCTTGTTGATGAAGATCATGATGATGAAGATCATGTTGATGAAGGCCACGTCGATGATGAGGATTCTGGCGACCGGGATTAAACCCAGATGAGCCGTCGCAAAAGTGGATTGAACATTCACGGTGTGGTGTTGCTGGATAAGCCTGTTGGCATCAGCTCAAACCGTGCCCTGCAAAAAGTCCGCGGAATATTTCAAGCCCGAAAGGCCGGTCACACCGGCAGTCTCGACCCTTTCGCCACCGGCATGCTGCCCATTTGTCTGGGTGAGGCCAGTAAAACTGCTGCCTTTATGCTGCAAGCCGGCAAAAAATACCGGGCAACTGCAAAGCTGGGTAAAGCAACTACTACTGGCGATATTGAAGGTGAGCCGATTCAAACCTGCCCGGTTCCTGAGATAAAAGAAGAAGATTTGCGCAAAGTTTTGGCCGGTTTTGTCGGTGATATCGAGCAAGTCCCGCCAATGTATTCCGCTCTCAAGCACCAGGGGAAACCGCTTTATGAGTACGCCCGCGCCGGAATTGAAATCGAACGGCCGGCACGTCCTGTCACTATTCATGAGCTTGATCTGGTTTCATGGCAAGCGCCCGAACTGGTGTTTGATGTGCGTTGCTCCAAGGGCACGTATATAAGAACGCTGGGAGAGGACATCGCTAAGGCGTTAGATAGTTGTGCGTATCTAACCGGTTTGCACAGGTTTTATGTGGAGCCATTCGAGGATCAACCGATGGTGTCGCTTGAGGAACTCCAGTTTGCGCGAGAGTCGGGGGTGCTCGAACAGCAGTTACTTCCTGTCGATGTCGGGTTGCCATCCTGGCCGATAATTGAACTGGACGATGAACAGCAAAGCAAATTCGCCAATGGCAATCAGTTTGCGTATTCAACCGACATATATAAATCCGGGCAAGCAAGGGTGTACGGTCAGGATCAGAATCTGCTGGGTTTGGCAGAGTTGTCAGAAGACGGTATTGCTCACCCATCGCGTGTGTTCAATCTGGATTCCTGATTTTATAAACTCCTGATCTAATCAATTTCTGAGTTTATTGTGCTGGTTTGTGTTTAAAAACTTGCAGTTAAATGACTGTCAGGCTTGTTTGAGTCTCCCATGCCAGTTAAAATATGCCGCTAACGAAACTGGGGCTACCGGCTTTTGTGATTGTGCGTTGTAATAATGTGATGCACGTTTTGCAAAAAACCAAAGGGCTCTATTCATGGAGATGGAACCATGTCTATTAATGCAGAATCAAAAGGCAAAGTAGTAAGTGAATTTAAACGTTCTGAGAACGATACTGGATCACCAGAAGTTCAGGTCGCATTGCTGACCTCGCGTATCCAGCACCTCACCGATCATTTTAAAATGCACAAGCACGATCATCACTCACGTCGCGGATTGTTGCGTATGGTTAACCATCGCCGCAGCCTGTTGGATTACCTGAAGAAGACAGAAATTCAACGTTATCGCGATCTGATTGAACGCCTCGGCTTGCGTCGTTAATTACTTTTGTCTGAATAAGAGTCGACCAAATGCTGTCGCAACAATCGTTCCGGCAGCATTCGGTCGTACATGAATGAAACAGCCTGACAAGCAGGCGTAAAAGGGCCAGGTGGTCCTTCACAGAGAGTAGGGAAATATAGTGAACAAACTGACAAAGACTTTTAAATTTGGTGAGCATGAAGTCACCATCGAGACCGGCGAGATTGCCCGTCAGGCATCCGCTACAGTTATGGTCAACATGGGCGACACAGTGATGATGGTTGCCGTTGTAGGGCAGAAAACTGCCAAACCTGGCCAGGGTTTCTTCCCGCTGACCGTTAACTATCAGGAAAAATTCTACGCTGCAGGGCGTATTCCAGGTGGTTTCTTCAAACGCGAAGGCCGCCCCACCGAAAAAGAAACGTTAACTTGTCGTTTGATCGACCGTCCGATTCGCCCATTGTTTCCAAAGGGCTTTTTGAATGAAGTACAGGTAACTGCCAATCTGATTTCTTCGAACCCGGAAATCGATGGTGACATCCCGGCTTTGATCGGCACATCTGCTGCGTTGGCCTTGTCCGGTATGCCTTTCAGCGGCCCTATTGGCGCTGCCAAGGTGGGTTACATCAACGGTGAGTACGTCCTCAACCCATCAACTACTCAGCTGAAAGAAGATTCCAAGCTGAATCTGGTAGTTGCCGGTACTGATAAAGCAGTATTGATGGTTGAATCAGAAGCTGACCTGCTTTCGGAAGAAGTTATGCTCGGCGCGGTAACTTTTGGTCACGATGCACTTAAAGCAGTGGTTACTGCCATTAACGAATTGGTCGCCGAAGCTGGCGTTACCAAATGGGATTGGGCGCCTGAGGTTGAAGACGAAGGCCTGAAAGCTAAAGTTGAAGCCGCTGCTAAAGATGGTTTGGTTTCTGCCTACGCAATCGTAGACAAGATGGATCGTCAAGCTGCAGTTGGCGCGCTGAAAGATTCTGTTATCGAAGCCCTGACTGATTCTGATGACGAAAATGCACCAAGTGCTTCTGAAGTTGGCGGCGCTTTCTACAAGCTCGAAAAATTCCTGGTCCGTGACCACGTTCTGTCTGGCAACCCACGTATCGATGGTCGCGATCTGACGACTGTTCGTCCGATTACGGTTAGGCCCGGTATTTTGCCTCGTACTCACGGTTCTGCTTTGTTCACCCGTGGTGAAACACAGGCTATCGTTACAACTACTCTGGGTACTACGCGTGACGCGCAGATGATTGATGCGGTTAACGGTGAATACAAAGACCCGTTCATGTTGCACTACAACTTCCCGCTGTTTTGCGTTGGCGAAACCGGTTTTTCCGGTGGCCCGAAACGTCGTGAAATCGGTCATGGCTGGTTGGCACGTCGCGGTGTAACTGCGGTTCTGCCTAGCATTGAAGACTTCCCATATGTGATTCGTGTGGTTTCTGAAATCACTGAATCAAACGGTTCCAGCTCAATGGCATCGGTTTGTGGTACTTCTTTGGCATTGATGGACGCTGGAGTGCCGATCAAGGCGCCAGTTGCCGGTATCGCGATGGGTTTGATCAAGGAAGGCGATCGTTTCGCAGTCTTAAGTGACATCCTTGGTGATGAAGATCACCTCGGCGACATGGACTTCAAGGTAGCGGGTACTGCTGACGGTATTACTGCCCTGCAAATGGATATCAAAATCGAAGGTATCAACGAGCAGATCATGAAGATTGCATTGTCGCAGGCGCACGAAGGTCGTAATTTCATCCTTGATGAAATGAACAAGGTCATCAGCAAGCCACGCAATGAAATGTCTGAATTCGCTCCGCGTCTGGTCACTATCAAGATTCACCCAGACAAGATTCGTGACGTAATCGGTAAAGGTGGTGTCACCATCCGTAGCATCACTGAAGAAACCGGCGCCTCGATTGATATCACTGACGATGGCACTATCATCATTGGTTCCGTTAACAAGGAAGCCGGTGATGAAGCCCGTAAGCGTATCGAGCAGATCACTGCTGATATCGAGCCTGGTCAGATCTTTGAAGGCAAGGTCATCAAGATCATGAACTTTGGTGCTTTTGTTTCACTGACTCCGGGCCGTGACGGTCTGGTTCACATTTCTCAACTCTCTGAAGAGCGTGTTGAAAATGTAGAAGACGTGGTTAAGGAAGGCGAAATTGTTAAGGTTAAAGTTCTGGAAGTCGACAAGCAGGGTCGTGTACGTTTGTCTATGAAAGAAGTTGGCAGCGATGACTAAGTCGTTTCGCTAAACAAGTGTTTTGAAAAAGCCCGGCATGTCCGGGTTTTTTTTGGTGTCAGTCTACCCACCACTGGCTGTTTGCCTCTAACCAGGCAGCAAGCTCTGCTTCTTTCATCTCACTGGCAGCCACTGCGAGGGTTACTGCGACAGCTTCCTCTTCGGCCACATTCAAGCGCAAGTCGTTGTACCCAAGGAACACGAACATAGCCATGAAAGCTACACGCTTGTTACTGTCATTAAATACATGGTTTTTGGCAAAACCGTAACCGAGGCTGGCAGCCATTTCGAAAATTGTGGCTTTGAGAGTGTGGTTTTTTAGCTGCTGGCGTCGGTGGAGAGTTGAATTAAGCGCCCCCGTCTGAGTTACAATGGTGCTTCATTCAGGGAAGCCAAAACACATGCAAGCAATCATTCTGGCAGCAGGCCGGGGCAATCGACTGGCCGACTTTAATCCAGATGGCCGGCCTAAATGTCTGTTGGAATTTGGTGGCAAAAGCCTGCTGGCCAGGCAGCTTGATTGCGTGTTCAGGTTAGGTGTGCATCAAGTCACATTGGTTGTGGGCTATGAAGCTGACATGATTCTCGAGCATGTAGCCACTCTGGATTCCAGACCGGAAGTGGCCTACGTTTACAACCCAGCCTACACCAGCGGCAGTGTGCTCAGCTTGCTGGCCGCGCAAAATGTTCTAAGAGGCGATGAACCCTTTCTGGTTCTCGATGCGGATGTGCTTTTTCACCCTAAAATATTGCAAATCCTGGTGGAGTCTACGCACGAGAATTGCTATTTGATCGATCGGAATTTTGTACCCGGTGACGAGCCGGTTAAGATTGCACTGATTAACGGTCGCATGGTCGAATTCCGCAAGCAGCTCAAGGACGGCTTGGAATATGACACTTTGGGCGAATCGGTTGGCTACTTCAAATTTGCTGGTGCGATGGCGAAAGAGATCGCTGACACTTGTGCAGACTATCGGGCCGATGGTCTGATGGACGCTCCACACGAAGAAGCCTTGCGCGATGTATTACTCAAGCATCCGGAACAATTCGCGTGTGAAGATGTAAGTGGATTACCCTGGCTTGAAGTGGATTTTCCGGAAGACATTGAGCGTGCCATCAAAGATATTTTGCCTGCCATCAGGAACGAAATACCGGACTTTTAAATGACCAAAGCGGCCAAATTAAGAAGCATGCTGCAATCACAGCAAACTGAATTCATTCTGGAGGCCCATAATGGTCTGTCTGCCAGGATAGTCGAAGAAGCCGGTTTTAAAGGCATCTGGGGCTCCGGCCTGGCGTTGTCAGCGCAGCACGCGGTCCGCGACAACAATGAACTCTCATGGACCCAGGTAGTTGAACAGCTCGAATTCATGACCGATGTCACCTCTATCCCGATTTTACTGGATGGCGATACCGGCTATGGCGATTTTAATAATATGCGCCGCCTGGTGCGCAAGCTGGGGCAGATCGGTGTTGCTGGTGTATGTATCGAAGACAAACTGTTTCCAAAAACCAATAGTTTTATTCAGGGCGAAGCCCAGCCGCTGGAAGACATTCAAACTTTCTGCGGAAAGATTCAGGCGGGCAAAGATTCGCAGCGTGATGATGATTTTTGCATTGTCGCCAGAGTGGAAGCGTTCATTGCAGGCTGGGGACTGGAGGAGGCGCTAAAGCGTGCTGAGGCTTATCATAAAGCCGGTGCCGACGCGATTTTGATTCACAGTAAACACAGTCAACCGGATGAAGTACTGGAATTTGCTGCCGAATGGGCCAATCGCAGCCCGCTGGTGTTGGTACCAACCAAGTACTACGCCACACCAACTGAAGTGTTTGAAGAAGCAGGTATCAGCCTGGTGATCTGGGCAAACCACATGATTCGCACGGCAATATTGTCCATGCAGAGTACCGCCGCGAACATTCATTCGACACGTTCTCTGGTCGAGAGCGAAGGGCGTATCGCTACAGTGTCAGAGATTTTTCGATTACAAGGCGCTGATGAATTGCTGGAAGCTGAAAAGCGCTATGCCCGAGGTGGTTCTCAACCGGTATCGGCGATCGTATTGGCGGCATCGCGCGGCCATGGCATGGATGAACTGACGCAGTCACGGCCTAAAGTTATGCTGCCAGTTGCAGGCGTACCAATGTTGCGCCGACAGGTGGATAAATTCAAAAAACAGGGCATCAACGACATCAAGGTGGTGGCCGGCTATAAACATGAAGCCATCGATGTACAAGGCGCAACGGTTTTACTGAATAAGAACTGGGAAACTACCGGCGAGTTAGCGTCGCTGGATTGCGCGATGGGCAGTTTCAGCGACGTTACTGTGATTATCTACGGTGACCTGCTGTTCCGTTCATACATGCTGCATAACTTATTGGATTGGGATGCAGAATTACTGGTGGCGGTGGATTCATCGCCATTGATTGAAGCCAGAGGTAATCAGAATGATTTGGCCTGGTGTTCGAGCGCCGATAATCGCGCCATGTATCAACAAAAAGTGTCGCTTGAACAAGTCAGTTCAGATAGAAACTCCCGGGGCAGAGAGCCGGATGGTCGTTGGATAGGCATGCTGCGGGTGGCGGGCCAGGGCAGTGGTTATTTATGCGACGCCATGAACACTCTCAAACAGCGTGATGATTTCAATAAACTCGGCGTTCCTGATTTGCTCAATCAGCTGATCAATGACGGCCACGCGCCGCAAGTGCAATATGTGAATGGACACTGGATGGACATCAACAATCTGCAGGACCTGGAACGTGCAGGTCAGTTTGAAAGCCAGAACGGCGACTAAGGTAAAGCTAGTGATTGAAGCGAGTCAATTTGTAGAACCAGCCAAACAAGCGGGATTTGATTTGTGGGCAGGCGTGCCATGCTCGTTTTTAACGCCGTTCATTAATTACACCATCGCTGATTCCGGCCTTACCTACATTTCCGCTGCCAATGAAGGCGATGCAGTGGCGGTTGCCAGCGGCGCTGTATTGGGTGGTCGCAAAGGTGTCGCGATGATGCAGAACTCCGGGCTTGGCAATGCCATCAGCCCGCTGACATCGCTTAATTACGTATTCAAGATTCCCATTCTGCTGATTGTCACTTTGCGCGGCGAGCCGGGCAGGCCGGATGAACCACAGCATGAATTGATGGGACAGATTACACCACAACTACTTGAAATTATGCGGATTCCCTGGCGCTGCTTCCCGGAAAAGGCGGAAGATATTGAGTCGATTTTAGCTGAAGCAGTTCAATATATGGAAGAGCATCAACGGCCGTTTGCGCTGATCATGCGCAAGGCTGCGGTGGCGCCTTATGGCTTGCCGGATATTGACCGAATCAGAAAAGTGCCAGTGTCAGCGCCAATCGTGGCTGCTGGCCCGGCGACTACTTGCAGTCCTGCGCCGTCCAGAAATGAGGTGTTGAGTGAACTGATAGCTCAAACCGAAATCTACGATACCATCCTGTTGGCCAGCACCGGTTTTTCCGGGCGCGAACTATTCGCCATCGAAGATCGGCCCAACCACCTCTATATGGTTGGCTCGATGGGTTGTATTACTTCTCTCGGCCTGGGTTTGTCTCTGGCACGCCCGGATAAAAAGGTGGTGGTCATTGATGGCGACGGCGCAGCGCTGATGCGTATGGGCAATATGGCTACAGTTGGCGCCTATGCGGGCGACAATTACTACCATTTGCTGCTGGATAACGGTGTGCATGAGTCAACCGGCGGGCAGCAAACTGTGAGCGCTGTTATGGATTTTTCAGCCGTGGCTGAAGCATGTGGTTACCGCAGTGTAATTCGATCGCATGGAAACATACCCATCGATGTTTTGTTGCAGCAAGCGTCTCCAGCATTGTTGTATATTCAAACCCGGCAGGGTGTGCCCGATGGCTTGCCACGCCCGGCCATTAAGCCTGCGGAGGTCGCAAGACGATTGATGGGACAAATTCAGTCCAAAGTTTAAGAAAACAGTCATATCGCATGCAGAAATCTTGTAAAATTCACCTATATTCAGCGGAGTAGTGTATGGCGTCAGATAGAATCTCAAGGATGGGTGAGCGCAGCGGCGTTATGGGCTGGTTTGACCGTATCCGGTTCAATGAAATTTTGCGTCAGGGCATTGGCCTGTTGTTGGTGGCGGTGTGTGCACACTTCGCTAATCCAACTTCCTATATGGTGCCAATCGGCTTTACGCTGGCCATTCTGGGACAGCTGTTCCGTATTTATGCGGCTGGGTTTATTCATAAAAACAAACAGTTGGCATCAACAGGCGCGTACGCACTGGTGCGCCATCCCTTGTATCTGGGTAACTTTATGATTCTGATTGGCTTCG
>Ga0105053_10004177_pt1 | contig 21472 bp, 20 predicted proteins | sample BON01_FD_78093 | JGI IMG/M metagenome (GOLD analysis project Ga0105053, IMG submission 78093) | Freshwater microbial communities from Lake Bonney liftoff mats and glacier meltwater in Antarctica - BON-01 | ecosystem: Environmental > Aquatic > Freshwater > Ice > Glacier meltwater | place: Lake...
CATATATGTCAGTAGCCATATATGTCAGTAGCCATATATGTCAGTAGCCATATATGTCAGTAGCTAGTGGGAAGGTATCCAAGTGAGCATCGCTGAATTCCCCAACAACCGCGCACCCCGCGATCCTAACCTTAACTCGGTCGGTGCTGAATTTGAACGTACACCTCCGCAAGATTTAATTGCAGAGCAATCTGTTTTGGGTGGAATGCTTTTATCAAAAGATGCAATTGCCGATGTCATTGAAATTATTCGTGTCCGCGATTTCTATCGCCCAGCACATGAACTTATTTACGATGCGATTATTGATTTGTATGGCCGCGGCGAGCCAGCTGATGCGGTAACTGTTTCGGCCGAGCTTTCTAAGCGCGGCGATATTTCACGTGCCGGTGGTGCACCATATTTACACACGTTAATTTCTTCAGTACCAACTGCAGCTAACGCTGGCTACTACGCAAAGATTGTTCGCGAACATGCGATCATGCGACGTTTGGTTGAAGCTGGAACAAAGATTGTTCAATACGGTTACACAACTGAAGGTGAAGTCGATGAGATGGTTGACTTAGCGCAAGCTGAAGTTTATGCAGTAACAGAGCGTCGCTCATCCGAAGATTATGTTCAACTATCAACGCTATTGCCACAAGCATTGGATGAGATCGAAGCGATCTCAAGGGGAATCGGTGTTGAAGGTGTTAAGACTGGCTTTAAAGATTTAGATGCACTTACTCATGGTTTGCACCCAGGTAACATGATTATTCTCGCTGCCCGTCCTGCTATGGGTAAGTCAACACTTGGTTTAGATATTGCTCGACATGCATCGATTCACGATGGTTTAACGTCGGTTATTTTCTCACTGGAAATGTCAAAGAGTGAAATTACAATGCGTATGTTGTCTGCTGAAGCGCGCGTTGGTTTAAATAATATTCGCGCAGGTACGTTATCGGATGATGAGTGGTCACGCTTGGCTCGTCGGATGGGTGAAATTTCAGAGGCACCGTTATTTATTGATGATTCACCAAATCTTTCCATGATGGAGATTCGGGCAAAGGCCCGTCGCTTGAAACAGCGCCACAACCTTAAACTCATTGTGATTGACTACTTACAGCTGATGTCTAGCGGCAAGAAAGTAGAGAATCGCCAACAGGAAGTCTCTGAGTTTTCTCGTCAATTAAAGTTGATGGCAAAAGAGTTAGATATTCCAGTTATTGCGATTTCACAGTTAAACCGTGGACCGGAACAACGTACTGATAAGCGTCCAATGCTTTCTGATCTCCGTGAATCTGGTTCGATTGAACAAGATGCCGACGTTGTAATCATGTTGCACCGCGATGATATGTACGATTCGCAAAACCGAACTGGTGAAGCAGATTTAATCGTTGCTAAGCACCGTAACGGACCAACGAAAACAATTACTGTTTCAGCGCAACTTCACTATGCACGGTTCTTTGATATGCCACAGAACCCAGGCGGCGGACAAGACTGGACGCAGGGACGTGAGTCAACAAATAATGCACCAGAGGATAACTTCGGGGCTTAGGCAGGTACAGATCGCGCGCGATCTGCAATATAAATTCCAGCTAACACAATTACTGCGCCAAATAATTGAATCGCATTCCATCCTTGTTCTAACCAGATCCAGGCAAAAATTCCGGCGAGAACTGGTTCGGACATTCCAATAACGCTTGCCGTTGACTCTGATAATAAGCGAAGTCCAGAAATTACAAAAAGGTAGGGAATAATTGTTCCCATAACCACAATCCATAAAAGTAAAGCCCAACCTGGCAGAGTTGATCCAGCAAAGATGCCCTTTAAATCCATTTCGATGGTAAATACTTCAAATGGAAATTGCCATAAAGGCATTGCAATACTCCAGGCCAGGGCTGCCATACCTAAACCCCAAACAGTTAATGATTGCGATGACCGGGTAGTTCCAAATTTTTTGCCCAAAAGAAAATAAGTAGTGAGTGCTAAGGCAGAAATGAATGCACCAAATAAACCAAGTGCATCAAAAGTTAAACCCTGCCAAACCTGGGCAAGTAAAAATAAACCAAGAAGTGAAAGCCCAATTGCTAGCCACATAGATCGCGGCACAAAGGCTTTGCGAACGTATTTAATCCACAAAACGATCCAGATCGGGGCGGTGAATTCGATAAGCAGAACAAGGCTTAACGGCACCCCACGTTGAATACCTAGAAAGTAACCGGCCTGAACTACGGCAAAGCCAATGACCCCATAAACGGCGAGCACAGGAAGTTGTTTTTTTGTCGCTCGCAGAGAATTGCGATCTACCGCAAAGGTAATGGCACCGAGAATGAGAAAGGCACAAACAGATCGCACTTGCGCCAATCGAAATGGCGAAATGTGGTCTAAAACGATGGTGGAGATGACGCCGTTAAAGGAAAAGACGATCGCCCCCATGACAAGGTAAAACTCACCACGGTGCTTCGTAAACATTAGAACAGCCTACTGCGTTAGAAGGCGCCTTCCGGGATCTCCATAATCGCTCCATCAGTTGCTTCTACAATCTTTCGATCAGCAGTGATGTGTGGCAAGTTGTTTTGAACGAAGAACTTAGCTGCCGCAATCTTTCCAATATAAAAATCAGTGTCTTTACCAGCGGTAGGTAATTTTTCTGCAGCGATATCTGCTTGGCGAAGTAGCAACCAGGCAGTGATGATGTCACCAACGGCCATTAAACAACGTGAAGTACTTAGCCCCACCTTGTAAATTGTTATTGGATCACTCTGTGATTCCATGGCATGTCCCACTAGAACTCCGATGATTCCATTGAGATCACCAAGTGCTTTTAGTAGTAATGCTTTTTCTTCAGCATTCGCCCCGCCTGCTTCGGCAAATGTTTGAATCTCTTTTGCCAGCAAACCAATAGTGCGGCCATTATCTTTTACGATTTTACGGAAGAAGAAATCCAGACCTTGAATCGCAGTTGTACCTTCGTACAACGTATCGATTTTGGCATCACGGACATATTGTTCTAGTGGCCAGTCGCGAGTAAACCCGGCGCCACCAAATGTTTGTAGTGATTCAGTACCCAAAAGTGTCCATGACTTTTCAGAGCCATAACCCTTAACGATTGGAAGAAGCAGATCGTTTAGTTTTTCCATATCTTCGGCACGTTCTTTATTTCCAGCTTCAACCGCAAGTTCAATCTCATCTTGAATAGAAGCGGTGTAAAGAACTAGCGCGCGCATGCCTTCGCTATAGGACTTTTGGACCATCAATGAACGGCGTACATCGGGGTGCTTAATAATGGTGACGCGCGGTGAAGCCTTGTCATTCATTACCTTCATGTCACCGCCCTGCACGCGTTGCTTGGCATACAACAAAGCTTGTTGGTAACCAGCAGATAACGTTGCAATCGCTTTTGTTCCCACCATCATGCGGGCAAATTCAATAATCTTAAACATCTGCGCAATGCCTTGGTGAACATCGCCTAATAAATAACCAACTGCTGGCTCTTTTTCGCCCAAGTTAACTTCACACGTTGCCGAAACATTTAAGCCCATCTTGTCTTCTAGGCCAGTTACATAAACGCCATTGCGCTTGCCCATTTCGCCAGTTTCAAAATCAAACATAAACTTTGGAATTAAAAAGAGCGAGAGACCTTTGGTTCCGGGTCCGCCACCTTCGCGACGTGCAAGAACAAAGTGCACAACGTTGTCGTAGAAATCAGCATCTCCCGATGTGATGTAACGCTTTGTGCCGGTGATGTGCCAAGTTCCATCAGCTTGTTCAACCGCCTTGGAACGACCGGCGCCAACATCAGAACCTGCATCTGGTTCGGTTAACTGCATTGTTGCGCCCCAGTGCTTTTCAACCATGTGCTTGGCAATCTTCTTTTGCTCATCTGTTCCAAGAACATGAGCGACTTGGGCAAATGCATAACCCGATGCGTAAATATGAATCGCTGGGTTTGAACCCAAAACCATCTCCGCCATTGCCCAACGAACAGATGGTGGAACTTTCATTCCGCCAAGTGCAACTGGTGCATCAAGGCGCCACCATTCACCATCGATGTAGGCCTTATAAGATTTCTTAAAACTTTCTGGCAACGTAACGTTTCCAGTTGCCTTATCTAAAATCGCGCCAACACGATCGCCTTCTACAAAAGATGCAGCTAAATCATTTTCACACAAACGCTTCATCTCTTCTAACATCCCAACCGATGTATCGCGATCTACTTCTGTGTATGGAGCAACGCCCATAACTTTTTCGCGACCCAATAGGTCAAATAGGCAGAATTCAATATCGCGTAGATTTGCTATGTAATGGCTCATGAGTAAATTGTGCTACCCACCAGTAACTTCTGCAACCCTGTTTGAGCCAAATCCGTGTGGGCTTCAGATAGGCTCGCCCACGTGCTACTCAGTGATCGCGATATCCGCGCCGAAATAGCCGCTGGCCGAGTGGCCTGCGAGCCATTCCATGAAGCCATGATCCAGCCATCTTCAGTTGATGTGCGGCTAGACAAGTTTTTCCGTGTCTTTGAAAACCACAAGTACTCCGTGATCGATCCTTCGATTGAACAGGCCGACCTAACGCGTGAAGTTATCGCCGAAGGCGATGAACCATTTATATTACACCCAGGTGAATTTGTTTTAGCCAGCACCTACGAAATTATTACTTTGCCAGATGACATTGCCGGCCGGCTTGAAGGTAAATCATCACTTGGTCGCTTGGGATTACTAACGCACAGCACCGCTGGTTTCATCGATCCTGGTTTTAGCGGTCACATCACGCTGGAACTTTCCAACGTGGCAAACCTGCCCGTCAAACTCTTTCCAGGAATGAAGATTGGTCAGCTCTGTCTCATCAAACTCTCATCTCCAGCTGAGCACTCATACGGCAGCGAAAAATATGGATCGCGCTATCAAGGCCAGCGTGGACCAACTGCCAGCCGTTCATTTTTAAATTTCCACAAATCAAAGGTCGATTAGAAACTCACCTGTCAGGGAATGAAATCCGTGAAATCGCGGTTTAATAAGGCATGAGAACAATCATTATTCTTGGAGCTGTTGCCCTTATCGCTGTCTTTTTAATCTCGCAGTACAACCGCTTGATTCGTTTAAACATCACAGTCGATGAAGCATTTGCCCAGATTGAAGTACAGCTCAAGCGTCGCGCAGATTTAATTCCAAACTTGGTTGAAACCGTTAAGGGATATGCAAAGCACGAACAATCAACATTCGATGCAGTGGTAACTGCTCGCGCAAAAGCTACTTCAGCAACTGGTGTTGCCGATACTGCTGCCGCCGATGGAATGTTGACCCAAGCATTGCGTGGATTACTTGCCGTCGCCGAGGCATATCCAGATTTGAAAGCGTCGACAAACTTTTTATCATTGCAAGAAGAGCTGGCTACCACTGAAAACAAAGTTGCATTTTCTCGTCAGTTCTACAACGACAATGTGCGCGAACTCAATACTGCGGTAAGGACTATCCCCAGCAGCTTTTTTGCCGGTTTTGCAAAGGTTGGGGAGCGCGAGTTTTATGAAGTTGAAGATCCGCAAGATCGCATCGCCCCTAACGTTAAGTTCTAATGAACTTTAGAACGATGCAAGCGGCTAATCGCCGCAAAACAATTGGCCTGCTTATTGGTATGGCGATTTTAATGTGGTGTGTTGTCTATGCCGCGCTCACTTACTTTGGTGGCTCTTCCGCTGCCATTGTGCCAATTGCAGTTGGTATCTCATTGATTTCAGTGTGGGGCTCTTACTACGGATCCGACAAATTAGTATTAACGATGACGGGTGCAAAATTAATTCAAGAGTCTGATAATCCAAAACTCTTTGGTTTAATTCAGGAAGTAATCATCGCATCTGGAATGCCTATGCCAAAGGTTGCGATAGTAATCGACAGTGCGCCAAATGCTTTTGCAACGGGGCGAAATCCAGAACATGCCTTAATTGCATTTACAACTGGAATTTTAGATGCGATGGATCGCGAACAGTTGCAAGGTGTGATCGCCCACGAGATGGCACATGTTGCCAATCGCGATACTTTGGTCAGCGCCGTAGCTGCAACCACAGCTGGTGCAATTGCCATTGTTTCTGACATGTTGGCCCGAATGATGTTTTTTGGTGGCCGCCGAGAAAACAACAACAACGCTAATCCACTTGCACTTATTGTTTCGCTCTTTATTTTGATATTGGCCCCGCTTGCGGCAGTGATGTTGAAATCTGCGATTTCGCGCAAACGTGAATCACTAGCCGATGCAACAGCGGTCTCCTTTACCCGAAATCCAGCTGGCCTACGTTCGGCGTTGGAAGTACTAGCCGCTGATTCAACCGTGGTGCAGCAACGTTCAACGGCCGTTGCTCATATCTGGATCGAGTCACCACTTGATTCCAAATCAGTATCAAAGATGTTTTCAACCCACCCACCGATTCAAGAACGAATTGCAGTTTTGCGATCGATGGAGTCTTTAAACTAAGAGATTTACTTAAATATTGGGAAAGTGCAGCGTAAAAGTGGCACCTTCGCCCGGCTGTGAGGCCACCGATACCGTCCCACCGTGGGCGCTCATAACCGCATTCACGATTGATAAACCTAAACCGCTTCCTTCTTGGCCATTTCGTTGGCGCGAAGAATCGACGCGATAGAAACGTTCAAAGATTCGCACCTGATCTTCCATAGCCAGGCCGGGGCCGTTATCGGCGACGCTGACGTTAACGCCATCGCTGTTTGAAAACACTGAAACTTTTATCGCAGTGCCAGCTGGTGTATGTGCACGTGCATTAGCCAGCAAGTTGGTGACGACTTGATAAATTTTATCTGAATCAACCGAGCTACTTATATTTTCAGTGATATCAGTTGTAATTGGGTGATCAGGTCCAGCAGCCTGGGCCGATGTAACCGCTTCTTTAACGAGCGCCGATAGATTTACTTGCGAGATATTTAATTCACGGGATTGATCCATGCGGGCCAACATTAATAAATCTTCTACTAAGAAACCCATGCGCTTAGATTCTTTTTCAATTCGAGCAATAAGTTCCTTAGTTTTTTCACCCTCTGGAACTGCGCCTTGACGATGGAGTTCGGCAAAGCCGCGAATGGCCGTTAGTGGTGTGCGAAGTTCATGACTGGCATCGGCAACAAAGCGTCGTAACTTGTCTTCACTTTTAGTGCGCGCCGCAAATGACTCTTCAATACGTGAAAGCATTGTGTTTAGCGAAGTACTTAATCGACCAACTTCAGTATCAGGTTCAAAGTTTTCTAAACGAGCAGATAAATCTCCGGCAGCGATTTTTTCCGCGGTATTTTCAATTTTCTTTAACGGTTTCATTCCGATTTTTACAACTTTACGAGATGCGATACCAATAAACAAAAGAACGAGTCCGCCAATAAGTAGAAAGACTGCGCCAATTCTGCGTGTGGTCTTATCAAAATCTTCTAATGATTGAGCAACGATTACTGAACCAAGTGACGATGGTAAAACCGTTGTTGCCACCCGAAAGTCAGATCCCTTTGCCTCAAGTGTGAAAGGTTTCTCACCAAAAGCTGCCACCTGACTAGGTAATAAGTGGAGCACGTAATCAGTGATTTTATTGGCGTTGAGGTCTCCACCTAGCCCACCAATGAGATTTCCAAATGGATCTAGAACGGTTACGGAAATTGATGTTGGAACACGATTGAGTGGAGTGATGTTTCGGGCAGATTGGCGGCGATCATCATTGTTGTCATCACTTGCAATACCTGCCTGGTCTAAACGCTGCGCCGTTCCGCCAACAACACTGAGCAGTTGTTCATCAACTTGATTGATTAAATAATCGCGCAGCAGCGCTTGTGAACCAAGACCAGCACCGATGAAACCAATGGCTGAAAGAATGAGAACGCCCGCCGTTAAACGATTTTGTAAACTCCAATTAGCAACGGGCGATTTCATATTTACGTAGGCGGCATCCGAAGGCGATAGCCAACACCACGGACGGTATGAATTAGTGGTGGTTCAAAAGCATCAACTTTTTTACGCAAGTATGAAATGTAGGTTTCAACAATTCCCATGTCGCCACGGAAATCGTATTGCCATACGTGATCAAGGATCTGAGCTTTTGAAACAACGCGATCGGCGTTAATAATTAAATAACGAAGCAGCGCAAACTCAGTTGGGGAAAGATCTAGTCGCGTCCCGGCGCGACAAACTTCATGTGTCGCCTCATCGAGTTCAAGATCGGCAAAGCGCATTTTCTCATCATCGAGTGCGATCTGATCTACACCTGTACGACGCAAAAGTGCGCGCAACCGTGCAACGAGCTCTTCCAGCGAAAATGGCTTAGTCATGTAATCATCGCCACCAAGAGTTAAACCCTTAACTTTGTCATCCATGCCATCTTTTGCAGTTAGGAAGAGAACTCCGGTATCAACACCTTCATTACGAATTTTTTTACAGACCTCAAAACCATCGAGATCTGGCAACATCACATCTAAAACCATTGCATGTGGTTTAAACTCTTCAGCTACACGCAATGCTTCGGCGCCATTGGCCGCGGTGCGAACATCAAAGCCCACAAAACGTAGGCTGGTAGAAATTAGCTCGCTGATGCTTGCTTCATCATCAACGACGAGTATGCGCTGCATGGTCTTATCTAATGTGGTTGTCATGGGCACACAATGCTCTCACAAACTGATAATTTGCTGAGAATGTGCCTAGCGCAGGCTTAGTTTTCCTTTACCGAGCGGAGCAAAACCTGAGCTACATCTAGAACTTCAACGGCCGACTCTTTTGCATTCATTCCATCACTTGTCATAACGCGACAGAAAGGACAGGCGACGGCAAGTTCAGTTGCACCAGTTGCAATCGCTTCTTCAACGCGGTTGATGTTGATGCGCGAGCCAATCTTTTCTTCCATCCACATACGTCCACCACCTGCGCCGCAACAAAATGAACGCTCTTTGTTTCGCGGCATTTCAATAATTTCGATACCGGTAGCTTCTAGAACTTCACGTGGTGGTTGGTAAATTTCATTGTGACGGCCTAAGTAGCAAGGATCATGGAAAGTCATGGCAGTGTGCGACATCTTGATCGGAATCAATTTTTTCTCGCGAATTAATTGATTGAGCAACTGAGTATGGTGCACCATCTCTAATTCAAAACCTTGTTGTCCGTAATCTCGGCCAATTGTTGTGAAGCAATGCGGGCAGGTAACAACAATTTTTTTCTTACCCTTTGGTCGATCGCCAAATGTGACATTAAAAGTCTCAATGTTTTCCCGGGCAAGGATTTGATATAAAAATTCATTTCCGGCACGCCGTGCTGGATCTCCGGTGCAGGTTTCTTTCTTACCCAAAACAGCGAAGCTAACACCAGCCATGTATAAAAGTTCAGCAACGGCCTTGGTAGTTTTCTTGGCCCGTTCTTCGTAGGCGCCGGCGCAACCAACCCAAAATAAATATTCGACATCATCGGGTAATTGGCCTTCAACAACATTTACTGGGAAATCACATTCTGCAATCCAGGCTTCCCGGTCAGTGCGATTTGCACCCCATGGGTTACCAGTTTTTTCAAGGTTTCTAAATGTTCCACCGAGTTCAGTAGGAAATTCAGATTCAACTAGAACTTGGAATCGGCGCATGTTAACGATGTGATCGATATGTTCGATATCAACTGGGCATTCATTAACGCAAGCACCACATGTTGTACAAGACCACAAAACATCTAATGAGATAGGTGATAAATCGCCAACCAAGGCTTCATTTTCTACGGTTTTTGCAAAGGCGTGATCGCGCATAGCCATGATTAAAAGCTTTGGTGACAGTGGTTTATCAGTGTGCCAAGCTGGGCATTGTGATTGGCAACGGCCACATTCGGTACACGATGTCATATCCAACAAACCCTTCCAGGTTATGTCGGCGCGAGTACCCAGACCAAAGACATCATCCTCTTTTGGATCTTCAAAGTTAATTTCTTCACCGTGTGACAACATTGGAGGAAGTGCGCCAAGTGAAGATGCACCATCGGCATTACGACGATAAAAAATATTAAATGGTGCCAAGAAACGGTGCCACGTTAAACCAATTTTAAAATCACTTGCTAAGACAATAAACCAGGTCATTGATCCAATAATCTTGATCGCAGCAACAATTTGAATCCAGGAAGTTATCTGCGTAAGTGACATTGACTTAAACATGTCGGCGATAAACCAAGTTGTTATGTAATGACGGTTCCAAGAAGTTTCATCAGAGAGCGCACCTTCAAGACCACGCAAAGCAATGATACAAAAAACAATTAATAGAATTGTGCCTTCAACATAATTAGCTTTCCATGATTGTGACCCGGCAAAACGTGAGCGCTTATTGCCCAGCCGTGTTACTTGGCGAATACCAATGAGTGCAACAATTGATATTCCTGTTGCCCAGGTAATGAGCTCAACCAGATATTCATAAACCCAAAAATGCCCAATCACTGGCAATGCGAATTTTGGATTGATCAAGTGGCCGTATGCAGTTACTAAAGTTCCAAAAAGTGCGAAGAAGCCGACCATAACAAACCAGTGCGCAACTCCGACAACTGAAAAGTTGAGCATCTTGGTGTGACCAAAGATTTCACCAGCTGCCATGCGTAAACGCAGGGCCTTATCGTTTCGCCGAGTTGGATCGGGCTGACCTTTTTTATACAGCGCTATCAGTGTTCGGGTGCGAACGGCTACTAGCGCTAACGCAAATATGGTGGTGCCAAAAGAAAGGCCAGTCAGTAACAAGTTCATGGGGTAAGGGTATAAGGGCTAAGGAATAAACCCGTTTTAAGAAGTGTTCAACCTAATACAAACCTGAGTCGCGACGACTCAACCTTTTAAGTATGATCGACTCAGGTTCAAGCAATCCTCGACCCTAAATCAGGCTCGAGTGGCGTTAAGAACGAGAGAAAAAGGAGCAATAAATATGGCTAGAGCAGTCGGAATCGACCTCGGAACAACTAACAGCTGCGTATCTGTCCTTGAAGGTGGCGAGCCAACGGTTATCGCTAACGCCGAAGGTGCACGCACTACCCCATCGATCGTCGCCTTTGCTAAAAATGGTGAGGTCCTTGTTGGTGAAGTTGCAAAGCGCCAATCAGTAACAAACGTTGAACGCACAATCCGTTCCGTTAAGCGACACATGGGTACTAATTGGGCCATCGATATCGATGGCAAGAAGTACACAGCCCAGGAAATTTCAGCTCGTGTATTGCAAAAGTTAAAGCGCGATGCGGAGGCTTATTTAGGTGAGACCGTTACCGATGCAGTAATTACTGTTCCGGCATATTTCAACGATGCCCAGCGCCAAGCAACTAAAGAAGCTGGCGAGATTGCTGGCCTCAATGTTTTGCGCATCATCAACGAGCCAACTGCGGCAGCGCTCGCATACGGTTTAGATAAAGCAGATCAAGAACAAACAATTCTTGTCTTCGACTTAGGTGGTGGAACATTTGACGTTTCACTTTTGGAAATCGGCGATGGTGTTGTTGAAGTTAAAGCAACCAACGGCGATAACAACTTAGGTGGAGATGACTGGGATCAAGCTGTTGTTGATTTCTTAGTTCAAACATTTGGTGCAAAAAATGGAATCGACTTAACTAAAGACAAGATGGCGATGCAACGTGTTCGGGAAGCTGCTGAAAAAGCAAAGATCGAACTATCATCATCACAATCTGCTTCAGTAAACTTGCCATACATCACCGTTGATGCCGAGAAGAATCCATTGTTTATGGATGAAACGATTACTCGCGCACAGTTCCAGCAATTATCAGCATCGCTACTTGAGCGTTGCCGCAAGCCTTTTCAAGCAGTTCTAAAAGATGCTGGAATCCCAATTGCAAAGATTCACTCTGTCGTACTTGTTGGTGGATCAACTCGTATGCCAGCAGTTGTTGAACTTGTAAAAGAGTTAACTGGCGGAAAAGAACCTAACAAGGGCGTAAACCCTGATGAAGTTGTAGCCGTTGGCGCATCGCTTCAAGCCGGTGTTTTAAAGGGTGAAGTGAAGGATATTTTGCTGCTAGATGTAACTCCACTGTCACTTGGTATCGAAACCAAGGGTGGCGTAATGACACGTCTAATCGAGCGAAACACAACGATTCCAACAAAGCGCAGCGAAGTATTTACAACTGCCGATGACAATCAACCAGCGGTACAGATTCAGGCATACCAAGGCGAACGTGAAATGGCTGCTTACAACAAGAAGCTAGGCATGTTCGAATTAACTGGTCTGCCACCTGCACCACGTGGAATTCCACAAATCGAAGTTACCTTCGATATCGATGCCAACGGAATTGTTCACGTATCTGCCAAGGATCTTGGAACAGGTAAAGAACAGTCCATGACAATTACCGGTGGGTCAGCTCTTTCTAAAGATGAGATCGAGCGCATGATGGCCGATGCTGAATCACACGCCGAAGAAGATCGTCAGCGCAAGGAAGAGGCAGAGATCCGTAACGCCGGAGATTCACTGTTGTACTCAACCGAGAAGTTTATTAAAGACAATGAAGAAAAATTGTCACAAGGTGATGCACTTGAAAAGAAAACTGAAACGCAAGCAGCACTTGAAGAGTTAAAAACTGCTTTAGGTGGTTCTAATTACGAGATGATCAAATCTGCAACTGAAAAAGTTGCCACCGTTAGCCAAGCACTGGGAACTGCATTGTATGCAGCCGGTGCTGCAGCTGAAGGCGAAGGCGAATCAGCACCAGCTGATGACGGTGTAGAAGATGCTGAAGTAATAGAAGAAGAGCAGAAGTAATGTCAGAAAATACAACTGAAGAAGTTGTTTTAGAAGAAGTTGTTGAACCGGGTCAAGAAATTGACCCGGTTGCAACACTGACATCGGATTTGCAACGCCTACAGGCCGAGTATGCAAATTACCGAAAGCGAGTAGAACGCGATCGCGCCGTTGCACATGAAAGTGCAGTTGGCGCTGTTCTTACCGAACTTTTATCGCTACTTGATGACATTGATCGCGCCGAACAACATGATGAGCTAACTGGTGGCTTTAAAGCCGTAGCCGAGCAGCTTAATTCCGTTGTTACCCGCATTGGCCTTGAGAAGTACGGAACTGAAGGCGAAGCCTTTGATCCACAGATTCATGAAGCGCTGATGCACGATGAATCCGCCGATGTAACGCAGCCAACTGCAACTAAGATCTTGCAAAAGGGTTACAAGTACAAAGAACGTGTACTTCGTCCAGCCCGAGTAGCTGTCACAGATCCAGCAGGAGCGTAATTTCACATGGCCGCCAAGGATCTTTACGAAAAGGATTTTTATAAAACCCTTGGCGCCTCGAAAAACGATGATCAAGCAGCTATCAAAAGTAAATACCGCGCCTTAGTTAAAGATTTACATCCAGATACACAACACGGTGATGCTGCAAAAGAAGAAAAATTTAAAGCAGTTTCGGAAGCTTATGAAATCTTGTCTGATGCTAAAAAGCGCGCCGAATACGATGAAGCGCGATCTTTATTTGAACGTGGCGGATTTCGTGCACCAACTGGTGGTCAAGGCGGAGATTTCAGTGACATGTTTAGTGGCGGAAATCCACAAGATATCTTTGCAAATCTATTTGGTGGTGGCCGTCGTGGTCCGCGTAAGGGACAAGATTTGCAAACTGAAGCAACGATTTCTTTTCGTGAATCAGTCTTTGGTACGACCTTAGATCTGCGTTTATCTACTGATCGTGGACAAGCTCAAAATATTTCAGCAAGGGTTCCAACAGGTGTTAACGATGGCGCAAAGATTCGGGTAAAAGGTAAAGGCGCAGCAGGTGAAGCTGGTCCGGGTGATTTATTTATTTTATTACACGTTAAACCACACCCTATTTTTTCTCGTAAAGGTGAAAACTTAACAATTACTTTGCCCGTTACTTTTGTAGAAGCAGCTATTGGCGCAGATATAAAAGTGCCAACTATTACTGGCGATGATGTAACGGTTCGTATCGCACCAGGTACGACTAATGGACGAACCTTGCGAGTAAAGGGACGTGGGATCACAAAAGGCAGTACCACAGGCGACTTATTAGTCACTGTTGAAGTGCAGGTGCCACAACGCGTTGACGGTAAAGCGTTAGAGGCGTTAAAGAAGTTTGCCGAAGAAACAGCTAGCGAAGATGTTCGTGCCGATTTTGTTAATAAGGCAAAGATATGAACAACGAAGAAAAAAACGCACCCGATGACGATGCCGGCGTCTATGTCATCTCGGTCGCCGCTGAAATTTCGGGTATGCATCCGCAGACATTGCGCCAGTACGACAAATTAGGTTTAGTTTCACCCTCACGTACCGAAGGTCGCAATCGTCGATATTCACTGCGCGATATTGCTTTGCTACGTGCGGTACAAAAATTAGTTGGTGAAGGAATTAATCACGCCGGCATCAAACGAATTATCGAATTAGAGTCAGCGGTAGCCAACATGGCCGTTGAAGTTGCCCAGCTGCGCATTGAAATGGATGCACTTCTAAAAGAAAACCCACCTAAAGGATTAGTTGCTCGCCGCAAAAGTGAAGTTATTATTTACAAGAAAGAGAATTAGTTCATACAGTTAACGCGGCCAGTCCATTTCCCTAACGTTGGATCGACTGGAGATTTCAAAACCTTTTCAATGACTGTGGCATAGACATCGCGGAAATCAGTTGTTACCGCTAAATCACCTTTAATTAGATTTGATAGTGATGGTTGTTCGCCATAAAAACCACCCTTGACTGAATTACCAATTAAAAACATAGGCCCCGATGTTCCGTGATCGGTGCCTTGGGAACCATTGCCAACAACTCGACGACCAAATTCGCTATAAACCATAATTGTTACATCATTTGATCTGGTCGTTGCTTTTAACTGCCCCATAAAACGTGACAATGAATCGGAAACAACACCCAATAGCTCTGATTGTGCGTTAGCTTCATTGGCATGGGTATCAAATCCACCTAAAGAGACCGACCAAACTTTTGTCGGTGATCCAGCAGCGATTAACTTTGAAACTACATCTAACTGCTGGGCCAAATTGCTATCTCCGCCAGCGTTTCCACCATTTGTAGTGGGTAGATCGGGTGCAACTGGCGCTGGAGCTTTCAGCACGGGTTGCACCGAACCAGAGATATTAAATAAGTTGCGCATTGATGTTGCCGCCGCTGCCATTAACTTTGAATCTTGTTTGGCAGCTTTAGACAGTTGCGTGCATTGCGCCGCTAAATTTCCCTTTGGAATTACTAAACCACCAATAGGAAGGGCTGAACCCGAGAGTTTGGCACCAGCTAGTAATGGTGGCAAAACTGAACCCAGTGAAATAGCCAGCATGGGATCTTCACTCTGCGTATCTACCCAACGACCGAGCCAACCAGTATTTATATGTTTTGCTGGTGATGCCGTTTGCCATTTAGCCATGGAAGAAAAATGAGAACGATCTGGATTTGGATAACCAACGCCACGGATGATTGCTACCTTCTTTTGATCCCACAATGCTTTTAAACCTTTCATCGCTGGGTTCAAAGCAAGTTCCGCATCTAGTGGCAACAAAGTTTCGGCCTGGTAAGAAATATCGGGACGAGATGCAAAATAAATTGGATCAGTAAAAGGAATAACAGTGTTAAGTCCATCATTACCACCATACAAAGTCACGATAACAAGGATTGGCGTATTAGCTGGAAGTGGACGATCGATGGCAGCTTGGGCAATCTCACCAATACTGAGTAATGGCGCCGCTGCACCAACTGCAATTGCACCAGATGTCATTGTTAAAAATTTGCGACGTGTGACTGTATCCATGACGGCTCCTATGCACTCACGATGTATTCGGGGCTACACAGTGCCAACAATGCAAACTGCGCTGGATCACTGACTGAACTGCGAAGCGCGGCTTGGGTACGCGGTGACCACTGAGCAATACCTAACCAATCGGCAGTTTTTAATACTCTTGCTGAAACAGGAATTGAAGTCAGCGCCGTTAAATTACTTTGCTTTACTAACCAGGCCGCAAAAGCGATTCGATATTGGGCTGTGGCCGAGGATAACCAGGCCTCGGCTGCCGGCCAACCGCCAACATTAGGCGGCAAAAATGGCTCTTGGCCAAGCTGCTTTAAGTAATTTCCTAGTTGGTTAGGAGTCTTTAACTGCGAAGGAGTGAGTTCTAGCGCACGACAAGCACCAATAAACCATTCCACTGGCGATTTAACTAAAGCATTTTTTTCATCGCGCATTGCGGCATCGCTTGCCATTGCTTTAACTGCAGAACTTATATCGCGATTAGAAAAAGCTGCTTTAGCCGAAAAATTTGCCGGCATATCTTCGGTACTTGAAATAAAGCGATACCACAATCGCTCTGAAATAAATTGGGCGTTGTCATCGCGGGCAACTAAGAAATCAGCGAGTGAATCGCCAGTAAAAACCGCCGTGGTTCCTAAAAGCGTTACCGCACTTTTATCTCGACGATTTTGATTGATACGTACAACACCAGTGCTGCGATCAACTTGATAACCAGTAAGTACTTTGGAAATACTTTTCACGTCATCTTCAGTGTAACGATTTACACCTAAAACAAATAACTCCATTAATTCGCGACCCAGGTTTTCGTTGGGAGCTTTCACCGTGCTCTCGTTTCCATCTAGCCAAAACTGCAACGCACCATCGTTGATCATGGCCTTTGTCATCGTATTAAAATTACCGAGCGCGTGTTGACGCAATGTTTTATTTTGCACAAACATAGGCATTGCATAATTTAATTTATTAAGTGAAGTCGCCCAATGCCCGTGCCAGAACCAGGTCATGCGTTCGGTTAAGCCATGATCACTTTGCGCCATCAGATCGAGCCACCACGTACCCATTTGCTTGCTTTGATAACGGGATTCAATGGCAAAGGGCACAACTTCTTTTGTATTGGGCGCTGGTCGTTTACCTAAATCGGTGATGACCGGTTCGATAACCGCGACTGCACCTAGATCGGTCGCTGGAACTGTCAGCAACTTATTTCTAGTTACATCGATGCCATCTATTAGGGCTTGCGCATATTCGCCGGGGCGTGGTCCAAAACCGAAGCGCTGAAAGAGCCGAGAAGTTTCTAGCCGTTGCGCATTCATTGGGCAAAGGTATCCACAAATTGGCTGCGCGGTAAGGTTCGCTTATGAATTCAAAGCAAATGCTCAGAGAACAGATTTTGGAAAAGGCCGTTGTCCACGGGAAAGTAATTCTTTCCAGTGGCAAAGAAGCTGATTATTACGTTGATCTTCGCCGCGTTACTTTGGATTCAGTTGCAGCGCCGTTAGTTGGACAAGTGATGCTGGATTTAACGAAAGATCTTGAATTCGATGCCGTGGGTGGTTTAACTCTTGGCGCAGATCCAGTTGCAACCGCGATGATGCACGTGGCCGCTGCGCAAGGGCGCAAAATTGATTCATTTGTTGTGCGCAAAGCTGAAAAAGCACACGGCCTACAACGCCGAATTGAAGGCCCAGATGTAAAAGGAAAACGCGTGTTAGCCGTTGAAGATACATCCACCACCGGTGGGTCGGTTTTAGCCGCCGTTGAAGCATTGATTGAAGCTGGCGCAATTGTTGTTGGAGTTGCGGTAATTGTAGAACGCGGCGCCGAACCAAAAGTTACCGAAGCAGGTTATCAATATCTTGCGGCCTACCAGTTAGCGGATTTAGGGCTTTAATTCTTAAAACGTTTTGATTGCCACTCTTTAAAGAGTTCAATCGCAATTGGAATAAGACTTACCGCGATAATTACTAAGATAATTAATAAAAGGTATTTCTCGATCGCAACGTCGAAGACTCCACCCAAAACAAAACCCAAGCCCATTACTGATTGAGTCCAGGCGATTCCACTGACTGCGTTCCAGATTCTAAATTTTTTCTTATTGACGCCAATGACTCCGCACACCGGGCTAATCAATGTTCGAACAACTGGCACGAAACGAGATAAAACTAAAGCTTTCCCCACTCCGTATTTTGCTAACCATTTTTCTGTTGTTACAACATTTTTCTGATTGAAGTAACGCCCGTTTGGCCGATCAAAAAACTTTCTTCCATATTTATGGCCAGTCCAGTAGGCAAACTCTCCGCCAGCGATTGCAAACACTGGCGCAAGTAAAAATAATAACGTCGCCGAAATCTGGGCGTCACCCAAAACTGCTGCACCGGCATTTGACGCAGCCAACCCAGCTAGGAAAAGCATGGTGTCACCGCCCGGTAAAACCAGTCCAACCAGTAGACCAATTTCGGCAAAGATCATGCCAAAGACCCCAAGCAAACCTAAATTCGCTAGAACCATACTGGGATCAAAAAATTCCATGTGGGCAGATTAGCCTAAGATCAGCGCGTGTCACTAGACGAGCAATACCGTCCGCAATTTCACTTTACGCCAGCAAAAAATTGGATGAATGATCCCAATGGTTTGGTCTGGCATAAAGGTGAATATCACTTGTTTTTTCAACACAACCCTTTTGGTCGCGAGTGGGGTCACATGTCCTGGGGACACGCAATATCTAAAGATCTACTGAACTGGAAAGAGTTGCCGGTTGCAATTGCCGAAGATGAAGATGGTGTGATTTTTTCCGGAAGTGCGGTAAGTATTGGTGATGAAATAGTAGCGATTTTTACCCGCATTTATTTCCACTGAAACTTGATGACGAAGAAGTTTGGGTTTTAATAATTTCGGTTAATCCGGGTGGAATTAATAACGGTTCAAGCACTCAATATTTTATTGGTGATTTTGATGGCGAAAAATTTACTCCGCGCTATACAACTGAAAAACCACGATGGTTAGATTTTGGTCCCGATAATTATGCTGGCGTAACTTTCAATAATGAACCACACGGCAAAAGAATTCTGATTGGCTGGATGAGCCGATGGGCTAAAGATTTTGTACACCCAGCGACTTCATGGACGGGTGCAATGACAATTCCAAGGGAACTTGGTTTAGTACAGGTAAATGGTGAAATAGTTTTAACGCAGCAATCAATCTGCCAACCAACGTACGTAATCGATGAGCAGGTACCAACAACTGGCGTAGTGGGCTTAACTGGCTTTGTAAAAGTTGGCTATGACGCAGATAAGAAAACTATCTTCATTAATGAATTCCATGCACCCTTTGAACCAGCTGATAATCGGGTACAACTTAAAGTTGTTGTAGATCGCTCTTCAGTGGAACTTTTTACTGCCGATGGGACCCGGTCCATAACCCTGGCCTCCTTCCCGGAACCAGGCGAAACCAGGATTTTTCACGCTTGGCAAAACGACTAGTTATCAAATTGTTGTACTTATACATACCTTTTGCAGACCTCTTTCATTGCTACCGCACGCCATACGCATAACACTTAAGCCACCACGGGACGTGGGCTTCATAGGGAGCCTCGACCGCTGACCCCTTAAGGATGAAAATGAAAAGAAAAGGCTTAGTCGCGCTAGCTGGCGCAGCTGCTCTTTCACTTGTCGCTTCATTGGTCACAACAACTTCAGCATCAGCTGCAGTTAACTGTGATCCATTTGCTGGCTACAAGATGATGAAGGGTAAGAAAGTAACAATCTTTACATCAATTCTAGAACCAGAGCTAACTACGCTGCAGACCGCATGGAATGATTTCGAAAAGTGCACTGGAATTGATATTAAAATCGAAGGATCAAACCAGTTCGAAGCATTGCTACCTGTTCGTGTTAAGGGTAACAACGCACCAGATCTAGCGTTTATCCCACAGCCAGGTCTACTTGCAAAGCTTGTTGAAACAGGCAAAGTAAAGCTTGCGCCAAAGAAAGTAGTTGCAAACGTTAACAAGTACTGGTCAAAGTCATGGAAAGATTACGGAACCGTAAAGGGTAAGTTCTATGCGGCGCCATTTGGATCAAACATGAAGTCACTTGTTTGGTACTCACCAAAGCAATTTAAGGCAGCTGGTTACACAGTTCCATCAACATGGGCACAGGTAACAGCACTTGCAGACAAGATGGCAGCAGATGGAAAGACAGCATTCTGCGGTGGTATAGGTTCTGGTGGAGCAACAGGTTGGCCAGCAACTGACTGGGTAGAACAAACCGTTCTTCGCGATCACGGTTCAGCTGTTTACAACGGTTGGGTAAACCACACAGTTAAGTTCTCAGATCCACGCATCGTGGCATCAATGGAGAAGGTTGCTGGTTGGATGCAGAATCCAAAGTGGGTTGGCAACGTCAAGGGAATTGCAACAACAACATTCCAAGACGCAGGTAAGGGAATTCCTACTGGTGGTTGCATGATGCTTCAGCAAGCATCTTTCTACGGAAATATCATTGCTGAATCAGGCGCAACAATCTCGCCAACAGGTGATGCATTTGCATTCTACCTACCAGCATTTAACTCAAAGGTAACTGTTCCTGTAGTTGGTGGCGGAGAGTTCACAGCAGCTTTCGCATCACGTCCAGAAGTACAGTCAGTACAGGCTTACCTATCATCAGCAACATTTGCTACTTCACGTGTACAGCTTGATAACTGGATCTCTGCTAACAGCGGTGTTCCACTAGCTGCTTACAAGAATGCAGTAGACAAGTTGTCTGCAACATACCTAGCGAATCCAAAGTCAACATTTGCATTCGACGCTTCTGACTTAATGCCAGCAGCAGTAGGTGCAGGATCAATGTGGCGTGAATTCACTGCATGGTTCGGCGAAGGAAAGTCAATTGCTGATGTTACAAAGGCAATCGATGCTTCATGGCCAAAGAGCTAATCAGCGAAAGCTAACTAGCATTTACCAAAAGTAAAGATGGGGAGTCAACTTCGGTTGGCTCCCCATATCTTTATTTTCATAATAGAAATACACTTACAAAATCAAATCGCAAAACCAAGAGAGGAAAAATGTCAGATTTTATTTCGGCTAATGCGCCTAAGTTTGGCTCCGTTCTCTCGGTCATCTTCGCATTCTTCGCAGTTCTCGCAGTTTTATTTGCAATTGCAGGTCGTGCAAATGGTAAAAAAGCTCGTCCAATCGCCTTAACAATTTTTCTTGGACCAGCACTTCTTTTACTTCTTGCAGGATTAGTAATTCCAGGTGTTCGAACAATTCTCTTCAGCTTTATGAATCCAGATTCAAATGCATTTATTGGTCTAGATAATTACCGTTGGATGCTGGAAGATCCAAATATCAAAGTAATTATGATTAACACAATTTTGTGGATCCTGGTTGTTCCACTTTTCACGGCAGCGTTAGCACTGTTACTAGCAATTATGTTAGATCGAACCAAGCGTGAATCCATTCCAAAATCACTGCTTTTTATGCCCATGGCGATCTCTTTCGTTGGCGCTTCAATTATCTTCAAATTTGTATACGAGTACCGCGAACCAAATGAGATTCAAATCGGTTTACTCAGTTCAATCGTGGATTTCCTTGGCTTTACTCCCTCAGACTGGATGCTGACCAAGCCACTCAACTCTTTTCTATTAATGGTTATTTATGTTTGGACTCAGATGGGCTTTGGCATGGTGATTTTGTCGGCTGCAATCAAGGGAGTGCCGGCTGACATTATGGAAGCGTCCGC
>Ga0105053_10004182_pt1 | contig 21451 bp, 6 predicted proteins | sample BON01_FD_78093 | JGI IMG/M metagenome (GOLD analysis project Ga0105053, IMG submission 78093) | Freshwater microbial communities from Lake Bonney liftoff mats and glacier meltwater in Antarctica - BON-01 | ecosystem: Environmental > Aquatic > Freshwater > Ice > Glacier meltwater | place: Lake...
AAAGTGCTCAGACCTTGCTTCTGGATGAGTTGTGACTTTATATCAGAGGCTACGGACAAGCAGGAAAAGGATCTGGCGACATCACGTTGTATTCTAGCATCTTCTTCCATTCCGACTTTCACGAGGACCTCAATGGCCCCCTCACGTACTCCATCGATGTGATACTCAGGACTGTCGAGGATGTTCGCAAGTGCAAACGCACAGTCGCGTTCGACTTCCAGATCATCATACGCCATACACAATAAGATCTGGGACAGCCCGCCTTCACGCACCAGTTTCGCCTTGTTCTCTTCGTTTAAGGTGAAACTGGCCAGAGCAGCGGCAGCGGTACGCTGAAAATCTATGAGTGGTGACTGGGCGAGGGCGAGGAACGGCTTCATGAGTCCATCTTGTACGATTAGAACTCGAATGTCGGGGTTGGTAGCAAGAAATCGCATCGCCATTGCCACATACCTCTGACATACTGAGTCGGAAGAGTTGGTTAACTTGACCAATGATCTCATTGCGCCTTGCTTGTAGGCCTTGACACTGTTCTCTTCATTGCTGGTCAAGTTGGCAAATGTTCGAGCAACATCCTGTTGTACTTCATCATTGTTGATGAACGACAATTCTACTAAATGAGGAATGGCTCCGTCTTCAACCATCAAAACCTGATTTTCTAAATCCTCGCTGAGATTCGCCAGGAGACCTGCGCATTGCAGTTGCAAGTTAGCATTCAAAGTTCCACAACATCGAAGCAAAGGTGGTAGTCCTGATTCCTGTATGATCATTTTGCGTATCAGTTTGTGCTGTGACAGGTGGCGGAGTGAGGCAATGGCCAATGTCCGTAGTTCTGTTGAATCATCTCGCGACAACTGTATTAAAGCACTCACTCCTCCTTCCTGAGCGTATTTTTCGCGGTGGTCAGGATTAGCTGCTAGATCCCTGAGTGCACAAGCCGCTTGCCGTTGTATCTTAATGTCCTGAACCTGCGTCAAGTAGAATAACGCTTGTAAGCCGCCTTTGTAAATCATCGGAGAATGAGATTCTAAATTGGGAGCTAGCTTACGGAATGCAAGCGCTGCATTGTATAAACATTCATGGTCCTGAGACAGAGCTAGGTGCACCAAACCAACCATCGCGCCTTTAATTATGGCATCGTGATTCTCAAAAGAGGTTAAAAGATTGGCGATCGCACGAGAGCATTCTCGGTGTATGTCGATGCTATCGTGGTGCAAGAGACCAATCATAAATTCAGACCCATTCTTGTTTATAATATGAGGATGCGTTTCAGTGTCCTCGGCAATATTAGCAAGAGCACCGCAGGCTTGTCTAGCTATTTCAGGATCAGGGGATTGTGCTAATTTTACCAACGAAGTCAATACATCACTAGATGCAATGGATATTTTATTCTCATTCGTCAGGGACAAATTGCAAAGGGCAGCAGCTACTTCTCGCTGTGTCTCCAGCAAACATGCCTCATCAGCACCGGACTTTACAGTGTTTATCGCTACTGCAAATGGACCAAGTGCTCCTTCTTGCACCAACTTGATTCGATTGCTAGCACAAGTAGCAAGGCGTCTCAGTGCGGCAATAGCCAAACATCGAGCATTCTCGTCTTCTGAGTGAGCCAATGCTATGAGTGGTGTAATAGCACCGTCATCTCCCAACCTCATGTGCATCTCACCATTTGAACAAAAGTTGGCCAATGCAAATGCAGCATACTGAACAACATCAGCGTCTTGACACTTGGACAGTTTGATAAGACGTTCCAAACTTCCTTTAGGAATCATGACACTGTGATTGTCTTCGTTCGCACTAATGTTAGTCAACGCCATTGCTGCATAGCGTAAACTGTCTAAATCGTTTTCACCGTCTTCATCGTAGTCGGCCATGTCCAAAATTGGACCCAAGCCACCATGAACAATTACTTGCACTTGCGTGATTCTGTCACAAGCAAGATTGCATAAACCTATGAGACCATATCGTTTGCAATCCAGATCATCATCCTTGGCCGCTAATACGAGTGCTTGCAAGCCACCTCCTTTAGTAGTCTCACAACGAGTCTCAATATTCGCTGCAAGATTACACATGGTCATGGCTGCATACCGCCTGCAATCTACGTCTGGAGACTTGGCCAAAAGAACCAAAGGAATGGTTCCTCGCTCTAAAATAATCTTGGAGTGGTTCTCTTTCAAGCATGACAAGTTGAACATAGCGAGGGCGGAACTACGCTGGCATTCCAATCGAGAAGAGTTTGCCAATTCTACCAAAGGACCCAAACCACCCGCTTCAACTATGCGTCTGCGATTGCCTCGCTCCACTGATAGATTGCATAAACACATACCGCAGTATCTTTGAATTTCCAAGTCACTGCGTTCAGTATTTCTAACACCTTCTATCAAAGGGGCCAGTCCACCGGCCTTCACAATGATCTCTTGGTTCCTAGGAGTTTCTGCCAGATTGCATAAAGCCATAGCAGCATACCGTCGAGGTTGCAAAGCTCCATCTCGAAGCAAGGCAATAAGCGGTCCTAATCCATTCATCGTGACAATTGTGTCCTGGTTGTACACGTTGCTACTTAAGTTACACAAAGCCATAGATGCACATACTTGAACTTCCTCCAGCTGATCAGCTCCAAGAAGCACTATCAACGGAGCTATTCCATCTTCATCAGCTATTCTGACTTGATTCTCCTCTGTGGCTGCCAGTCGGTAGATTGCTCGAGCAGCGAAATGTCTGCATTCTGAACACTGAACTTTCATCATGTGCACCAATGCAGGAACACCTCCACAAACAGCAATGGCAGATTGGTTTTTATGAACAATGGCAAGATTGCCAATAGCCATAGCTGCATATTTCGCAGTAGCCATGTGATCAGACCAACAAAGGGTGAGTAGACTCTTGATATCCTGGCGGTTGTAAACATCAATTTGATTGTGAGCATTCGAAGAAATATGGGCGTGGCATCTGGAAACTGACTCTCTAATATCTGCATCGTGAACGGTGCTCATGTGAAGTAGCGCTTGCAAACCATCTTCCTCGACAATACTCAACTGGTTGTCTGGATTCTCGGACATAGTAGCCAAAGTATCACTACATTGACGCATCAGGTCCACATTTTTCGTGTGTGTCGCAGCCTCGATGATGGTAACGAGGCCTCCTAGCTCGGTAATCTTGGGTTTAATTCGATCGTTTAGACTGAGATGCCGAATACCTGCTACACCTAGACTGCAAAGTTCCACCACAAACTGGTTCTTCGAAATTCCGTTGGAGTCCATAGCCGTGGCGATACTTCGATTGCTCTTATTGCTAATCTTTGCGTGCTTTGCTTCCGCCTCCCGCATGGTCAGCAATATTTTGTTCTGCTGGTTCACGAGATCAATCAGAGCGCCGAGTCCCCCTTCCCTGAACAAGGTCCATTTGAGTTCAGGATTGGTAGCAATATCTCTGAGGGCACTAGCAGCATGTAGCTTGACAGTTGGTTCCTCAACATTGATTACTAAAGAAAACAAAGGTTTCATTCCTTGCGAAGTTGTCATTGGAATATGAGTGATGGTGTTGGGGGCAAGTTTACGATAGCATAGGGCAGCATGCAACTGGCACTGAAGGTCACTCGATTTGGCGACTCGGAAAACACAAGCAAGACCATCCTCCTCTAAAAACACCTTGTGAGTTACTAGAGGAGAGCTTAACAAATTCGAAATTGCACGAGAAGCTTCCCGATATACTTCCAGCTTACGAGAACGCATCAAGGTAGATAAAAAGTGAATGCCCTGCTCTACGGTAATTATGGAATGCGTGGTTTCATCCTCGGCGATGTTGGCAAGAGCTGCACATGCCTGTCTAGATACTTCTACATCTGTTGACTGGGCAAGTTCGATCAAAACCTTCAAACAGGAAGCACCATCATTAGTGAGAGCTGGTTTGGCTCTGTCAGACACGCTTAAATTACATAATGCTGCTGCCACTTCACGCTGCATTTCCAAGTCAGTTGATGCACCCGCATCAGCCAGCGCAGGCAATATCCGCAATTCGAGAGCTTCTTCTCGATTTCTCTCGTTTTTAAACAGTCGTCGAAGTGCACATACAGCTTGGCATCTACACTGCGTTGTAGGAGCTTCCTTTGCGAGCGTTACTAGCGACGCCAACGCGCCTGCTTGTCCTATGTGCTCTAACAGCGCATCATTCTTGGCAAGTTTTCCAATCGCGAAGGCTGCATTGAGATGTGTCTCCGGATCTGTGACAACTCCCGGTCTTCCAAGTGCGATGACAACAGGCCCCAATATCTGTTCTTGCATCAATAACTCATGGTTCACTGGATGCGCACATAAGTTTCCAATTGCCAATGTTGCATATCGCCTGCTCTCCATGTCGTCTGCAGTTGGATCTAGATTACCTAGTCTATCCACATTCAAACGAATCAACTTCACCAGGGCATTTACTACCCCTCGATATTCAGGCGTCTCTTTTTCACCCATCTCGCGTTCTAGAATCTCTTGGTGGAACTCAGGTCTGGTTGTGAGATTTGATGCACCAACAGCACCCAGTCGACGAGTGACGAGATCCGAGTTGTGGCACATGGATCTGCATAGCGTGAAGTGTGACCCGTCCTTCACTAACTGTGCTTGCATATGGTAATTACAGGCGAGATTGGCAAGTACTCTAGTTGCTTCTCGGTGGACCATCGAGTTACCTCGGTTGCTGTTGATCAACGATCCTAGAAACCTCGTACCTTCGGATCCAATTATTAACTCATGGGTCATGTGGTTTTCAGCCATGCTAGCTAGTGCACCACACGCATATTGCATCACATGGTCATCACCTGTTTTGCATAGATTGACTAACTCAGGCATCAGATCGGATTGAGCGATGTCAATTTTGTTGCCTTCGTTCAAAGCCAAGTTGCTTGCGCAAGCAGCAACTTCCCTCCAAATGATCACATCTCGTGTTCGTGCACCGAGAGTCAAGGGTTCAAGGGCGCCTTCTTGTACCATTCTCACTCTGTTTTCTGGATACGCTGCCAAACCACGTAAAGTAGCCATTGCAGCTCGCATATCTTCAATATCATCCGAGCAAGCCAAGGAAATAAGAGGCGGCAAGCCTCCTTCGTTGACTACAGCCTTGCGATTCGCTTCGTTGGACGCAAGATTGCACAGGGCGTAACCAATAGCTCGCTGAGTCTCCAAGTCTGCTGTATTTGCTACCGAAATCAGGGGAGTCAGGGCCCCGCCATGTATCATATCGTTGTGATGTTCTTCGGCACTTGCAATATTACCAAGCGCTACAGCACCAAACAATCTGTAAGTAGTATCGGCGGAACATAAGAAAGAAACCAGTGCAGGAACATTCAGAGCTCTTGCAATCTTGGCATGCTGATCTCCTATACAACCAGACAAGGACAAGTTGCATAGGCAAGCGAGAACTTCGTGCTGTACTGCCACATTGTCGCTTTTGGCCAATTCCAGTAGAGGGTCCAAAGCGCCTTGTTCGAGAATCTCCCCACGAATCAAGGGGTCACAAGAAAGACCCCGTAATCCAGCAGTTGCTCTCAGCTGTGCTTCAGGATCATCTGAAGATACAATGTAGATCAAAGGTGCAATAACACTCTCTTCCATTAACAGCTGATGGTTATCTGAACACGATGCGAAATTGGCAATTGCAAATGCAGCAGCGTTTCGAATTTCAGTGTCCTCGTGTTCCATCAGTTGAGTAAGTAGAGGGAGAGCCCCTTTTTGGATCAATGGAGGATGGTTTGCCATGGTACATGACAGATTACAAATCCCAAACACCGCGTAGCGTTGGCATTCTAAATCCCCATTGCTAAATCCACTCAAGGAGATGAGTGAGTCAAGAGCACCTTCTTGAACAATTCGGGTTTGATTGGCCACATGCGTCGCTAGATTCGATATTCCCATAGCTGCATATCGTTGACACATCACATCTGGAGAGGATAATGCAGCAGTTAGCGGAGGTAGAGCTCCCCCAGAAGCTATTTCACTGGTATGTGCATATTCCGCAGAAAGATTGGCAATGGCCCTGGCAGCCTCACGTTGAACTGCGATAGACTTAGAACGGAGAACAAACTTTAGATGTTGCAATACACCTGCTTCTACCATCGGTCCTTGGTTCTCTTCGACTTCTGCTAGATTGGCGAGCACCCCACATGCTTGGTGGGCAACTTCCACGTCACCAGAATGTCCGAAATTCACAAGAGAAGTGATAGCTCCGGCTCTCACGATTGCCACCTTATTCTCTTCCGACAGAGAAATATTTCGCAATGCTGCAGCTACTTCACGAAGAATCTCCACATTATCGCTGCTCGCATGTTTCAATAACGGAAGGAGCCCCCCGAGCTCCACGATCTTGATTCGATTTTTTGGGTTCAGTGCCAGATGCCGCATTGCCACCACTGCATGAAGATGTGTGTCTGGATCATCTTGTAAAGCCATGGATACAAGTGGTCTTACTATTCCAACACGCTCACACATCGTGTGTGTGTTTTGGTTCGAGCACAAGCATTCAAATGCAAAGGCAACACATCTACGTGTCTCTAGGTCCTTGGATTGAGATATAGTCACTAGTGCTGGCAATGCACCATGCTCAATAATATCTGGATGGTTGCTAAACTCCAAAGACAAATTTCCTATACCAAGAGCACCAAACCGTTGGCACTTGGCATCTTTACTCTTCATGAATGCAATGAGCTGGACTAAACCACCTGCGCCGATAAGATCTCCTTGGGATTCTTGACCAGATGCAAACAATGACAATGCTCTGGCTACATCCCGTTGTATCTCTACAATCTCGCTGTTAGCTAGTCTCAGCATGACGCTAATGACACCCTCGTCAATCATAAGTCTTTGAGTACGACCTTCAACCATCTCTGCGACGTTACCTAAAGCAATTACAGCATATCGCTCTCGTTCCCTATCACCTGATTGCGCCAGCATTACCAATGCAGGTAGGCATCCAGATCGACCAATTGCGATTTTATTCTCTTCGTTCAAACTCAAATTGCACAAAACTGCCGCCGCTTCTCGCTGAGTCTCAATGCTGTCTGCTTGAGCTGCTAATATAAGTGGTTCTAAACCTCCATTTCTCACTATCGCCAATCGCACATCTGCATTCATGGCCATCCCGCGAAGAGCAGCTACTGCTTGGAATTGCACATTGGTATCTCCAGGAAAGGCAAACGAGATTAACGGCTTTAAACATCCACCTTCTACAATGGCGTCCAAGTTGTTGGGATTGGAAGCAAAGTTTCCGAGAGCAAAAACTGCATGCTGGCGGCAACTAAGATCTCTCGACTTGGAGAACCCCACCACTAAATCCAATACTCCTGACTCAATAAGGAACGTGTGATTTTCATGAGTCACGGCAAGGTTAGCTAAACATAACAACGAATAACGCTCAGTCTCAGCATCATTAGAGGAATTCGAGTCCAGACCTTTCGATGCCAATGTAACCATAGGTTCCACAACCTCCAGCTTGATCATCTTGGGCTGAAGTTTCACATTTGTAGCTAAGTTGGCAAGTGCCATGGTGCACATTCGAGTACATCCTGCGTGATCCGACCGCAATAGTAGCACCAATGGTTCAATTACTCCGCATCGAAACATTTCAGCGCCGTATTCACAATTAGCAGCGAGATTACCAAGCGCTCGAGCTGCTTCTCGATTTACTTCTAGTTCGCCGTGATGCGATAGAGCCGTTACCAATTTAGAGATTGCTCCACGTTGGACGATTCTTGATTGGTTCTCAACTTCTTCCGCAAGATTGGCGAGTGCGCAACATGCCTGTCTTGCCATATCGTGATCGTTTTCTTCTGAAACCAATTCAACGAGGGGTTCTAGTCCCCCATGACGACAGATCTCCATCTTATTAGTGTCAGCAAATGATAGCGTGCATAGTGCTGGCAATACTTCACAATGGATCTCAGCATCATTGGTTCTTGCTAGGAATAAAATCGGTTCAAGACCGCCTTCATCCGAGATTCGTTTCCTAATCTCAGGATTGTGAGCAACACGAACAAGCGCGAATGCTGCATATTGTCGCACTTCGGCATCAGGGCAACTGGAGAGTGATATCAAAAGAGGCAGCGCACCTTCATCTACCATTTGCAAATGATTTTCTGCACTGGAAGCAAGATTGGCTACAGCCAACACCGCAAAACGTTGTATCTCAAGTTCCAAGTCCTCCGATCTAGCCAGCGACATCAGCGGCTCCAATGCACCTGATTGCATAATTTCCAAGCGATGTTTTTTATTGGTGGTCAAATTCCCAATTCCCATACTACCCACTCTTTGACATGCAGTATCAGGTGACAGTAAGTAAGATATCAGCACCTGATGACCACCATTTTGCATAATAACATCTTGATTTGCACCATTGGCTCCAAGATTCGCGATGGCTCTTCCTGCTTCTCGTTGCACCTCCACATAAGGTGATCTCAAAACACTTATAATAACTTCAATGGCTCCTTCCTCCGCAAGTTTCTCCTGATTCTCCAAGATTTCAGCAACATTAGCCAGTGTTGCACAAGCTTGTCTGGCTACTTCCATGTCTTCCGAACAGGCCAGCTTGATTAACGGTGGTAAAACTCCGCTTTTGGCCATTTCAAATTTAGTTTCGTCAGATATACTCAAGTTACATAATGCTGCAGCGACTTCCCGTTGCACCTCAACGTCACGAGATTTCATGAGGAGTACTAACGGCTCTAATCCCCCTTCCTGTACAATTTTCATTTTATTATTATCGTTGACCGAAAGCCCTCTTAACGCCGCTGCAGCTTGATGATGAACATCAGGGTCTTTTGAATAAGCCAGAGTTATGAGAGGTTGTAATCCACCCATCTCAACAATGACATCATGATTGTGCTCATTCGAAGCTAGATTGGATAATGCATAAGCGACATAGTATTGGCTCATGACATCAGCTGCATTAGAAAGCGAATATAGGGCCGCAAGCACCCCATCTTCCAACAATGCTGGATGGTTTCCAATCGTAGCAGCCAAGTTTGCAATACAAAGTATCGCATATCTTCTTGCCTCGATCTCTCTGTCCGGATCGGCAGCTAGTTTAATAAGCGGTCCCACTGCGCCTTCCTGTACTATCCTCACCTGATACGATACGTTGGTGGCAATATTCCCCAGTGCCAACGCACTAAAACGCTGGCATGTGATGTCGTCAACTGACAGTGCGCTAATCAAAGGTCTCAGAGCTCCTTCCCGCATCAGTTGCTGTTGTATATCTCTATTGGCTGCCAAATTTGCAAGAGCTCTGCATGCTTCTCCCTGGGTAGCGATATCTGGGGACGCCGCAAGTGCTATGAGCGGAGGAAGCCCTGACTCCTCCAATAACTTATCGTGAAGCTCCACCATTTCCAAAAGATTCGCCATGGTACACACCGCTTGCTTTTCAACTTCTGCGTCTCCTGCCAGTGCCAAAGATATAATAGTTGATATAGCACGATCTGCAATCTCAGATTTGTTTTCATCGAGCGAAGATAACGAATTCAAAGCTGCCCCAACCTTCAATATATTAGCACATGTTCATCCTGATTTAAAAATAACTTACCTCTCGTTGTACAGCTGTATCTTGTGATCTCGCCATCAGCACCAGCGGATCGAGGACACCCTCTTTGACAATGAGAGGTCTGGTTTCGGGCGTGATCGCGATACTCCTCAATGCAGCCAGTGCCTGTCTCTGGGCGTTCTGGTCATCGCAACATGCCAATTCTACTAACGGCGCAATTGCTCCTTCATCCACCACTTGTGAACGATGCACTTCATTTGATGCAATGTTGCTCAACGCGAAGGCAGCGTAACGACCGCATTGGACATCTTCTGCTCGGAGAAGCAGAATCAAAGCTTCAATCGCATTCAACTTCACGATCTCTTCGTGATTTGAAGCATCTGCTGCTAGATTTCCTAGAGCCAATGCAGCATACTGTCTTCCAATTGTATCTCCTTCCTCATTTCCTATGTACACTATGAGAGGTCGGCAGACCCCTTCATTCGCCATGGGGATCCGGTTTTCTGCTGTTGATGCAATGTTTCCCAATGCCAATGCTGCAAAACGCTGCGTTTCCATATCAGCTGATCTCTCCAGAAGCTGGACAAGCGACTTGCAGCCACCCTTCTGCACCATCCTGGCGTGGATGTCTGGATGAGTTGACAAGTCCGCCAACCCAAATGCAACTTCGCGCTGCTCCCTCGGGCGTCTTACTCTTCGGCCTCGAGCGATTAATGTCTCTAGGACCTTAGCCATCTCTCAGCTATTTTATCTGAACTTATCTGTCAACTTGTATGCCGTTACAACAGGCCCTTTTTTTTAAAGAGCCGTTGGTCGTTAGATCTCGAAAAAATAGTGTCCGTTGATTCAGATTATTTATTGAGCTCCTAATGGGGGAGATGGGGCACGAGATGAATGAAACGCTGGTGAAAATGACAGCTGCATATTGTTTAGAGATTGCTATAGTTAAGGATGAATCAGGTGACATGCTGTCGGGCTTGTGGTATGTTGGTGTCAGTCTCAGCATCGTCTCTTCGATCCTGTCAAATCTCGGTGTAAACATTCAAAAACTTTCTATGATTAAAGAATTTCAAAAGGCGCAAATTGACTCGGACTATATCCCGCCCGCATATATCTTTCAACGAATCTGGATTATCGGGCTGATAATGGTTATCGCTGGATCTGTGGGAGACTTTGCAGCTCTTGGCTTCGCAGCACAATCCTTAGCTACTCCAGTAGGGGGAGTTACTATGGTAGCAAATGTAGTTTTCGCGTCCATCGTCTTGAAAGAAAAAATGTTTGCGAGAGACTACATAGCTACTTTGGTGGTTCTTATAGGAGTAGTCACCGTTGCGATTAGCGCAGATAAAACGGAGAAAAAGTACTCGCTAGAATGTTTGCTGCTGCTTTACCAGCGCACGACCTTCTTGTTTTATGTGCTGGGAGTCACCACAGTGGTTTCTTGCTTGTATCTTTGCGTTCGGAAGTTGGAGCAGTTGCGTTTGGCGGATAATAAATCACCGGCTTATCTTAAATGGAGAAGGGTTCATGCAATATGCCCTCCAGCGCTTTCTGGGGTTATTGGCGCTCAATCTGTTCTATTTGCCAAATGCACAGCGGAACTTGTCAAGAACACTTTTCAAGGACAAAACCAATTCGTGTATTGGGAGTCTTGGGTCATATTTTTCATGATGTGCTTCACTGTGTTCAACCAACTGCATTGGCTTGCACAAGGACTTCAGCACTTTGATGCTGTCACCACTATCCCAATATTCCAATGCTTCTTCATCACAGGAGGCGTCGTAGGCGGAGGGATTTTTTTTGAAGAATTCAGTAATTTGAAAGCATGGGAGGTGTGCACTTTCTTCCTAGGTGTTCTCACAACCATTGCCGGGGTTTTCGTTTTATCACAGCGTGAAAAGGCCCCGGACGCCATTGTTTACCCTGAGGATTACTCTGCCAACTCCATTGTTCACCGTGATTCAGATAAGGATGAGGACCACCACTATGAAAGACCTAGTACCCCATTGCCACTCTCGTTGCAGTATCATTCACTTGCAATGTCTGATCTGTATGCGGCTTTAAGAGATGGTCTCACCACTCCGGAAAAACGTCACCATCACGAGAATCTACGACATAAATCGAGCGTAGACCCTGATTTAACTCCAATGCAAGAACAGATATCTGATTCAGTTCCTGTAATAAAAAAAAGCACCTCCCACCAAGAGTTAAAACGAGCATGGTAACATACTCTACCAATTTTCTGATATAACATAAAACACGATTATACTTTTTACATCCTGAGGTCTGTCTTGGCGTCAAAACGGCTCGAAATGCCCATCTTTTCTGCCAATCTCTGGAGCGACTCTTTGGCCAATCGACTCTCTTCACGAGATCTCGCAAGATCGTACAACGTGCACAAATTAAAGACCAAGGATGGATGTAAATTCGTTCGAGGATTCTTTTTAATACACTGCTCAATCAAAAGAATAGCTCCATTAAGGTCACACAGGTTCAAACTGCACAGTGCTAAATTGTTGCAAGCAGTCACTTCTGGAGGTATCTGCATGTCAAATACATTTTCAAAATAGGCATCCTCAATTTCAACGCTCTCGAGATCGGAAATCATTTGCTCGAAAATACGGTAAGCAACGTTGTACTTGGAGTCAGCGAACTCGACTATGCCTCTAGCGATTTGCAATGCATTTGCATCTACTCGAATCACAGATCCACTTTCAACTATTGAATCTAATCTCAACAAAAATTTACGAGCGCCTTCAATATCCCCTACCTGCACTGACAATCGAACAAGCTCCAAATGTATGCCGAACCAACATGTAGCACCAAGATCCACCATAGCTTCTTGACATCTCTTAATAGCCTCGGTGTATTTTCCACTCGAGGCATCACAAGCTACTAGCAGGGACAAAATACGGCAGTTCCAATAGGCAGATTCCTCAAGAGTTAGCGGTAAACCCTTCATGGAGAGCAAACTGGAGGATCGTAGCATGTCCTTCACTTTGTACAGCATGTCCATGCAGGTTGTTTTCTCCTCCCATTCAAAAACGACAACAGCACATAAAACTCGTCCTGCAACTCGACGACAGTTTTGAAGCTTCTCTGCAACCTCGCTGGCTTCAGCGAATCTATTGTGACGAATGAGAAGCGCGGCTTGTGCGATGCAGCACTCTTCCTCTGGTCTAGCACGCAGTGCATCTAACGCACTTTCCAAGTGGCCTTCCCAAGACCTTCTACTTTGCTCCAGCACAATCTCCATCTTGTGAAATATTTTTTATATTATTGTAGCTGGATGGATTGCGAAGGTAGTGACAACATTCAGTTCGAAACGTCCGCCATGAAATCAGGCGACATGGGTGCTGGAGCAGCAAAGAAAGATCTTATTCGCAGAGGAGGGGAACCAGATTGTTTGCTTGATATGAAGCCCCAGGTTGTCAACATGGAATTGACTGCTCCATTAGATGCTGTTAGTCTGCCAAATAATAGTCTTGGAAGTGCCGAATTTGAATTCGAATCTCTTTCCAATGAAAGTGAAAAAATGCCTCAAGCGGAAACAACTGACTCAAAAAACGAAGATTGTATCTTTCAGGACCATCCTCACCCTGTGAATATTGTTGCTGTTGTGTTCGATCCAACAGTATCACATCCTTCAAATGATGCATCAGGACGAAGGATGGATAACTTTGGAACAGAAACAATAGAGCTTGACAAGAACATCATCAAGGATATGACAGTGCAAGAAATCGAGCTAGGTGGGATGGAAACAGTTGATACGGAGTCTAGCAACTGTGGATTGAACGGTTATAATGAAATGAACGGTAGGGTTTTACCTGAGCAGTTAGTTTCCGAGGATTTTGATGGATATGATATAAAAGAAGATGAAATAGTAGATATCGAATTAGAAAGCGAGGAAGCCGATGATGTAGCCGATATAAAAGAAGTTGGGTCTCGAAATTTCACCGAGGAGCCAGATAGAAACAAAGATAGTTTTTATGCATCAGTAAGGGAAGAAGACGGTATATTACAACAGGAAGATGCAAAAATCGATGAGTTTGGTGACTTCAATGAGTTAATGTACAAAGACGATGCTTTAGCGAAAACTATGGATAGAGAGGTTGATGATTTTGGCGGGTTCAAGGAGTCTGGGAATCAAAAAGATGATTTGGAAGACAAGATGGATTCAAAAGCTCTTTCAGAAAACATGAATACAGAAACGGACGAACTTGACGAGTTGGTTATTGAAGAAGTCGTTTTACCACAACAGGTAGATGCAGAATTCGATGATTTTGGCGACTTCAATGAGTCAGCGAATGAAGATGATGGATTAGAAGACAAGATCGGTTCAGAAGTCAATTTGCAAGAGTCAGTGAATAAAGAAGAAGATGTATCACAACAGGAAAATTCAGAAGTCGATGATTTTGGTGACTTCAATGAGTCCGCGAACGAAGATGATGGATTAGAAGACAAGATCGGTTCAGAAGTCAGTTTTCATGGGTCATTTATTGAAGAAGTCGTTTTACCACAACAGGTAGATGCACAATTCGATGATTTTGGCAACTTCAATGAGTCAGCGAATGAAGATGATGGATTAGAAGACAAGACCGGTTCAGAAGTCAATTTGCAAGAGTCAGTGAATAAAGAAGAAGATGTACCACATCAGGAAAATTCAGAAGTCGATGATTTTGGTGACTTCAATGAGTCCGCGAACGAAGATGATGGATTAGAAGACAAGATCGGTTCAGAAGTCAGTTTTCATGAGTCAGTTATTGAAGAAGTCGTTTTACCACAACATGTAGATGCAGAATTCGATGATTTTGGCAACTTCAATGAGTCATCGAATGAAGATGATGGACTAGAAGACAAGATCGGTTCAGAAGTCAATTTGCCTGAGTCAATGAATAAAGAAGAAGATGTATCAGAAGATGCAGAACTTGATGATTTTGGCGATTTTAATGATTCAATAAGCAACCAAGTCTTGATGGACTCTGCAGAAGGTGGTGACGACTTTGGAGATTTCGAAGCTTTCGCTCCAGAAGAAGGTGAGGAAGAATCTTTTGGTAATTTCGCTGAATTTGGCAGTTCCCCAAATCCAACCACCGAATTTGTTCCCCTTTCCGGAGAGGGTTTTGCAGCATCAGCTAGCTCCATACTCAACGCAATGCAATTCGCCGAAACATTGCCTCCTGATACGACGAGTCCACATATATCCGTGTTCTTTCTAGGGAGCCAGAATACCGACCCATTATTTGGGCCATCAAAATGTCATGATTGTGGCGCGCTCATTCGATGCGTGTCAACAAGGTGCTTGTTGTGCGGGACATTTGTACCCACCGCGCTAATGACTCAACCCAAGCTTCAGGATTGTGTGGCCAGTATTATCGGACTGGAATCACGCTGTGTGAAGAGCAACAGTCTCGCTGAGGAATTACGTTTATCCAAGGAGCTTCGACCTGGGTTATTGTTAGGAAAAGAATTGCCAAGCCATTTCGTTTCCAAGATAGAACCAACGCCACGACAACACTCTGAGTTCAGTAGCTCTGCAATGGCCTCCAGAGTGATGAGTCATTCCCTCGGGACTCTTTCTTATGATAGTTCGTGTGAGAGTTCCGCTGGAAAAGTATCTGCATCTGAACAAGTTGGAGCTATTGATGTATCTCCATCTGAGTATGTTGGTGGCGTGAACATAACTGCACCCACCGAGAATGTTTCAACTAGTGATGATTTTGATGATTTATTCGGTCACATTGGCGCTGCAACTCCATCAAACGTATCGAGTACAAATAATTTTGGAAGTGCAATTGGTTTTGGAAACTTTTTAGTAGGAACCGGTACAATGACCCCCTTGACTGCAAACGATGGTAGTGAGGAAAAATCGCCACCTGAAGCTGATTTCGATTTTGGAGAATTTACCATGACAGAATGCGCCACAGGTGCAAGGCCTCGAAGTGACTCGCAAAATAATTTCAAAGATAACAACGATGCTGGTTACGTTGATGATGAGGAGGCTATTGAATTTGGTGAAGCAGCTGAGGATTCTATTACAGAATCTTTAAATGATATCCATGTTAATGAGAAGGAAAGTCTCGGTAATGGTGATTTCGAGTCTCTAGATATCGCCATTCCTGCTGTTATGAATCCAGCGGTCATTTCTTCAAATGAATTTGAAGCATTTGAAACTGCAGGTAGTATAGCAATGTCTCCGACTGTTAGTGAGATCATTCAAACGAAAGGATCCATTTCCCATGAAACTTATGATGATCTTGAAAAGCGGCCACATTCTGAGTTTCATTTGAGTCGTGTTGCAATGTCATCCGACAACATCGATGAAAAACTTGTTGAGGCTCTTTGGAAAGAAACGTGCTTAGAAACCAACTTCGACTCTTCTTCAGAATTTCCCTCGTTTTCGTTCATGCGAGCAAAGGTAAGTGAATGGTTTATCATTATAAATAGTCATTAATGTAGCAGGCTGTCTCGGTGCCCATTGTAAACCTTAATTCGTTGTCTGGTAGCAATTCGGATGATCCTTTTTGGGCATTGTAAATTAATTCCTTAATACAATAGATTCACAAAAACGATGATACATATGTCGAGAACGCCTGTGTTCTGAGCAGAGCGGTGTAAAATTCTCTTCGAAGGAGTGGCACAGATAGAAGAAACTTTGCTTCATCAAACACCATGAAGGTATCAGCAACTGAATTTTCAGAGTACTCTACAGGTGAACAAAATCCGACCACGTCTCCAACCAGCTCTGCTACCACATTTTTAAAAACCGCGCGAATCTCTTGATTAGGAAAATCAAGAGATTCCGGTTTGACGTTGTCGGAGCCTTGAAACGAAGGACGCGTCAAAAACCTCAGCGATGCGAGCAGTGAGTCGGACATATCACTTGGAAACGGTGGATGATTTGTAACGGGGCCTGTTTCACTAGGTACTCGGATGACTTCAGTATCAAGATCTACAATCACGACGTCTAACACGAACGGAAAATCTTTCTTGAATGCGTATATGGTGTTTATGCCGATAATAAATGGAGTAGGACATTCCAAGTGGTCCAGCAGCTTTCTTGGCAAAACGGGTGCATAAACATGGCACCATTGCAAGGGTGCGATGAGCTCCTTTAACGTTTCTGCCACGAGAGTAAGGGCAGAATACTTGCGGGAAACCATCAATATCTTACGCTCCAGTAGTGTACATTCGAATAACTTGATGATCACTGGCAACGAAAGCACTTCGAATAGAATACGAATGTCAAAATCAGGATCAAGGTTTTCTACATCAACTTTAGTATTCTGTCTTTCAACACATGCTTGAAGCGAGTCTATACTGGCTTCAGGGGAAGTTATCATGTCAGGCGTGGAATAGAAAAAGTCGGCCAATATATCTCTCATCGTCTCGAGAAGTCTCAATTCGGATGTTATGCAGGCTCCAAAGTATTCTAACTGTCCGCTAGTGTTCTCAAACGGGATCACAAGAGTACACGCGTACGTGCCTGAGCCATGTACGAAGTTATATATAGCTGGTTCTCCTGCCACAAATCCTTCAACGTCATCAGTCCCATGGGGAACAAAGAACCTTTCTATTTGAGGTGGAAGGGGTGTATCATTCAATTCCGCGATCACAAAAGGGTCAGTAATTGTGTCTGATGGATGTCGACTTCTGAATAGAGCACCGTGTTTGATGAATATAGGATCACCTGCAGGAGGGGTCTGCATAGCTCGATGAATCACAAGTGCATGTGTTGAGCTCAATCTCAGCAGAGTTGATAGTTTAGGCATATGTTCATCAATGTGAGAATATCCTCCAGTTGCTTGAATGCACTGATTGAACGCTTCATGAACTGCAATTCCCATATCGCTATAGAAGAATTGGCGATGAAATTGGTCGAACAGCCCCATTAAGCCTTGTTTCATTTGCACAACATCGTCAGGAGTCAAAGCGCCATTCAACTGTTTGGCAATGTTTCCATTGTAACACAGGCCTTTTACACAAGATACCATCGCTTGAACTGCTTTGTTCCCACAAAACACTGAAGCATTGTAGAGCGATACTTCAGGTGCGTGTACAGCAAAAGAATTGGAGGCGTCTAATGACTGCATAAACAGCACTAAGGCACTGCAAGTTTTCCTATTATTCAGGATCACTTCCAGTGGCACGTACACACGAACAAGATACGAGTACACACGCAGTTTCCATGCATTTTTCTCCCCTAGTAAATGCAATACTGTTTCAAGTTCTTGATCGTGAAGGAAGAGGGCGAATGTATCGTTTCTCACCCTTTCAGATATATGGTCGTATAATATATCCAGGGACGACAAAGATCCACTTAACAAAACCTCCTTGCGTGCTAATCGTGTTCGCTTATCACCCGCGAATAAATCTCTGATAGAAAAATCGGATGTTTTTTTTGTGAGGTATTTAGCACCCACACTATTTTTCACAGCCATGTTCGAGGTAGCACTACCATTCGCACGCTTTTTTATCTTGACCACTTCCACGAGGAACATCACTTGCGCCATGCCTGAGTTGAGATATTTTTGAGCCAGGTTCGCCCAGTCCTTCTCATCTTCATCTTCACTGCTCTCCATATCGGTGTCATTGTCATCCCCGCCTAACGCAGCGTCAGTGAAGGTGCGTTCATTTCGAATAATCTCTTGGTAATTCGGCGATTCTAAATACCTATTGATAAAATTCAAGAATATTTCAAGTGATTTCGGTGATTGTAATATCGAATGGAGAGAAACTGGCTCAGGTCGACGCCAGAACCTCAAAAGCACTGGACGACCTTTCAGTTTGATGAATTCCGTTAATTCCGTTAACGATGACACACATCTAATCCACGAATCAGAGCACGCAGCGCTGACAATAATATCGCCTTTGGCAATGATACCAAGTTGCTTGGCCCCCGTACCAGAAAGTGCCTGCACGAACACGTGCTCTTTGTAGCTTAATGTCAATCCTATGGACTCAGCCGAGAAGTACACATCGTACAACATGTGCCGCCTGCTACTAGATGCACCCAATCTGAACGATGTCATATTCTCATGGGGCATGTACCAGTCTTTCTTCTCGATCGCCTCGCCCACTCCAATATTTGTCGATGCATGTTGACAGGAGAGCGGATCTCCACCAAACGTCTCTTCAGAAAGGCCTACTGGGAACTCTGGGCGTTGCCAAGACGTTGCTAGAAGCTCCTCGAAGGTCAGCGCGACAGGAGACTCTAAAACGAATGCACCGCCTAACTTTTGAGCTTGGGTGTTCTCCGACATGTGTATTTGTGGGGGGCTATTTTTCAATTGCCGTTATTTTTATAGTAGCAAGGATGGCAGAGGAGGCATGGGCGCAAATGAAAGCTGATGATTCGGCAGCCTTGAAGAACTACAATGGGCAAAGGACTGCCACTGTATCCAATGATAAGCAGTTGCAAGCTTTGCTCCGTTCAAAAAAGAAAAAAAAAGACCTATCAAAGCCGGCCGAAGAAGATTCCAACAAATTTAATGAAGAAATGAAACCGACCACTGAATATTCTAGAAAGAACAATGATGAAGCGAAACAAGAAATTTCAATGAAGCCTTTATTATCCATGGAAGCGCTGCAAGATCCGAACCTCCTAATACGAGTTTTGCAGCGAGACATTAACTTGGTCGAATCAGCGGATATGAAATCTCGCAAGGCAGCTTTAATACGTCTTAAGAACGTATTGTTTCCTGCAGGTGGAACGACTATTGATCATGATGCAGTTTCGATGGTTTTCGAGCAGCTTCAAAAGCCCCTATTGAAGCGATTGCTGGATCGGGCGGAGAAATGCAGGGAGCTCGCCGTAACCTTGATCATTGAATTCCTTAAAGTGTGTTCTGATTTAGGTCGCTTCATGCCTTACTTATTTCCAGTCCTAAATGAGCGTGCGTCCCATTCATTCTCGGTCGATTTTGAACACAATGAGGTGATCCGAGACACGACTGCGTACGAAGCCAAACAACGTGGTAGATCAGTGCCATTGCCGGACGCAGGGACTTCTTATTCTCATCAGGTTACTGAGTCATCAGAAGAGATCCGTTACATGCTCTGCGATATGCTTGGGACTTTGGTCGATTCGTTGATTAAACGAGGATTACACTCCATGCTTGGCCCATATTTTCATGATGTAGTGATGTTCTTTCATGCTAGCGCGGTGGATCCATTTCCTGCATTGAGAGTGCTTGGTCTTTCATGGCTTGAAAAACTGGCTACGGAAGAGCGATTCTGCAACACGATGCATCATTATTGCACGGCACTTGTTCGATCCGTCATGCCCTCTTTACGCCATAGACTTTCCAAAGTGAAGATTGCAGCAATCAAGTCCATTCAAAAGCTTGTTTCTTGCCCGTTTCACAATAAACGTAAAGGAGGTGGAACTGATGCGATTACGGACCTGGTGGGCTACCGAGAGGACAACGTCATTCCTATTTGTGCATTTTACCAAGGAGAAACGCGACTCAACTACTTTGGATATCTGCTAGCAGACGAGAACCAAAATGTGAGATTGTACTTTTACGCCATGATTGGAGACTGGATGACCACGCTTCTAGACCGATGGGACCATGCATCACGTCTACTGCCATTTCTCATGGCATCATTGTCAGATTCTAGCCAACAAAGTCAATTGATAGGATTAGAGAGTTTAGAAGAATTGGGTTTACAATATGAAGATGAGCATCAGGACAAAATCCTAGAGATGCGTCAGTATGGTGTCGATGGCGCCGAAGGACGAGCCAATTATGAACAGGAGTTGCCATCACCTTGGATAACGAGGCCGAAGTTGAGCACCAGGCTATTTGTGAGAAGCCACACAAACAGGTTTCTCACAACGGTACTGAAGGAGCTCAATGATTGGAAAGCAACCACAAAGATTCATGCCATTGGATTGCTACGATCTATCCTCATTTATACCGAGGAGAACATTACCATGGAGCTCCATCTCATGATACAAACTCTTGTTTTACTGGCATTTGATCCGGAAATACACTCGCACGTTTCGGAGATCGCTGTATTGCTTGGCAGATATGCAGACCCTGACTCGTATTTGCCTTTCCTTCTTCCTCATGTTACTGGTGAAACCGCATTTGCTACCGAGGTGCAATGGTCGTCACGAGCTAGAGCTCTCTCAGTTCTGAATAGCATGTTGATAGGCTCGATGCCCAAACGAGTACTAGCTCGTCTAGTCGATCTGGTAGACGCCATCTCTGCCAAAGACCTAGTCCGTGGGAGTCTCGAGCACACTTTATTGAACCAGCAGCTTAAAGCCACTACTACCACGATCGTGAACCTCGTTGGTACTGGACGCACTGCAGTTGATGCCATCTTCATTGCTAGCGGAAGACTGAATTCTTTGACTCGGCAATATACCTCACTTTTTCTGCTTTCAGTTTACCTTAATGAAGGGAATTCATTTGAGACGATGATCTCGATAATTGGAAAAGAGCAGTTTGAAAAAATCAGTGGGCATATAAGTGAAACAGATCCACTCTTGGGTTCCACAGTAATATGCAACTATGTCAATTTGATGGGAGAGCGTCTTGAGAATGTTTCTGCGATTATTGAATACATTTGCAACTCGATTGTTAATCGTGAAATTCCTTCTATTGACACCAGTTTACAATTACTGAAAGTTCTGGTTTCTCGTTATCCCGAACTGTCGAAAGATCTTAGGATAACTTTGGTAGTAAACGATATTGCTAGCCGACAAGAATTCCCCGTGAAGAAAATGGACCCAACTTTAGTACTTTGGTTTGAATTATTTACTCAAATGACGGACGTATCTGAAACCTCGATCACTTTAGCAAATGAATTTCACGCTATTTAATAAAAATCTATTTTCAAAATAACATAGTCCGTCTTTGACACCCTGGTACTTCATGAAATTGATCTGGAAGTTGCACTATTGAATAATTATAAATGAGCG
>Ga0105053_10004189_pt1 | contig 21437 bp, 23 predicted proteins | sample BON01_FD_78093 | JGI IMG/M metagenome (GOLD analysis project Ga0105053, IMG submission 78093) | Freshwater microbial communities from Lake Bonney liftoff mats and glacier meltwater in Antarctica - BON-01 | ecosystem: Environmental > Aquatic > Freshwater > Ice > Glacier meltwater | place: Lake...
CTCGCGCACACCTCGACGTCTAGCTGTGGAGGACGTGCTCGAGGCGAAGGACATCAGGGGTGTCTTGCCAGCGCTGGTGCTCCGAACGCCAGACGTGCTCATCAACTTCACCTCGGATAGCTGGATCGATGAATGCGCTCACAAGTGCTTTTGCTTCAGTGATTTTCCGAAACGCACTGCAGTAAGGAACGTCACGCGCCATGCGCGCGTAGGCCGCGCCCCACCCCTGCGGAATCGTGAACTGATCGATCGTGACGAGCTGTCTTCTCCGCGACTCCGCCTCGATCGCGATGCGCACGTCGGCCCCGAGAATGTCTTGGGTGGTCGCGAAAACGACAAGGTCTACGAGGTCTTTTTCACGAGTCGAATGAGAGCCCGAGTAGAGCATGACGGTGGCACACACTTTGTCGGCGATCTGATCGACGACTGGGTACACCCGATACGGATAGGTGGTGAGCCGGGGAAGGTCGAGACCGTTGGCCGGCTCGATGTAGTTCACCTCGGCCGTCGCGCCAGCCCCGGTGCTGAGGTCAACCTTAAGACGCCCACGCTTCTGCGCACCCACGTACACATCAAACCGAACCTTATAACCCTCGAGGTTCGGCTGCCCAGAGCCTCCGATGATGTCTGCATAGCTGACGAACTCAAACTGGAAGTGGTCTTTGAGGTCGACTTTTGCGAGCCGCTTCAATGCTTCGAGGGCTTCTGCAAGGGTGTACCCGGATCGAAAGAGATCGACGTCGTTGGTTGCTCTCGCAGAAGGAACGCGGGCCAAGACCCCGGTTCCACCCTTGAGCATCCACTCCGATCGCTCCCCCTCTGAAAACACTCGACTAAGAAATCGTCGAAAGTGCTCCTGCTTAATTCGTTCATTCACCGACAAGGAAGGGTCAATTGCGAATGCGCGGCGGGCGGCTTCCCGAATCGCCGACTCGACACCCGAGGAGTTCACATATGGACCCAGCTCAACCATGGTCATGGCTTTCTGCATGAGTCGTGCGTTCGAGTGCTAGCCGCGCACTTGCGGTGGCGATCTCAGCACTCGACGAAGAACCGTCCCGCGAGATTCGCCGAAGAAACTCCGCCGACACGAGCGCCCCGAGCTCTCGCGATGATGCGATCTGCGTCGCGAGCGATGCGAGATCAAGGCCAGCGATAGCCTCGAGCTTCTGGAGAAGCGCCTGCCCGTCGCCTCGGGGATGACCGTTGCGAGCGGCGAGCGGGCTCAGCAGGGCCACCAGCCGATTGGTGTTCAGTCGGGTCTTGCGCGTCGCATCTCGAAGTAGATCAGCAACCAGGCTGAGGTCGATTCGTTCTTCGACGAGATCAGCGATCGTGCGCTCTAGGGTCGTAGTCGGAAGACCGTCGACGATCATCACGTCATCCGGTTCTAGTGCTCGCTGGCGGTAACGGATCTCTGGACGCTGGCTCTGACGTCGCACGGCTGTGGTGAACTCGTGATTCTCTGCCTGTAGATCTCCAACACCATGGAGGTGCGCAGCAGATGACCCCGACACCACGACCCCAGCCTCGCGCTTGCGAATCCGTTGTTCTGCAGGCTGTAGGGGCTCGGTGCTCAGCCACGCCACGCGTAGATCTTCGAATTCGTCGATGGGTGCGCCCGAGTCGCGATACACGCCGTGTGCGAGTCGCACGAGCTCGCCTGTGCTGGCGAGTCGCGCGAGATCAACCCGAGACACGCCACGACTGGTGGCTTGCGCCGCCGTGACCATGCCCCACTGGGGCGCAGAGAGCTCAGCGATGGTGCGGAGCGCTTCGCGAGACTTCATACTTGAAATGTATACCTCAGGCAGATACTTTACAAGTATTGAGTGTCAATCCTGGCCCCCGAAGATGTCGAGCGTCGCCGACGTGGCCTTGCGCCGCGGCTTGCGGTCGTCGCGCGTCTCGGGCCACTTGACCCCCTGAGCCGCCAGCTCATCTTTCGTGACAAGCTCTCCGGCAAGAATCTGCTCAAGCAGCGCAGCCTGCGCCGGCTCCAGGCTCACGAGCCGCGTGAGTACGGTGAGCAGTTCGGTGAACTCGAGGGTCCACTCGTGCGGCCACTCAGTGACGTGAATGTTGTCGAGCGGGCTCGTCTTCTTGCCACCGGGGTTCTTCTTGCGGTACTTGAACCAGCTGCCGATGACGTTCATGCCGCCGACGGTGTAGTCGAAGACTTCGCGCGGCACCGGGCCCCACGCTCCATTGCGCGCGCCGTTGTCGTCGGTGAACACGACCTGGTGCATGAGGTCGTCGAACTGCAGCTTGACGGGCATGGTGGTGACGGCTTCGAGTGACTTGGGTTGGGCATCCATCGGCCAGCCGCTACGCACGTTGCTTGCTCCGCGCCCCGCGGCGGCATCGACGTAACGCTCGGCGTAGGTGTGCAGCCAGATCACCTCGCGGCCCAGTTCGACGGCGCGCGCCCACAACACGGGGTCGCGGGTGATCGGCACGCGCACTCCGGGAGTGGTCAGCTCATCAACAAACGTCGCCGTGAACGCGGGATGCGCGACGACTCCAGCCACATAGGCAAGCAGGTCTTCATGATCGCTCTGGATGCTCGCCTCAGCCGCCAGCCCCTCCAGCAGCCCCGGCGCCAGGTTCGGGGTTCCGTCGGGGTGCAGGAGCGGGAGCACGCGGCCACCCCGGTAGTTAAAATGGTGGAGGTCCGGAATGAGCGATGAGAAGACCAACCCGGGGCCGTCCTTAATCGGGTCAGAGTGCTGCTCCACGACAAATAGGTTGTCCCGCACCCGCGCTTCCCACAGTGTCGGCCGAGGCATGTCCAGAACGCGCGCGTCAGCGATGAGGTACTGCCGGTCCAATGCCCTGTAACCAACACGGATAATCTGCGCGACGTCGGCCCCTTTGTTGAGCGGCATCGAGGAAGCAGAGACGTCGGTGCCGGGAAGTGGAGTGACGGTCCGAGAAATCGATCTGTCGCGAGTCTCCTTGAACAACGCTTTACTCTGCAGCGAGCCAAAGGAACGCAGGAGGTCTGCCCAGCGCTCCTGCAAGACAGCAGGGCTCGGCGCGTATGGCCAACCTCTGTTTCCGGTGACACCCGGACTAGACCACAGCAACAGCTCGCCGAGAGCGGGACTTGAATCCCACAGAGCGAAAGCGGGAGTAAACGCTGAAGACCAACCCCTCCTCGCGAGAAGCCAGCCCGCTTTGAGGTCGAGCGTGGAGAGAGAAGCGAACTTTTCCTTTTGGGTTCCTACAACTGACCGATATCTGATCACGGCAGGGTTTTCAGCGTCATGACTCGCGTGTCGGACGAAGATCCCGATGGCCAGAGGCTGTCTCACCCCCGGAAAAATGCGAGTCGGAATATCTGGAGTCTGGCCCTCCGGCGTGAGGTCGATGATCCAGCCCTCATCTGCTTCACGCCGAAAGTAGGAGCGCATGCCCTTGAAGCCGGGTCCACGCATGTAGCCGGCAGTAGTGATGAAACAAATGACACCAGCACGATCGGTGGGGACGGACTCGAACACTTTCCAGGTCGCCCACCGCCAGAAGCTGCGTCAGCGTCGGTGAGGTTGAGCTCGTTGTCGCGGCGTAACAACCGCACCAGCACGCCCAACATTGGCGCGAGGCGCTTGCCCGCCGGAGCCCGCAGCACCGCCCAACACTTCACCAGCGCCCTCGTCACCGCGGGCCCATAGATCGGCGCCCACCCCGCCCTGGGCTTGACTACCTTGAACGTCAACGCCGCCCGAAGTGCGGCCCGGGCGTAGTCGCGATGCCACCCGGTCAGCTCGACCAGCTCCGTCAGTATCCGGCTCTTGCCGGCCCGGCCGGCACTCCGGGTAGGCGAGCGCCTTCTTCATCGTCACAGCCTGCCGCTGCGTCATCGTCAGCTCCATAGAAACGGGCCTAACCCACACCGAACGCCTGAATCTGCAACCACGCCGAAGCGGAGGTCTTCACATGAGGCAACGAATACGGCTACGCGGAGGTTTCTTATGAGTCAACGCGAACACTAGACACAAGCGCAAGCCATGATCTACAGTGGTACTACCACCGGGCCACCACTTCTGAATCCCTGGCCGAGCGCCCAACATAGGGGCCGCAACCTGGCGTTGGATTGTCTGCTTGCACCTAAGCAGTACTTCGCAATCCGCTATGCGGGATGTGCACGACGAGCACGCGATCAGCCCCGACGAGTCGTGACTCATAGTCGGCGGCCGCCCCGGCGGAGGCCCGCGCGCTCGTCACGTCGAGCGTTTAAGACATAGGGCACTTTGCGTTCGACAAGGTAGACCACAGTTTCAAGAAATGGAATCAGAGCGATGGAGCTTCGCAGCAGCCACTGGTATCAGGGCGGCAGCAGAAACGCCTACATCCACCGGGCCTGGATGCGCCGCGGCGTGCCGAGCGACGCCTTCACCGGGCGACCTCAGATCGCGATCGCCAACACCGCCTCTGACCTGACGCCCTGCAATGCGCACCTCGACACGGTCGCCCAATCGGTGAAGAACGGCATTCTCGAGGCTGGAGGGGTGCCGCTCGAGCTTCCGGTGGTGTCTCTGGGCGAGACGCAGGTGCGCCCGACCGCGATGCTGTGGCGCAACATGGCCGCGATGGCGACTGAAGAGATGCTTCGCGCCAACCCGATCGACGGCGTCGTACTTCTGGGCGGATGCGACAAGACGATCCCATCACTGCTGATGGCCGCAGCGTCCGTCGACCTGCCCGCGGTGGTCGTGCCCGGCGGCCCGATGCTGACGGGCACCTTTCGCGGCGTCGCTCTCGGCTGCGGAACCGATGTGTGGCGCTTGAGCGAAGAGGTTCGGGCGGGTGTGCTGAGCCGCGACGACTTCATGCGCTCAGAGTCGGCCATGATCCGCAGCGCTGGCCACTGCAACACGATGGGCACCGCGTCAACCATGGCGCTCGTCGCCGAAGCACTCGGCACGATCGTTCCCGGTCTCGCGGGAACGCCCGCGCCAGATGCCCGGCTGCTCGAGGGGGCGCAGCTCACCGGCCGACTCGCGGTCGAGCTCGTCGCGCAGGGCCGCACCCCGAGCACCTTTCTGACGAAGGGCTCGTTTCATAACGCGATCGTCGCCCTCGCCGCCATCGGCGGATCGACCAATGCCGTGCTGCACCTGCTGGCCATCGCCGGACGCCTCGGCATCGAGGTGACCCTCGACGACTTCGACCGCATCGGCTCGACCGTGCCGCTGCTCGTTAACCTCCAGCCCGCGGGTGCCTATCTCATGGAAGATTTCCACCGTGCGGGCGGCCTGCTCGCGGTGCTGCGCGAGGTGCGCGACCTCCTCGACCCCGATGCCTTGACGATCACGGGGCGACCCCTCGTCGACTACCTCGACGAGGCTCGCATCTGGGATGCCGACGTGCTCAGTTCACGAGAGAACCCCCTGCTGCCTGCCGCCGGCATTGCGGTGCTGCGCGGCAGCCTTGCTCCCGGTGGCGCGATCATCAAGCCTGCCGCCGCGTCGCCGCACTTGCTCAAGCACCGCGGACGCGCGGTCGTGTTCGACAGCATTGAAGACTTTCACGCTCGCATCGACGACCCTGAACTCGACGTCGACGCCGACTCGGTTCTCGTGCTGCGCGGCTGCGGACCACAGGGGTACCCGGGTATGCCCGAGGTCGCCAACATGCCGCTGCCTACGAAACTGCTCGAGCAGGGGGTGCGCGACATGGTGCGTATCTGCGATGGGCGCATGAGTGGCACCGCCTACGGAACCGTCGTGCTGCACGTCACCCCCGAGGCCGCTGCGGGTGGCCCATTGGGCCTCATTCGCACCGGAGACTGGGTCAGCCTCGACGTGCGAGCCCGCCGCCTCGACCTCGACGTCGACCCAGAAGAGCTCGCCGCCCGCGCGCCGAGCGACGGCATGCTGGCGGGGCTCGCCAACCCCCGACGCGGGTGGGAGCGACTCTACGTCGACCACGTCATGCAGGCCGACACCGGTGCCGACCTCGACTTTCTTCGTGGCTCATCGGGATCAGCGGTCAGCCGCGAGTCGCACTGATGCTCGTGACGTCTCCCCGCGAGGGGACCCCGGTGACCGCGATCGTCATGACGGAGTCCGGCGGGCCCGAGGCGCTGCAGGCGACGGATGCTCCGCCTCCCGCCCCCGCCCCGGGCAAGGTGCTCGTGCGCACGCACGCCTCGGGGTTGAAGTTTATCGAGAGCTACCAGCGCTCCGGCGGATACCGGGTGCGCACGCCGTTCACTCCGGGTGCAGCTGCCTCCGGAGTCGTCGAGGCCCTCGGTGAAGCCGTCACGAGCCTGCGTGTCGGAGACCGCGTGTGCACAGCCGAGGCGGTCGGCACCCACGCCGAACCGTTCACGGTGCCCGCCGCGCGTGCGGTCGTCGCGCCCGCGAACATCTCGCTCGACACCGCCGCAGCCCTGCCTCTGTAGGGGCTCACCGCGCACTATCTCGCGACGGCGGCCGCGCATCCGAAGCCCGGCGACACGGTTTTCGTGCACGCCGGAGCCGGCGGAGTCGGCCTGCTGCTCACCCAGGTGCTCGTCGCCCGCGGCGGGCGCGTGATCACCACGACCTCTGACGTCGAGAAAGCCGCCCTCAGTCGCGCGGAGGGCGCCTGTCAGGCCATCGGCTATGAAGCGTTTCGGGATGTTGTGCGCAAACTCACCGGCGGCGCGGGCGTGCCCGTGCTCTACGACTGAGTCGGACGAGCTACCTTCTACAGCTCGCTCGGCCGCCTCACTGTGCGCGGGCGCCTCGTTCTCTTCGGTGTCGCGAGCGGCCCGGCCCGGCCCCGCCCTTGGACCTGCGGCGCCTCAACGCGGGCGGCTCGCTCAGCCTCACGCGCCCCTCGCAAGGTGAGGTGGTCGCCGCGCTTCCGAACATGCTCTGCAGGCAGGGAGCGTCACCGATCAGCCGACCGATCACACGCTGCAGACATGGGTGTCGATGAAGGTCGCGTCCGCGGTGCAGTAGCCGCCACGAGCATGAGTCTCGTGCAACCGGGAAAGGGACGTTTCACAACGTGACGGTAAAATCACCGTGGACGTCGGCAGTTCGGTTGTAGTCGTGCTGAACGGCCACTGTCACGGCTCCGGCAGCCGTGCCGAGCGCAAGCCATCGCGCGTCGTCCTCAAGCAGTACACAACGATCCGACAGGCGTTCGTCCAGCAACAACCGCTTGTCCGTTCCAGAAGCGCGGCGAAGAACCTCCACGAATTGATCCATCGACCACAGTCGCAACAGTCGTTCGATGGTCGTCGGGTCTCCGTTGGAGACGATCACCTGCGTCGTCGCGACGCCGTGCAACGCCGGCATCAGGGCGGTGCACAACCAGCTGGGCTGAAGGCTCTGCTCTGCAAGCTCGAGGAAAACCTCTCGTCGAGCCGCGATGAGGTCGCGCACGTCGCTCGCCCGCTCAGAGTGAACGGGCAGTCCGCTCGCGAACAGGCGCGCCCAGATGATCGGCTCGGTTTGGCCGACCATGCTCAGAAAGAAGTCGTCGCTTGGAGTCCACTTCCGGCGTTGCCCTAGGACACGGTAGCTGGCGTCGTGCAGCGGCTCTGTGTCGGCTACCACACCATCGAAGTCCCAAATGATCGACTTGCCGCGGCCAGCGCTGATCAGTAGCTCGGCGAAAGCCGTTGAGTCGTCCTGTGTCCAGACGTGATTCATGACCATCCGGCGAGCGTCCCGTCGTAGTGGCGCGAGGTCGGGTCGCAACATCGGTCGGTCGATTTGTCGGCATGGCGGACGGCGACCTCGTCGATCTCGACACCCAGGCCGGGTGAGATCCATCGTTGAATGTGCCCGTCGAGCGCCTCGCCGGCGACATCCCCCCGCGCCTGATCGATTTCCGAGACCGCGGAGGCAAGCACAGGGCCCCGGCGGTAGAAGCCAAACCTGGTCAGAGTCGCCCAGATGTCTTCGATGCGGGAGGCATCCCAGCCGATCAGATGGTCGGTGAACAGGGTGATCGCCGCGAGAACGGGCTTGGTGAAACCCTTGAGCGACGCTTCTCCCCGCCCCACGACCCCGTCCTCGGTCTCCATCCGGACCAGGAGCCATCGCGGTGCGACCTTGAACGTCTCGACACGGGCCATCATCACGGGCTGCGGCTCGACTTGTGACCGCGGATCGATTCGATCGACTCGCGCCCCGCGAGCTCCGCACCGATCCCGACCGCTGCGAAGCCCCGACCGAGGAACTCGTCGATGTCTGCGACACGAACCCCCCCCGTTGCAACGAAGAAAGCCTCTGGAAAAGGGCCGCGCATGTGCTCCACCCACTGCGGGGGAAGAGAGGCTGCAGGAAAGGCCTTCATCCACCGGTTGTCGTAGCGCTCGGCGAGCATGATGTCGCTGGCCGTTGCAACACCGGGCAAGTGGGGAAGCCCGATCTCGCTCGAACGGACCATGACCTCGACCGCAACGCCGGGCGAGACAGTGAACGCCGCCCCCAGCGCTACGACCGCGTCCAGTCGTCGTGTCGTCGTGACGGTACCCGCACCAACGAGTCGTCCGCGGGCGCGACCGACGTCGATCGCCGCCCTGAGCGACCACATTGCCGACTCGTCCTGGATGGGCACCTCGACGAGCAGGATCCCGGCATCCCAGGCGTCCTCACACAGCTGAACCGTTCGCTCAGGCGACTCGCCCCTGAAGATCGCGACGATCGGCACTCCCCGCAAATGCTCCTCGAAGAAGTCCTCACCCATGTGCTGTCCTGTCTGCGCTCACGGCGTAAGGACCTTCTCTGCTCTCGTTAGGTGGCCACGCCGTCAAGGCTGAATCGATCTCATCTCGGTTCGGAGGCGGCGCGTAATCTCCTGTGGTGTGCAGCACACGACTGGCCATCAGGTGTCCCAGCCGCAGTCGATGGGACGCGTCGCGCCCCGCGAGCCACGCACTGAGCCACCCGCCCGCGAACGCGTCACCGGCACCGACCAGGTCGACGACCGAAACGCCCGCCGCCCGCTCAACCGTCCGCGACCCGCGCCCGAACTCGATCGCATCCCGAGCACCGTCCTTCACGACGAGCCGCGAAACACCGGGCATCAGCTCGCGCACTTCGTCCACCGTACGCGTTCCCCACAGCTCCTCAGCTTCGTCCAGTCCTACGAACACGACATCGCTCGCTACCGCGAGCTTGAGGATACGTGCCGAGGCAACTTCGCTGCTCTGCCAGAGCTGAGAGCGAAAGTTCACGTCGAAACTCACCAGCGCATCACCGTAGATGCGGTCGGTAACCACCGAGGTGATGAGGTCGTCGCACGTCTCCGAGAGCGCCGCCATGATGCCGCTCGTATGTACCACACGAGGTTGCCCTGCCAGCTTCGGCAGGTCCTGGGGACGCAGATGAGAGGCAGCACTGCCATCGCGGTAATAGTAGACGCGAGATCCGGACGGATCCGGATCCTTCGCATATAAGCCCGTACGGTGCTCGACCGACACGACAACGGTCCCCGTATCAACTCCCACCCCCTCAAGATCGGCGAGGATCAAGTGGCCGAAGGGATCATCACCGACCGCACTGAACCAGGCGGCGGTGTGCCCGAGCGACGCAACGACTTTCGCGACGTTGGACTCCGCGCCTGCCGCAGTGAGCGTGCAGATCGGCGCCGAAGCAAGTCGAGAGAGCTGCTGCGGTGCGACAAGCACCATGGCCTCACCGATGCTCAGAACCTCCACGCGATCGCTCTCAAAAGTTGTCAACATACCGAACCGGCTTTGCTGCGACGCTGGTCGTCTGCTCGACAATGTGGCCGGTAGCTTCGTCAAAGACGCCCCCAGCTCTTCACCGGTGGCGTGCTTTGTACTTTGCATGATCGCCATTACTGACTCCTTCGATTTGACTGACTGTCCCTTCGGTACTTGCGGGGCATGCCGAGTGGGTGCTCAATGAGGCGCTGGTAGCCCGCCAACGGCTAAGGCCCCTGGTCATCGGTGACCGGCGTCGAGAGGACCGGCACGACACAAGGCACCCGCAGAAGCCCTCTAGAGGCGAATCGCCTCTCGCCGAGCTTGATCCGAACCCAGTCCGAAAGACAACCAACCGCCATCGACCGCAATACTGGTACCAGTCACCCAATTTGAGGCATCACTCAGTAGGAATCCGATCGCTTTCGCGATGTCGGCTGGCGTTCCCCATCGACCCATCGGGGTACGGTCCAAGATCAGCCCGTCATCGATGACGCCACTTGCGATGTTGGCACGCGCAATGTCCGTCATCACGAATCCCGGCGCGACCGCGTTGACGCGCACCTTCGGTGCGTACTCGACTGCGAGCGCGCGCACAAGGCCATCAACTCCTGCCTTCGATGCGGAGTATGCGGCTCGGCCAGCGAACCCCTGCATGCTGGTCACGGAGGAAATTGCGACAAAGCTTGCTCCGTCTATCGCCGTTCGAGCCGCGATTCGCATCAACTCGAAGACCGCCGTCAGGTTGACTGCGAGAATGGAGTTCCATTGCTCGGTCGGGTATTGATCGCTCTCCCCGGGTCTACTGATGCCGGCACTTGCGACGACGCCAGCGATCGGTCCGGCGATGCGACAGGCCTCCTCAATCACACAAACCTCAGTAACATCGCCCTCGACAAGGGCCATTAGTTCGGTCCTTCTGGACCGTAATGGCTCGACGTCAACGTCAACCACAACGACCCGGACTCCTTGTTCAAGGAGCAGATCGACCACGCCGAGGCCGATACCCCGCGCTCCACCGGTGACAATTACAGTCATCTGAGTATCGTCCTTTCGAAATTAGCTGTATTTGGCATCTGGCAAGGAACCGTCCATGATGTAGCCTCCATCGATGTCGAGGGTGGTTCCAGTGATGTAGGAAGCTTCGTCCGAGGCCAAGAAGCAGATCCCCGCGGCGATCTCACTGGGGGCCGCGGGGCGCATCATCGGTATCCTCTGGGCAAGTGCGGCGAGGACTCGCGGCGTGTACAGGTCGTCGGTGAGGGCAGTCCGCGTCGCCCCCGGGCGAACCGTATTGACCCGAATTCGGTGCTCCGCCCATTCGGATGCGAAAGTCCGCGACATCGCCTCGATCCCTCCTTTGGCGGCCGTATAGGCGGACGCGTTGGGTTCGGATAGAACTGCGTGGATCGAGGAAACGTTGACGATTGCACCCGGCTGGCCCGCGTCGATCAGACCTCGCGTCACGGCCATAGTCATCACAAACACGCTCCGAAGATTGATTCGGATGACGCGATCGAACGCCTCAGTAGTTGTCTCTACTGCCGGCGCAACGTGAAGAATGCCCGCACAGTTCACGAGCACGTTAGGCAACCCAAGTTCGCGAACAACGGCAGCAGTTGCCTCCCCAACTGCGGCTTCATCGCTCACGTCGACAGCTAGGGCGATGGCACTCCCACCTGCGCGCCTGATAGCCAGCGCACTGGCCGACCCGGCTGCCTTGTCCACGTCGAGGATCGCGACCGCAGCGCCGTCGGCGGCCATCCGGCGGGCCGTTGCCTCCCCGATGCCGGAAGCGCCCCCCGTCACGATTGCTACCCGCCGGATCATGCTTGCACTCCAGCGGAGTCCGAGCTGGCCACCATCGACGCAGCGCACACCAAACGTTCGGCTCCTAACGTCTCGCAGCGAATTCGCAAGTCATCCTCGACCGAGTGCGCTGATTCGAGCATCAATGCCGCTCTTCGGCCTAGTTCCTCCGCGCGATCGGTAAGCGGCAACGACGAATGCGGTTGACTGCCGACCATGTGGAGCCGTCGCGGCCAGCGGTATTTGGCCCGGTCCTTGAGCTTTTGCCTCCAAGAAATTCTGAGACAGGGCTCAAGCGGCCGTACAACACACCAGCGTCCTGCGCCCAACGCGATGACCTCAGCCACGTGATCCTCTACTCAGCATCGGCATAAATGAAAGGTGGTTGTTCCTTACATATCCGGATACGTATTCGAGGTGGGTGGTCATCGCCGCTCGAGCGCGTTTGGAGTTACCAGCCACGATCGCATCGAAGATTACTTCGTGCTGTTCATCGGAGTGGTCGATGGCACGAGGTATCCGGGTTCCAAAGGTCATGCTGGAGGCGACAGGTTCGTGCACGGCCTCCACAATGATCGAGTAAAGGGCATGCTGGGCCAAAAATGCTATCTCCCCATGGAATCCGAGATCTGCGGCGACGTGCGCCGAAGGGTCATCTGACGAGCTCTTCAGGCGACCGAACCAGTCACCAAGCAGACTGAGATCTGCAGCGGCTGCTCGCTCGGCAGCCCGTGCCGCGAGTTCAGGTTCTATAAGAAGTCGCGCATCGCACAGCTCCTCGAGACTGACGTGGCGAAGGCGAAGAAGAAGCCCCAGTGAGTCACTCATGGTGTGAGGCGATGGTTCCGCGATCGTAGTGCCTTTGCCTGGCCGAATGTGGATCAGGCCCTTCTGCGCGAGCACTCCGAGAGCTTCGCGCAAGACATTACGGCTTACGTTGAACTGCGCAGCTAGGTCTCGCTCAGAAGGCAAGCTATCGCCAGCTTTCAAGCGGTTCTGAAGGACTAGCTCCTGTATGCGTGCAACTACTGAGTCCGTTGCCCGCACACGTCCGAGATTTTCAAACAGCTCGTCATCACTCATGGTGCCTCTGCCCGAATCAGGGTTGCAGGGTATTGGAGCGGTTGGCCAGCAGCCAACGTCACCATGCGACTGATGTGCCATCGCCCAAGACTCGCGATGAACAACTCCTTCATCTCTTTTCCGCCGAAGGCGAGGTTAGTGGGGGCCGCAAGCTGCGTCCCTTGGAAATCGTCCGCAAGTACCAGAAGACGGCCGTCAGTCTCCAGCGTGAAGAGCCGGTCCGGTCGATAACAGCCGATGTAGAGGCGTCCGGTCACATCGAACGCCAAGCCGTCGGGCACGGTTTCTGGCATGAGTACGACCGTCTCCGCCGGGCCAGCGGATCCGTCCAACCGGATGGGGATACGGGTGATGCCCGGCAGCGTGGACTCGGCCACGTACAACCATTCCCCTCCGATGCTGATGGCGAGGCCGTTGGTGAAGTGCGGCGCAGCTTCACTCCACACCTCCACTTGGCCGTCCGTGCTGAACTTATAGATGCAACCCCCGCCGTCCGGCCATGCTCCGGAATCAGACACATACAGGGCGCCGTCGGCGTCAAAAACTGGGTAGTTCGGAGTCACCATCGGCCGCTCCGCCGTTCCGCGGCTGATCACTGTCACCTCACCGTCAGGCGCCATGCGCACCAAACCGCCGACACCGGTATCGCACGCGTAGACGTTGCCGTGCGCGTCTAAGGCAATTCCGAGGACAAACCCACCGGTGAAACCTACGATCTCGGTCGCGCCCGTACGTGGATCGACTCGGTACACCTGCCCCGCTTCTCCGCCCGCGTACAACAGTCGATCCGTCCCAAGTGCAACGCACTCAGGGTGATCGAGTCCACTGACTATCGTCGTGATCATTCTTTGCTCCGTCTCGGCCATCCGTGTTAACTTCCTCATCAGTGGCGACGACGCCGCTATCGCCGCACTTTTCTACTGACGACCAGCCACGCGCTATCCCGTGCACCAACGTGAATGTTGCTGGTCCCGTCTGTGCTCACCGCAATGGACTGATCGGTCCACATGTCATGGACTTCGTGGCCGTGGGCGATTTCGCCGACCGCTACGACGACCGGGGAATCCGTTGGATTGAAGAGACACAGCGTCTCTGATTCGGGACTCACCAGTCTCTCGACGAACACTCCCGCCGGGAGGGCTACCGTAACGCCGGCGCCCACGTCGACCATGCCAGCAACCCATTCCGACAGTCCCCTCCCACCATGAAAGTAGGCTGATCCGGGCAACGTCGCGATGTGGCGAACGTATCCCTTTCCGTGTTTGCGAACGGTGACAACCGGCATGTCTCCAGCGAGCCCCTCCACACTCGCATCTTGCACCTCGAGGGACTCCAGAACCCAGTGCCCGGGGAACCGGGCGTCATTAGCCAACATTCTCACCTCAATCTCCGCTGGGTATCCTCGCGCCACGACTCTGGCTCCAAGTAGAGCGCCCACAGGCCCTGAAGGCACATTGCGCCCCGCGATGAAGCGCTCATCGAGCATGCCCGAATACGCGGTGGTTAGCACCGTCCCCCCCGCTTCGACCCACCTCAGGATCGCCTCCTCAACCTCAGGGTCGGCGATAGCGTGCATGGGTAGCACCAATACGCGCAAGTCTTGGGTGAGGCCACCCTTCGCGACAACAGTTGGCCAATAGATGTCAGGCGAGATGCCGGCCTCTAAAGCGGCCGCGTACCATCCGGCGCTCTCCTCAACAGCGCTCACGCCCGGCTGCACCCAGTCACCCAGCGTCCGCTCAAACCGGAGCACGTCGGGGTCGTACAAAATGCCTATCGGGCTCACCGCACGCCGCGCCTGCGGGTCTGCTTTCTTGAGGCCCGCTGCCATCTGGACTGTCGCTGCCACGCGGGCGTTGGTTGACCCGTCATAGTTGACGAGACCCCAACCAGAAGCTTCGTGCCCGAATCGCTCGTGGCGATATTGCCAGAAGAGCGCACTATCGGCTCCGTGTGCATACGCCAACAACAGACTGGTCCTTATCTCCTCCGGGAAAGGAAGGTGATGGCCGTAGAAGTGATACATTCCCCCTGCGCCATTCTCTGCGAGCCAGAATGTTTTTCCGTCCGCAGCCCCTCGTAGCGACGCCAGGCTCTCGGCGAGGTCGCGAAACGCATCATCTGTGAGATGCTGCGTGTTGAAATTACTCGCACCCCAAATCTCCAAAGACCCGGCCAGTTCCGCCTCGTCGACTAACGGCAAGACGCGCTTCTCTGGTCCCCGGTGTGAGGCGACCGGATGGCCGCGATCTAGGGCGCGTACTCGGTCCGCGCGCCTTGCCATTTCCGCGGTTACACGGTCGCCCTGCCAACGCTGGAATATCACTTCGAGCGGGGCGGTGCCACGCCCCTTGTCGTCAGGATCCATTCGGAGGAGGGGTACATCTTCGACATCTTGGAAGTCGGATTTCACGATCCCCCGGAACTCGCTGAAGTCGGCGTATTTCTTGCGCAACCACTGATTCCAAGCCGCCTTGGTTGCCGAATCGAAGCTCAAGTCAGCCGCTTGCACCTCGTTCCATACGTCCCAAGCATGCAGTGCCGGATGCTCGCGATACCGTTCGACAACGGCATCGGTGAAAGCGTTCATGCCCTCGATAGTTTCCTTGTGGTCCCAAGTCAGTCCGGGGTACCGGCCGCCAGCTGCGATCGGGTGACCGAGCAGCTGAGAGGGCGCTCCTCGAAAGCTCAGCCGGGCAAGGTCCGGGTTGGCCTTGACGAACCAATTGGGTTGGCTCTCCGGAACGAGCTGAGCCACAACTCCGATACCGACCTCGTTTGCGAGGTCGAATAGTTGATCAAGATCGCCCCAGTTCCACTCGCTATCCCCCGGGTTGACGTCAGACCAGAAGATCCAGTACCGCACCAGAGAAAAGCCGATCTCCTTCATTCGGAGAAAATCTGATCGCCAAAGTTCCGGTTCGGGGTTGGGTGGTCGATAGTACTGAGTGCCTAACAGCATTTCGGTTCATTATCCTTTCAGCGCGCCGACGGCGAGCCCTTGAGTGAAGTACCTCCGCAGAGCTACAAGAAGGATCAGTGTGGGTAGCGCCCCCAGCACCGCCCCTGCGATTGCCATGCCGGGCCGGGGTGCGAGCCCGCTCGCTAGCGCACCTACTCCCGCCGTGAACGTAAATTGCTCGTTGCTGAAGGCGACGACAAAGGGCCACAGGTACGCGACGAACATGTTGAAGAAGGCCCACACCGCCACAACTACAACCCCTGGAGCCAGCAGCGGCGCGGCGATGCGGGCGAAGATATGCAATTCGCCCGCCCCATCCATCCGCGCCGCCTCCAGGATCTCATTCGGAACCGCGCTCACTGCGTACTGGCGCATGGCAATCACCCCCAGCGGTGGCGCAAGGAACGGAATTGCCATGCCCAGCGGATTACCGAGAAGGTTGAAGGCCGCGAGCTGGGCGAACAATGGTGTCAAGATCACAGCGAATGGAACTGCAAGGGATCCAACGATCAGGGCGTACGCGAGCTTCGATCCGAGGAATGTGAACTTCGCAAACGCGTAGCCCGCGGCAGTACAAACGATGACAGCTACAACCGTCGCGACCACCACCGTTGTGGCGCTATTGACGATCCATGCACCCACTGGGACGGTTTGGAACAAGTCCTGATAGTTGTTCAAAGTTGGCTTCTCGGGTAGGAGGGTCGGTGGAGACCGGAAGATTTCACCCACGCTCTTGAAGGACGCCAAAAACATCCACACCAGTGGCACGAGCGACGCAAGACTTGAGATCACCAGGGCGACGTAGACCCACACGATCGTGCCTCGACGCACAGTCGCTTGGCGTGACCTGAAGACCGCGCTCATCGCGCCCCCTTCCTTGGCCGTGTGTTATCTCGACCCGCGAGGAGTATCAGTGCGGAGATGACAAACAGGCACACCATGAGAATCAACGCCGCTGCGTTTGCCGGGCCAAACCTCCCTTGACCAAAGCCGGCCGTATAGACGTACATCGTCAGTGAGATCAATGTGTTTCCCGGCCCAGCTCCCGTCTGCCCAGAGACGATCTTCGGCTCGTCGAATATCTGGGCGGCACCCTGCACGACGAGAAGCAGTACCAAGATTCGGATGGGCTGAAGCTGAGGCCAGATGACCGCCCACAGCCGCTGCCATGCGTTCGCGCCATCCACCGTCGCTGCCTCCTCGAGCTCGCGCGACACGGACGCAAGTCCCGCTGCGAAGTAAATCATGGTGAAGCCGGTCCACCTCCAAACAAAGATGAGCGCAACCGTCCAGCGAGACCACGTGGGGTCGTTGAAGAAGTCGATGCTCTCGTAGCCCTCGAAGATGCTGCGCAGGGCAGAGTTCAAAACTCCGTTCATTCCGAGAATGATCTGGAACATGATCACCGAAACGACCGGAGCGACCACGGCGGGCACGATCAAAAGGACTCGGAAGATCGCCTGGCCTCGGACCCATAGAGGATGTACCAGGAGCGCCAGCCCCAGGGACACTGGGAAAATCACCAGCACGCTCACTGTCATAAAAAAGGCGGTGTTGCCGAGTGCTGCGATGAACAGCGGGTCTTCAAATACGCGCACGAAATTCGTCAGCCCCACCCACCGCGCCTGCGGATCGTTAGGCGCACTCTGAAATGCGGTCAGCACGGAACTGATTGCCGGGTAAATCAAGAACGAGCCGAACAGCACGATAAAAGGGGCAAGGAGGATGTAAGGAGCCCACTGGAACGTCCAGCGACGGCCAGCTCCCCTCCGGGGGCCGCTCGTTAGAGCGGCCCCCGGAGTGACCGGCGGTGTCCGCTGGTCGGTGCTCAAAGCTGGGTAGGTCTTCAATTCCCGCCAGAGCTTTCAATCGCCTCTTCGATCATGCGCTGCGCCGTCGACAGACCATCTTCGACAGTTTTCCTACCCGCGATCACATCGCTGATCTCCTTGTCAAGGACTTGCTGGGCTAGGCCCCAACTGGGGTTATTGATCACTACTGGGGCATCTACTGACGCCGGTTCGTAGACCTCGGGTACGACTGCTTGGTCGCCCAGGAAGGGATCTGTGAAGTCTTGGAGCTCCAAGTCACCGAATGCCGACGCGTTGTGCGGAAGATACCCACTTTCCAGGAACATCTGCGTCTGCGCTTCAGAAGTGGCCTGGCCGCACTTGATCAGCAGAGCCGCCGCCTCTGAGACCTCACCATTCTTGTAGACCAGCCAGGCGTGCCCTGATGCCAATCCCGTAGCGTACCCTCCAGCATCGAAACGTGGCTGAGGCTGCGCCCGCCATTCACCGGCCTGGTCCTCGAGGTTCGGCTTCATGAAGTACGCGAGCCACCAGTCTGGGAATGCGTACCCGATCACTGATTCGTTTTGCATTGCGGCATAGTTGGGCGCGCCGTAGAAGTCAGCGGGCGCGAACGGCGCGAATGCGCCAGCTTCCACCCCGTCCACGAGCATCTGCAACGCCTCGACTGCTTCCGGCGTGTCGATGGTGACGTTCCCTTCGGCATCAAACATTCCACCGCCGCGCTGCGAGAGGGCGTACAGGAACCCGTCACTTCCTGAGGCGAAACCCATGAGGGCTTTCCCCTGGGGTGCGGCCTTCTCAGCACCGACGCGAATGACGTCGTCCCACGTCTTAAGTTCTGCCGGGTCGATCCCCAGCTCGTCGAACGCAGCCTGGTTGTAAAAGAATGCTCCGAGCCCGTAGCCACTCTCAACCCCGTACAGTCGCCCATCGGCACTCCACACGGCGTCTCTGGATTCGATCCGATCGCTCGCCACGTCGCCCAGGTAGTCGGTGAAATCGAAGAACTCGGTTTTGGCGCTGGGCATGAAGGTAGAGAACCGCGTGCTGTCAAGTCCGATGATGTCTGGGACGTTGGTGCCAGCGCTTATGGCCGCGTTCGCCTTAGTGGCAACGTCGGAGGCCTCCGAGATGCTCTCGGTGATCTCGTAGGTATAGGGCGAATTTTGCAGAGATGAAACCTCCGCCGCGCGCGCTTTCAGCGAGTTCACTGCCGCAGCGTCGTGCGAAATCAGATTGAGTTGCACCAATTCCTTCTCTTCGACTGCAACACCTCCGGCGCTGTCGGTGACGCACTGCGCGATGCTCCCGGCGCCGGCGGCAACGTCGCGATTCGGCTGGGCAGGCGTTGAGCCGGAGCAAGCAGAAAGCAGCAATATCGCAGATGCCGACGCTGCAAGCGCGCTTAGTTGATGGCGATTTTTCATGAACACTCCTTTGTGTGCTGTTTTTCGGGCACGGTGGCCCGGTGGTAGGACCACTGTAGATCATGGCCTGCGCTTGTGTCTACTGTTCTTCCGCAGAGCTGGTAGGTGGCGCACCACAGTGAACCCGTCTGGGCGGTGAACCAGGGCATTATGAAGCGGGCGGCGATGCGATGCATCGCACTCGCCCTTGACGCGGAGGAAGATCCCGGGGCGAGTTGGACGACGGCATCGGAACACACCAGCAACGCGGGTAGGGTGATGCCGCCGCGGCGCGCTCAAGAAGTCGTGAAGCGCGTCAGTAAAACTGAGCGGGTTGACGTGATCGAGATCATTTGTGGTCCAGCCGAGCTTGAGGGCCCGGCCCCCATCAATGCCGTGCAGACAGACAACGAGGTTCCCCACCGCACCGCCTCCGCCTGGATCAAGAAAGCCCGCGCAGCCGCACGCTTGGGCAAGATGACGTCCATGGTCAACCCATTTTGAGAGGGCTCCCAACCACACGTCAGATCGAGGTCAACAAGGGCCTTGAACCTGTCCACCTCTTTTCCGGGTAACGCACGGTAGTGAATCGGCGCAGGCATCTCAGCACCGTGGTTGGCGCGACGCACAAAGATCCCGATAACCAGCTGCTGCCGCACGCCGGGGAAGATTCGCGTGGGCACATGGGGCGTCTGACCCTTGGACGTGAGGTCGATGATCCACCCCTCGTCCACCTCCCGGCTCAAGTACAAGCGCATTCCGTCAAACCCGAGGCCCCGCAGGTATCCGGCGTTGGAGAGGAAGCAAATGACGCAGGCTTGGTCGGGGGGGTGGACTCGAAGACCGACCAGGGCGCCGAGCGCCAGAAGTAGACGGAGAGATTCTTGAGATTGAACTCCTGCCTACCGTTGCCGGGCATCCGCAAGTCATCGAGCTTCGCCTTCGCGACCGACTTCTTGTCATTACGGGTCGCGGCCGCGGCCTTCTCGACCCAGCCGCCAATACCCTCGGCGCGCTCGGCGTAGGGCGGGTTGCCGATGACGACCGTGACGGGCACGTCTGACTTGATGCGGTTTGCTTCGCGTTTGCTCTCAGAGATCGCGGCGAGACCTGACGAGATTGCCGTGACGTCAGCATCCGGGTCAGAGAGCGTGTCGGCCACAAACATCCGCATGCCGCCCTTCGGCGGTTTGGCCTCGTAGCTACGCAGCAGGTCGGTTGTGCGCAACTCGGCGACGGTGTACGAGCCGAGCTGCAGCTCAAAGCCGATCAGGCGCGAGGCGAGCTCGGTGATCGTGCCCGGCACCGCGCCCGGCCCCTCGGTCTCGGTGACCTTCTCGGCGACGTGCTCGATGATCGAGTGCAGGAAGGTTCCGGTGCCCATCGCGGGGTCGATCGTTGTAACGCTCGGATCGAGAAAGCCCTTCGGCTTGCCGAGCTTGGTGACGAGCACTTCTTCGGCCAGCCGCACCATCTGGTCGACGACCTCGTGGGGCGTGTAGTAGGTGCCGGTGGCTTTGCGCAGCTCGGGGTCGTACTCGGCGAGAAAGTTCTCGTAGAGGTGCAGGTAGGTGTCTTTGTTCTTGCGCACGGCATCCGACTGCACGGCTCCAATGACGCGGCGCAGCAGGTCGATCGTGGGCACGAAGTCGCCCGTCACGTCGTTGGTGAGCAACTGCAGGGCCTTACCCATAAGCGAGTGGTCATCACCGAGCTTCTGGCCAACCTCGTAGAGGCTCGTCGACTCGAGGTCGATTTCTTCTGTGCGCGCGAGCAGCAGAGCAAAGGTGACCGTTTGCGCGTAGCCATCAGCGAAGACCTCGTCGCTGGCGTCGGGAAACAGCAGGCTTCGCCAATCGTTCGCCAGGCCCAGAAAGAGTTGGTCGTGGTTCGGGGCACCTGCCGTCACGCGCGCGGTCTCGAGGGCGAGCTGTTCGATGACCTTGGTGCGCAGCATCCGGGTAATTGGAGCAATGGTGCTCACCAGGTTGGGCACCGTCTTGATCGGCACCGGGTACCAGCCGAGAAAGTCAGAGACGAGGTGGGCGAAGTTGCTGTCGGGGGTGAGGGCCGCCCCCGCGACATCGAGCGGGCCGCCGCCGAGCTGGGCGACGAGTGCGGGCTGCGGCTCGCCGCGGTAGAGCCGCCACTCGCTGCCGTTCGTATAGATGAGGTTGGGCAGGTCTTTCAGGCGGTTCCACTGCTCGCGGTTGTGGCCCGAGAACGAGGATGGGTCAAGTGAGAGGCCCGCCTTCTTCACCTCGATGTAGCCGACGACCGCGCCCTTCACCCGCACGGCGAAGTCGGGGCGCGAGCTCAACTCGGTGAGGTGTGCCTCGCCGTCAAGGATCGTCTTCTTGCCGCCGAACTCGCCCACCCCAACGATGAGGTGCTCGATCGGCACGCGCAGCGCTTCTTCGGGCTCGCCGGTGCCCGCCAGCTTGGCTTTGACCTCGCGGCCATAGTCGGCGACAAGCTGTGAGATCTTCGCATCGAGCACGGGGCCATTCTGTCGCAGAGGGGTGACGGGCGCGGCGCAAGGGTGAGAATACTGAGCGCGACTCCGACGCAAATCTCCCCATTCGAATTCGATGGCACGACAATGAACTCGTGTTTCTGATCATCGTTAGGTCAATTCGTGGCGAAACCAGCGACTGGAATGAGTGCTGTTCCTTGGATTCTGATGA
>Ga0105053_10004193_pt1 | contig 21429 bp, 22 predicted proteins | sample BON01_FD_78093 | JGI IMG/M metagenome (GOLD analysis project Ga0105053, IMG submission 78093) | Freshwater microbial communities from Lake Bonney liftoff mats and glacier meltwater in Antarctica - BON-01 | ecosystem: Environmental > Aquatic > Freshwater > Ice > Glacier meltwater | place: Lake...
CAAATTATGAGGCGCAGCAGTATCGCTTATTCATAAATACTTCAAATGTCTAGCTGCTAGGCATTTTTAATGCTCAAAATGAAGGCATTTATTACTGTTAGAAAAAATTTGTTATGCACCCCAAATTTGAACTCTTCCCATTTGTAAGTCCAAGTCGTTTCAGTGCCTGACATCTTGAGGTCGCCGCCAAGCGTTATTTCGGCATCATCTATATCGAGTTCACTATATTTACTTTCACGCTCAATGATCTCATCTGTTATTAGAATAATAGTCGCATATTGACCGAATTCAGACTTGGGGTTTTTAAGAATCTCTCCGGCGATAGCGATTCGCTTTTTATCTTTTGAGACAGGTTTCGGCAGCTTTGAAGCATTGAGCGCTATATTCAGGTTCTTTGAAAAGTCGGATTTCGCAGTATTTAGTTTAGAAATGATCGCTTTTGCTGCCTTCGGGTCTCTCCCAAGAGCCTCTTCCAAATGGATAGAAGACTCAGCCATCGCGATACTATCATCGTATAGCTTGTTCGCTTCGGCCTCTTTACCCTCCTTGATGAAGAGCCAGAGCTTTTCTTCATTCTTCGGGTCTTCAATGCAAATTAATCATCTTTTCCGATACTTCGATCCAGCCTAATGGCAGTTTCAGTGATTCAGAACCGTCTGCAACGCCGCTCATTTTACCTTTGTGCACCTTTTTTGAAAAAAAATCGATTTGATGGAACCGATTCAAATATGTCAGGACTACATATACCGTCATGCAATGCATGGCTTTTTCATATGATTAGTTAGGGGTAACTAATAGGGTTAAAAACAAAACTCCCCACCTCTCTTTGAGAGGTGGGGTTTAATGTTTCATCCTAGTGCAGCCACATTCGAGAGGTCTGTCGTCCCTGTCAGACCTTGGATCACCCCATTCCGCTTGCTGCTTAGGGTTCGTCCCTCATGTTTGGGGCATGACCACCGAAGAGACTCCTGAACCATACAAACGCCGAGTGCGTTACAAGGGCAAGAACCCGCAGCGCTTCCAGGACAAATACAAAGAGCTCAATCCTGAGCGCTACACAGACACCGTCGCCCATGTGCTCGCTGGCGGTAAAACGCCCGCCGGGCAACATGTGCCGATCATGTTAGGCGAGATCATGCAGGCACTCTCCGTCCAACCGAGTGAGCGGGTGGTCGATTGCACGCTTGGTTACGGAGGTCACGCTGCAGAACTGTTGCAAGCCGTGCAGCCCGGCGGCTGCTTGCTCGCAGTGGATCAAGATCCCATCGAGTTGCCAAAGACGGAGACGCGTCTGCGTTCGGCTGGTTTTCCAGCTGAATCCCTGCACTGCGAACGCACCAACTTCGTCGCCCTGCGCGCAGTGCTGGCTAAAATAGGCTGGCATGAGGGGGCCGATGCCATTCTTGCCGACCTTGGCGTGTCTTCGATGCAGATCGACAATCCAGCACGCGGGTTCAGCTTTAAACACCAAGGACCGCTCGATATGCGAATGAACCCGAACAAGGGGATGTCAGCCAGCGCCTTGATCGCAAAATTGAACGAACGGGAACTCGCGAATCTCTTGCGCGAAAATGCAGATGAGCCGCACGCCGCACACTTAGCCACTGTCTTGGCTCATCAAGAATTCAAGACCACTGGAGCCCTTGCTCACGCCATCGCGCAGGCCCTGCCCACATCTTTTGACCAAGATCAGATCAAACTCAGCCAGCGTCGCGTTTTTCAGGCGCTCCGTATTGCGGTCAACGATGAATTCAAAGTCCTCGATGGCTGGCTGCGCGGGCTACCTGACTGCCTCAGGTCGGGCGGACGCGTCGCTGTCCTGACCTTTCACAGTGGCGAGGATCGCCGGGTGAAAAAAGCCTTCAAATTGGGGCTAGCAGATGGACGCTACAGCGCGATTAGCGAGAACGTTATCCGCGCCTCCTTCAGCGAGCAGCACGACAATCCTCGGGCAAGCTCTGCAAAACTGCGTTGGGCGGTGAGGACGTCGAGTTAGCTATCTTCTTCTCCGTCTCCTGAACCGGTTCGCGGCCAGCCCAATACACGACAAAACGAGGGCAGGCAGAGTGAATCCAGCCACAATCCCTCACTTTGTCTCTGCATAGCCGTCTAATAGACTTTGATTGATCAAAGTCTATTACTTGTAGTATTCAAAATTGTTAACTTGAATTGTTTAAAATAATCAGCAAGGTGCTTGATATTGTGTTTAAACGTAAGCAGGAAGAAGTAAAAACAGGGGAGGATTTCCTCAAGTATGCCGCGGCGGATTTCATGGCAGGCGAAGCTGTCGCGATCGCCCGCATTGCGGATGCGATCAGTCTTGATTCAAATTCGCTGGTGCCGTTGTTGGAGCAATTGCAGGGCGAGGCGCTATTAATTTGTCACGATTCGGTTTGGGCCCTGACTGAAGCTGGCTGGACGCGTGGTCGTCAGTTGCTGCGGGCACACCGCGTGTACGAGAGTTATCTGGCGGAACAAACTGGCACGCCTCCATCCGAGTGGCACTTAGAAGCAGACCGCCATGAGCACATGCTCGATCCGGATGAGGTGAATCGCATGTCAGAGAAACTGAATTTCCCTCGTTTTGATCCACATGGCGACCCGATCCCAACGCGTGATCTTGCCATGCTGGCGGATACGGGAGAATTACTTTCTCAAATTACAGAAAATGGTGACTACCGGATTCTACACCTAGAGGACGAACCGAAAGCACCCTTTGAGCGCATGGTGGCCGTGGGCTTTGGCCCAGGAATTGTCATCCACGTTGAACCGCTCAACGGGGGGCGTTACCGAGCGCAATGGGCGGGTCTGGATGAAATACTGGATAGTGAGCAAGCGGCTAGTTGCCTTGTGGAAGTATGCGATGAACAGGATCTCCATGACCTTCCATTCGGGAATTTGAAGTCGATTCCGGTTGGCGAAGCAGTCGCACTGCATTCTATTTCACCTGCGGTGCATGGCTTGCAACGTCGCCGATTGTTGGATCTGGGCTTTGTGCCGGGCAGTCTCGTGCTTAAAGACGGGGTGGCTGCTTTTCATGGCCCGATGCGCTTTCGCGTTCGTGGCACTTCTCAAGCACTGCGACCCGATCTCGCCGCAATGATTTATACAAAAGCGATCGATCAAGGTTAATATGGCAGACACTACAGTAGCATCGATCCCTGGGCATGATTGCGAGCGCTGTCCGGTCTGGCGCCCCGGGGCTCTTAAAAAATTAGGCGTCAGTATGGAATCTTGGGATTTTGTCGTGGCACTTGCGGGCAATCCCAACACGGGTAAAAGCACCGTCTTTAATGCACTCACCGGATTGCATCAGCATACGGGCAATTGGCCCGGGAAGACCATTTCGAGGGCTGAAGGCGGCTTCGCCTATGCGGACAAGCGCTATAAGATCGTCGACTTGCCTGGTACTTATTCGCTGCGTTCCACTTCCACGGACGAGCAAGTGGCGCGCGAATTTATCCTCTTCGGACGGCCAGATGTGACTGTGGTCGTCTGTGATGCCACCTCCCTTGAGCGGAACTTAAATTTACTCATTCAGGTGCGTCAGATCACGGGGCGTGTGGTGGTGGCATTGAACTTAATGGATGAAGCTCGATCGCAACAGATCGAGATCGACGTGCGTAATCTCGCGCGGGAATTGGGAGTGCCAGTGGTGCCCATGGCCGCTCGTAGTCGTGAAGGTATTCCAGACTTACTCGCGGAAATTCAGCGAATGGCGCAAGAGGCGAAACCGCCGAAACCGCGTCCTGCCAGTATATTGGATACGGCTTTAGCAAAGGCTTTGAAATCGGTGCAAACCGCCATGCGCACTGCGCAGATTACGACCGATCACGACGACTGGGTGGCGCTGCGCCTACTGGAAGGCGATAGCGAGATCGAGAACTCTCTTAAAGAGGGCACACTGGGGCATCTCACCAGCGATCATGCAGATGTGACCCTGGACTCAGAATCTGAATTCGCAGAGGATCGCGCTTCGGAGGATCAAATTAAAGCAGTGATGGAAGCCGTTCGAGCCGCCCGCTGGAGCGTGCGTGGAAATAGTTACGACACGATTGTGGAGTCCATTTATGCGGAAGCGGGTCACCTTTCTGGGGCCTACGTGCGTCGGCAGGGGGGCGGTGATTCCTGTGGTTGGCGCACTCGTTTAGATAGCATCTTGACCGGTCGTTGGACAGGCTTGCCGATCATGGCCTTGATGCTATTGGTCGTGCTCTGGCTCACCATCAGCGGAGCCAATGTGCCCTCGGCCATGCTCGCCGATTTGTTTGTTAATAAAGGACATCTGCTCATGCAATCACTCGCCGAGTGGATGCACATGCCCGCGTGGATGAGTGGCATTTTGGTGGATGGAATGTATTTAACGCTGGCATGGGTGGTGAGTGTGATGCTGCCTCCGATGGCCATTTTCTTCCCCTTGTTTACCTTGTTGGAGGATTTTGGCTATCTTCCCCGTGTGGCTTATAATCTGGATGGCCTCTTTCGTCGCTCGGGGGCGCATGGTAAACAGTCCTTAAGTATGGCGATGGGCTTTGGCTGTAATGCTGCGGGCGTGATTGCCACGCGTGTGATTGATTCTCCGCGCGAGAGGTTGATCGCGATCCTGACGAATAATTTTGCGCTGTGCAATGGTCGCTGGCCCACTCAAATCCTGATCGGTACCATCTTTATTGGTTCCATGGCTCCGCCTGGGCTGGCTAGTTTCGTGGCTGCGGGTTCCGTCTTCGTCATCGCTTCGGTCGGCATTATTTTGACCTTTGTGGTGTCTTTCGCACTCTCAAAGACTTTGCTCAAAGGTGAGGCTTCTGCTTTTAGTCTAGAGCTGCCACCTTACCGCCCACCGAATGTCCTGCGCACTCTGTATGTTTCGATGGTGGACCGCACCATTTTTTTGCTCTGGCGAGCCATCGTCTTTGCTGTCCCTGCAGGCGCGGTCATCTGGGCCATCTGTAATATTGATTTCCACGGGCTTTCACTCGCTCAATGGTCGATTAATGCGCTCGATCCTGTCGCTTGGCCGCTCGGGCTCACTGGTGTGATTTTGCTGGCCTATGTCGTTGCGATCCCCGCCAACGAAATTGTCATTCCCACGGTGCTCATGCTTACGGTCATGACCACCGGAATCCACGTCGATGCCGCATCGGGGGCGGGTGTGATGTTTGAAACGAGCGACAGTGGTGTGCTACATGCGCTATTCACTGCGGGCGGGTGGACGACTTTGACCGGCGTTTGCTTAATGCTGTTTAGCCTTTGCCACAATCCTTGTTCGACCACGATTTACACCATCTATAAAGAAACCAATAGTATTAAATGGACGGTCTGGGCCACGGCCATTCCGACGGTGCTCGGTGTCGTGCTGTGCGCACTGGTCGCCACGATCTGGCGAGTATTCACTTAAGATTGGCCACATCGCGTGGCAGTTCATTACAGGCTATTTGACTTCCCGTAGATTCAAACCGCCCAATTTGTTTCTCAGGTCCTGCTCTGAAATTACCTTTTCAAAGCGAACAATCACAACTGAAGTGTCCTTGCCGCTATTTTCCCAATATCCCATGAGGTAGATCTCACCTGGATTTTGGCCTATTTCTTTCGGTTCCAGTATTTGATTCCACTCAAACCGCTCTTCGCACTTCAGTGAAGATACTAAGCAAAAGAATATGATGATAATGCGAGTTTTCATTTTTCTCCGAACGTGGAGGCTAGGCGACCGAGTTTATGGGGTGAATTGTGCAAGTGATTGTCGAATTAAAGGGGCGCGAAAATCGGTTGCCTACGCCGATTGGTTCACTCTTGGCTTTTCCTGAATGTCGCCTTCGACGTATTGGTGAATTAATCCTGAGATCAGCGCTTGGTAGGGAATGCCTTTTTGCAAGGCCTTGCGTTGGATGCCCACGAGGTCATAGTGTGCTGCGGAGGGTTTTGAGTGATCCGATGTGTTTCTGAAAGCTGCTGAGTGTGGTCTCGTATTTTCCTTGGTAATTCCCTAGGTGCGCTACGATCTGAGTCTGTTCTTCAGGTGGAGGGATTGTGATGTCCCATTCCTTTATGTGGCCATGGGAGACTTTACACATTGTTTCGTTTGATCCTCGTGCATCACGTTCAATTTGGGATCGCGCGGCTTTTGATAGAAGATAACAAAGCAGGTATGATTTGCTGGCACGCTTGTTCGGCGTGAAGCGGTAGACTAGATCGCTGAAAGTGGTGTGAATTCGCACGTTTTGAACAATGCAAGTGTCGCCGACCAAGCTACGAGTGTTCGCACGGGGCAGTAAGAAGTCGCCATCGACTAGCGTGTTCGTCGCTTTGTTTGCGACATTAGATGAAATTGGCTTAAAGGCATCATTTTTAAATGCCCCCTTGGATACTGAAGAAAGGGTGACTACTTTCCACTGATCAACTTCACCATTATCCTGAACGGCTGTCGGGCTGTTGCCCTGCTCAATATTCACTAGTAGTCGTCTGAGTTTCAACACCTCCCAATGTTCCGGGATGTCGCCGATCCATTCGATGCCGGAGGGTTTGAGTTTGACGGTGGGGTCGAGGCCTCGGGTGACGGCGCGGTTAATGCGGATGGCTTTTTGCTCGTCCAGCAGTTGGATCTGGCGCTCCTTCTTCACGTTCAGTGCGTCGATCTCCGATGTTTTCTGATCTAGAAAATCTACGATGCGGTCTTGTTCGGGTTTGGGTGGGATTGCGAGAGGTAGGTATTTGAAATCTCTCCAATCCAAATTTTGCCTCAGCCCCGACCCCATACCGTAATAGACCTTTAGTGGATCGTAGCTGTGGAGTAAGTAGTAGAGATACTCGGATGAAACCTTTGAGTCATGCTTGAGGCCAAGGTATGCGGATGTGATGATCCCGCGATGTTTCGCTAAACCTACCCGCAAACTTGTCCAATCGTTTTGCAGGTCTGTAGGACGAATAATGATATCACCCGGATTTATGATTTGATAGCCTTCGAAAGATTCAGGCACAAGACCTGTCAATTTCTCAGGTGGTTTGACTACAAGTCGTCCATAGCTAAGAGAGGGGACTGTGTCTTCGACATTTCCAGCGTTCTTTTGCTTGTTGAGTGACAGCGTAACTCTCCCGGGAAGAACATCCCAATGCTCCGGCACCTCGCCCAGCCAGTCGACCTCGGAGTCTTGGTAGCGCGCATGGCGCTTGAATGCTGAATTTTGAATGCTGGATGTTGAATTTGAAGAGGGGCTCATGAGCGGGGGCCTTTGTCTTGAAGTTGTTCGAGCAGGAGTTGCCCATTTTCGGTGGTGCGGTATTGTTGTAATCGGCTCGTTGGTTTGTCTGGGAGGGTGGGTTCGATCAGGCCATCGTTCATGAGTGGCTCTAGGTGTACCTTCCGGAAGTGCTCGCGGTTTTTCAGGCCAGTGCAAGCTTGGAGATCCGCTCGTGACAAGGGGCCGTCTCGAAGTGCTCTCTCCGAGCTACGGAGGACAGGTCGAGTGGCGATTCCGCCCCTTCCATCCGGTCGAAACGGCTTCGCCGATCCGCTATCACTTGAGAATAGACTCCCCGCACCTGTGTTGACACTCGTCGAACTCCCCTTGCGGGGAGAGGCGAGTGCTTCGTTCCGCTACATTTTCTGTGTATTTTGAGAACGTCATTACGAATCGTAGAGCTTGAGGTAGGGATCGAAGAGGTAGAGTTTTCCACGCTTTGCGCCCGTGACTTCGCGGAGGAGGCCTTGCTGAGTGAAGTGCTCGACGAGCTTATAGGCGGTGGGCGAGGAGATGGCGAGGGCCTCCCCGACGGCTTGAGCATTGATGGCGGGGTGTTGGAATAAATGCCTAAATAAGAGCAAGCCTTTCGTGCTGTGTTTGTCCCACCCGTGGATGGTGTGCTCCCACTCTTTTTGAAAGTTTAGAATTTTATCAAAGGTTTGTGTGCCCTTTTTTGCGGTTTCTGTGATACCGTCCAAGAAAAAGAGTAACCAATCTTCGAGTGCGTTTTGCTCGCGCACGCGGGTGAGGCGCTCGTAGTATTCCTCCCGATTGCGCCCTAGATAATCTGAGAGGTAGAGCACGGGTTGTTTGAGGATGTCCATGGAAACGAGGTAAAGCGTGATCATTAGTCGACCTATGCGCCCGTTACCATCGAGAAAGGGGTGAATCGTCTCGAACTGATAGTGCATGAGAGCCACCTTGATGAGTGGTGGCAAATGCAGCGCATCGTTGTGCGCGAAAAGCTCAAGGTCGGACATGAGCTCTGGCACGTTCTCCTGAGCGGGTGGTACGAAGCGGGCGTTACTCAGCGCGGAGCCGCCTATCCAATTTTGGCTGCGGCGAAATTCGCCGGGCATTTTATACTTGCCCCGTGCATTTTCGAGTAGGGTGCGATGGGCGTTTTTAAGAAGGCGATTTGAAAAGGGTAGCTGTTTGAGTGCGGCAATCCCTTGGTTCATCGCTAAGATATAGTTATTCACCTCACGCCAGTCGTCGCGACGGTCTAACAGAATCTCTTCTTCGGGGAGGATGGCCTCTTCGCTTTATTTTATGACCTGAGTGGAAGTTTTGCATAAGATAAAGTTATCAGCATGAGTTTAAGAATGTTGGGGGAAATTTAAGCAGTGGGGGTCTTTATTAAAATTTAGGGCAAATTATTTAAATAGGCCGAGCCTTATTTAATTTTTCACTATTTTATTTAAATAGTGGATGCTTTGTGAGCCGGTCTCGCTACTTCCATGCGGTCGAAATGGCTTCGCCAGTCCGCAACTCCAATTAACGACGCTTTATTTCAGAATCGAACATTCAAAATTCAGAATTCTCTCCAGCAGCCCTTCGGTCTCTTCTTCCAAGTCGCGAATCTCTTGGACAACTTCGTTGAGGTCGCGGAGTGGTTGGTGGACGTAGAAGTATTTGTTGAAGGAAATTTCGTAGCCGACCACGGTTTTATCTTCGGCGATCCATGCGTCCGAAACATGAGGTCGGACTTCCTTTTCAAAGTAAGCGGTGACGGCGTCTTCCATCGTAGTGCCTGCTTCTAAATAATCCATCGGGACGTTTTCGGTGTCGCGGAGTTCGCTGTCGGGCTCGTATTGGAATTGAGGCCTGATTATCATGTCGATAAGAAAGATTTCAGGTGGCAGGACTTCGAGGGGGAAGATGAAGCTTATGCTTATGCTTTACTGCCTCTAATGAAAACCGATGTGGAACTCAGCAAGGGAGATCAATTAACCATCCTCGACTGTAAGTATTACAAGGAGGCGTTTACCAGTGCTGGGATGTAGAAAAGATCCGCTCAGGGCACTTGTATCAGCTCTATGCCTATGTGAAGAACCGGGCAATTCAGGAGAGCGATACGACGATCTCCGGTGCGCTTCTCTATCCAGATGTCGGAGAGTCCTTCTGTCATCAGTTTACTCATTCGAGGGTTACTGAATGGTTTCTTTGATGGATGCCCTTGTTTGGCTTAGCACGTGTGAAAAGTAAAGTGGTCATAAAAAAGTGTCTTATCAATAAAAGCTTGAGTATTTGGTACTCATATGTTGACTGATCATATTATTTATGAGAATGGACACGACTATTGCGGGATGGAGTGAGCAGCAGCGCTTGCTGTTTGTGGAGCGTTTGCTCTTTTGGCGGGGGACGATTAACCGGCGGGACTTGTGCGATCATTTCGGCATATCGCTGCCGCAGGCCACGAAGGACTTGGTGTCCTACACGACCTTGAATGCGGGGGCCTGCCAGTACGATGTGCGGCGTAAGTGCTATGTGGCCTCGAAGAAAATGCGGACGGTTCTCCATTCGCCCAATTTTGGCGAGGCGATGGAGATGATTGGCGCGGCCATGATGGATAAGCCGGAGTCGGGCGAGTTCGTGCTTGGCTTCAGCCGTCCGGTTCGGGTGGCGGATCAGAAGTTGCACCGAAAGTTGTCGTTGGCTGCGTGTGAGCGTGACTGCGTGGAGGTGGCCTACTGGTCGGTGCGGTCGGGGGATTCGGAAAAGCGCTGGATCAGCCCGCGGGCTTTTGGTTTTGATGGCTTACGCTGGCATGTGCGGGCGCTTTGCCACCGTGGGGATGTGTTCAAGGATTTTGTGATCGGCCGCTTCCAATCGGTGGGTCGATCCAAGCCTTGCCCGCACGCGAGCCGGGTGGATGCCGATTGGCTCGAGTGCGAAACGCTTTGTTTTCAGCCCAGTGCGGACTTGAGCCCCCATCAGCGCACGGCGTTGGAAATGGACTACGGGATGCAGGACGGGCGGCTTGAGCTGACGGTTCGGCGGGCGATGCGGATCTATACTTTGAGACGGCTCGGCTTTGTGGCGGAGCCACTGACACCTCCGATGCTCAATGAGTTGAAGCAGTTGGAGTTTGTTTCGATTGAACCTTAGGATAGTGAAGCCTTCACGGGCTTCACCACCGTGAGCAGCATCTTGAAGTCTTGAGGCGCATCGACTGCGTGGGGAACGTTGGCAGGTAGTATGATGGTCTGTCCTGCGGTCACGGTATGCGCCTTGCCGTCCACGGTTAAGATGCCGGTGCCGTCGAGCACTTGCACCATCGCGTCACCAGTGGAGTCGTGGGTGCTTAAGCCCTCGCCCTTGGCAAAGGCAAAGACGGTCAGGTTCAGGTATTTGTTTTGTGCCAGTGTGCGGCTGGTGACCTGCCCGGGTTGATAGTCAACCAGGGCGCAAAGGTCGAGTGCCTCGGCTTTGGGCATGTTTTTGATCATGTGCTTGGTCGCAGGCGTGAGTGTGGCGTTTTGAAGATTCATATAGCGTTTGGTTTGGTTGGAGTCCCGCCTTTTTGAGCGGGCGTAACTGGTGAAGACTCTTAGGCGGATTGTAGCTCGGCGTATAACCGCCTGAAGGCAACCTATTCCGCTTAGTGATTGCAGCGATTAGCTGGATCGAAGACGAAGGACTCGGTGGTGCCGGTGAACTTGTCTTTAGCCCAAAGAGTTTCGATCAGTTCGTTGGCAGTCATGCCGCCGCCGGAGCAGATGTAGAACTGAGCGTCAGCTGAAATTTTGTTGGATGCGGGTGATGTGGATTTGGTCGTTGCGGTTGATGAGGGTGTCCCACCATTCTTCGTTTTGATAGCGGTAGCGGATTTGGAGACCGCGGAGCGCGCCTTCGTTGAGGAGGGCTTCGCCTTCTTTCAGGCCGATTTCTTCGGGGGTGACGTAACCGGGGCCGGCTTTGGGCATAACGGCTAAAATTTCAGTGCAGGCTTCCAGGTCGGCGAAAAGGGCAGCCTGGGTCTCGGTGGTGAGTACGGTCTGGTGTAGTTCGGGAAGTGGTTTTTCGGTTTGCATGTTTAAAATAGACGATGGCTTGGCTTGGCTTTATTTAGGCAGAATCATTAAGATGGCGTTGGTCGGTGCGGGGCAGACTTCGTAGCAGATGTTACAACCAGTGCAAGCGTCAGCCACGACGTGTGGGATGCCGCGCTCGGAGACGATGGCACCACTGACGGGGCAGCGTTCCTTGCAGACCGAGCAAAAGCTTTTTTGGTAGGCGAGGCAGTAGCGTCCCTGGATGACGGCGACTTTGGGGCCAGTGATCTCTCTTGACTGTGTGCGAGTGGTCTTCGCCGGCTTCGGAATGAAGCGGTTAAAGAAATCTCGTCTGGAAAGGGTGGCCATTCTATTTTATAGATCCGACTGATCCGACCGATCTGTCTGATCTTTCGAACTGCCGGGGAGAAGCTCTTTGGTGAAAGGGAAGGGGGATTCGGCAAAGTTGCGCTGATCGACGCGACTACTCGGCACGTGACATTGAGTGCAGCTTAGACGTTCGGGGTGGCTGGTGCGGATCGGACTGGTGCCGAGCTCGCCATGGCAACTCATGCAGTTTTGGCGCATGTGTAGGGTGTGTGGGATCGTCAGTGGTGAGTCGGGGTAGGCTTGTTCGGCTGTCTTTTTCTGGTGGTCGCCGACAAAGCGATTGCCGGTGTGGAGGTCGAACTCAGCGGTGTTCCATCGGCTACCTAAACCTTTGCCGGATACGTGGCACTGCGTACAGCTGGTGTATTCCGGGTGTGAAATGCCTGGTGCGACGACATCGCCAATTTGTGTGGCCTGACGGTGGCACTGTAAGCAACTGGCAGCGCTATCTTGTGCGACGGGGTGTGGCACGATGGGCGGAGCTCCGTCGTAAGCGCGGCGCGAGTCGCGTTTCGCGCGTAGTTGTGCTTCGGATACGAAGAGTGGGTGTGGGTATGCCCCTTCGCCTGGTGTGCTTCGCAGGCTGCTGAGCCGACTCTTGAATTGTGAATTAGGACCGAATCCAGCTTGGGCGATGTCTTTGTAATCAACGGCACCTTTGACCGTGTGGTGAGTCTCTTCGGGGTGGAACTCAGTATACTCGATTTCCTGATCGGTTTCGCTAACAGTTTGCCGCATGCCCATGAAGAAGCCGCTCACCGAGATGGTGAAGACGATGGCGACCACGACAGTGGTCGCTTTGACGGATCTGGATTTGCTAGGCATGGCTTAGCCCTTGGGTGTGGTGACCGGGGGTGGGGTTCCCTTCTTGTAAACAACGGCGGCGCACTTTTTGTAGTCCGGCTGTTTAGAGATCGGGTCGATGGCGCCGAGGGTGAGCTCATTGATTAGCAGGTTTTCGTCGAAGAAGGGGACGAAGATGCTGCCGCGCGGCGGGTGGCCGCGACCATCGAGCCAGACGGGGAGTTCAATCCTGCCACGGCGAGTTTCGATCACGGCGATGTCGCCATTGACGAGGCCTTTTTCTTTGGCGTCTTCGGGATTCATCTCGACGTAGGCGTGCGGCATGGCGTTGCGCAACTGGGGGACGCGTCGTGTCATCGTGCCCGTATGCCAGTGCTCTAGTACGCGGCCAGTGCAGAGCCAAGTGGGGAATTGCTCGTCGGGCTCTTCGGTCGCTGGTTCGTAAGGGGCAAACCATATGAGGGCCTTGTCGTCCTTGGTGACGGAGTGGTAGAATTGGAGACCTTTTCCTTGCTCGACGTAGCTGTCGGAGAATTCCATGAAGCGGAACGGAGTCTCATGCCATTGGCCGTCGGCCTTCTTAACGACGGGCCAGCGGAGACCGCAGGCTTTGACCAACTCTTGGTACGGCGCGACGTCCTTATGCTTTTTGAAAGTGAGTAAACGGTATTCTTCAAAGAGTTGTTCGTCGGTGTTGACGTCGTAGTAATGTCCCCATTCCCAGACGGGGATGGTGGTGCCAGCGTTATCAACGATGTTAAAGATGAAATTGCCGTCTTTGTCCTTCATGCCGGGGTGTCCCATCTCGAAGAGCTTGTGGGCGACCGCAATCGTCATCCAGCAGTCGTCGCGCGCATTACCGGGAGGGTCGACCATCTTAAACCATTGCTGGGTGCGGCGCTCCGAGTTGCCAAAGACGCCGTTCTTCTCGACCCACATGGCGGCAGGCAGCACGAGGTCGGCCAGCTCCGTCGTGGCAGTGGGATAGACTTCGGAGACGATCAGGAACTTGTCTTCGAGGTCTTTCTTAGCAGTGAAAAATTTCTTAAGATGCGGAAGGGTGTGGCCTGGGTTGGTCACTTGGACCCAGATGGTGTCAATGTCGCCGCCTTTTTCGGTCGCTGTGCAGAACTGTTCCCACATCTTCATTGTGTGGTAGCCGGGCTTGGCCTGAATTCGACCTTCGGGGAGATTCCAGACTTTCTCGCAGTCGGTGCGGTGCTCGGCGTTGGCTACCACGCGTCCTCCAGGGAGGGCGTGGGCCAGAGTGCCGACTTCGCGTGCGGTGCCGCAGGCAGAGGGTTGACCGGTTAGGCTAGTGGGGGCGTCGCCGGGTTTGCCAAAGTGACCGCTCAGTAAATGAATGCCGTGGAGTAGGCGATTCATATTGGTGCCGCGTGTGTGCTGGTTGACCCCCATGCACCAGAGGCTGGTTATACGGATGTCGCGACGGGCAAAGAGGTCACCCAACATGCGTATTTTTTCAGCAGGCACGCCAGAGATTTCTTCCACGCGCTCGGGTGTGTATTCTTCGAGTAACGCCGCGTATTCTTCAAAAGTGCTGGCCTGACCGAAGAGCGATGGCTCGTCGGTGTCCTTGCGAAAGTTGCAAAACTTGGCGATGAACTCCTTGTCGTAAGTGCCGTTCTTGATTAGTAAGTGCGCAATGCCATTGGCGATGGCGAGGTCCGACTGCGGACGAAACTCCAGATATTCGTCGCTGTATTCCGTGGTGCGGGTGCGGCGGGTGCCGATGTCGATCAGCATGACTTCTTGCCCCTTGCTGCGGCGATCAATCACACGAGAGAAGAGCACGGGGTGCATTTCGGCAGGGTTGTTGCCCCACATAATCATGACATCGCAAGCATCGAGATCGTCGTAGCAACCCGCGGGTTCATCGACTCCGTAGGTTGAGACATAGCCTGTTACGGCCGAAGCCATGCAGAGACGGGCATTCGGGTCGATGTGATTGTTCGACAGGCCACCTTTCATTAATTTTTGAGCGACGTAGCCTTCAGGGATCGTCCACTGACCGCTGCCGTAGATGGCAAATTGCTCAGGCTTGTTGTAGATGCGTTTTGCGATGACTTCGATCGCTTCGTCCCAACTGATTTTTTCGAGCTTTCCGTTCTTGCGGAGCATTGGTTCGCGGAGGCGATCTTTCCCGTAGAGTATGCCTCCGACGTGATAACCTTTGACGCAGAGTAGTCCCTTATTCACTTCGGCTAACTGCTCGCCCTGGATGGCGACGACTTTGTTGTCCTTCACCCCGACGCGCACATGGCAACCCGTACCACAAAACCGGCAGGGGGCTTTATCCCATTTGACTCCGTCGCTGCCCGGTTTCGGCTCCAGTTCAGTGTTTTCATATTTGCCAAAAGCCTTCTGATGGGCAGCGGCGACGGCGGCAGCCAGCGCAGTGGACTTGAGGAAGTGTCGACGGTTAATGTGCATTATGAGGTGAGGGGGCTGGTGGATTCTTCGTGGGGGACTTCAGTCGAGCAAAAGACGACATCTACGTATTGCACGCCTGGCAGTGATTCTAGCCACTGGTGGATGGGGCGAGCGTCAGCGACTTCGATTGTGATCGGCAAATAGTTGCCTGCCGCTTCTTCGACCGTGATGGCTGCGTGTGTCGCGATCTCGCGCACTGTCTGAGCGGCGAGTGTTCCGTCGTCACATAAGGTGACAACAAGACTGCTGAGTTCGGTATGCCATGGACGTTTTTGGCTCATTCTTCGAGTAACTTAGCTTGCCTATTTTTATTAATCAAGAAATAAATACCTTTTATTCTTGAATAAGCATAAAAAGCTACTTGGATGGGGCTCAGATGAAAACTTCGACCCTCATCGGAATTGCCGCCACTGCTCTTGGAATTGTTGCCCTTGTCGCGGCTATTTGGATTTACCAACATTCCTTTGCCGAGTTCGTGCGGCATGAGCATGAGGAGATTAAGACGTCTTTGGGCAGCGAAGCGATTTATGGAGTCGAGACTATGGGCCTTCCAGTGGCACCCACTGTATTGACGGATGCGTTTACATACTCAGGCGCACCGGCGGAAGTGGCTTGCGCGACTTGCCATACAACGCGTACGCCCGTGGTGGCGACGCGTCAGGCCGACGATTTGGATGAGTTTCACCAAGGGCTCGTCATGGAACATGGCGAGCTGAGTTGCTTGAGCTGTCACAACCCAAATAATTACGACACCCTTAAGCTGGCAGACGGCACCAGCGTCGGCTTTGAAAATGTCATGCAGCTCTGCGCACAATGTCATGGGCCGCAATCACGCGACTATCGAAACGGTTCACACGGCGGTATGAACGGATACTGGGATCTCTCCCGCGGCCCACGCCAGCGTAACGCTTGCATCGTATGCCACGATGCACACGCACCCGCGTATCCGCAACTCATGCCCGTCTTCCCGCCGAAGGATATTATCCCGCCAGAAAGCACACCCCACGCCGAACACTAAGCTACCATGTCTGAAGAAAACACATCCACTACGACTAACGCCATTTCGCGGCGCACTGTCTTGAAAGGCGTCGGTGCGACACTCGGAGCCGCTGCATTTGCCAAGGCTATCGCGCCACTGACGACTTGGGCAAAAGATCAGTCCGTCGATGAGTTTCTACAAAATCACTACCGCGAACTCACGCCCGAGCAGATGAAGGAGGTGATCAAACGTATCGAAGAGGACACAAAGAAAGACTACGGGGCCGACGTTACAATCAAAGACCCCAAGCCGCAAGCTGGTGTAAAGTTTGCCTACGCGCTCAATCTCAGTATTTGTGTGGGCTGTCGTAAGTGCGCCAAGGCCTGCCATGTGGAGAACAATCACGACCGCCCCTCCGGCAACTCTTATATTCGCGTCTTGGAGATGAAAAAGGGCTCACTCGATATGGCGCACGGGCGCGCCGACTACTCAGGGCCTGTGCCTAAGTCCGACTCCTTTTACATGCCCGTGCAATGCCAGCAATGCGACTCGCCCCCTTGTGTCGATGTGTGCCCCGTCGAAGCCACTTGGAAGGAAAAAGACGGCATCGTGGCGGTTGATTATAACTGGTGCATCGGTTGCCGCTACTGCGAAGCCGCCTGTCCGTATCACGCGCGCCGCTTCAACTGGAGCAAGCCTGTCGTACCGAAGGAGGAGATCAATCCCGTGCAAGGCTACCTCAGCAATCGGATCCGTCCCCAAGGCGTGATGGAAAAATGCACCTTTTGTATGCATCGCACCCGAGAGGGCAAATTGCCCGCTTGCCTCGAAGCCTGCCCCACCGGTGCCCGCGTCTTTGGCAATATTCTCGATCCAGACTCAGAGATTCGCTGGGTTCTTGAAAACAAACGCGTCTTCGTGCTGAAGGAGGAACTCGGCACCAAACCCAGCTTCTACTACTTCTTTGATGAGTAAGACCCCGACAAACGAAAACGCTGGCAGCCACTTGGTCAGCTACCCGAAATTTATCTGGCGCATGTGCGTGCTCGCGACCGAGGGCAACTGGCTCTTCTACGCGTGGATGATCGCGCTCACTGCCGTCGCGCTTGTCGGTCTCAATGCCTGGGCCGTCCAAGTCACCGAGGGCATGGGGGTGACTAATATGAGTGACCACGTCTCATGGGGGCTCTACATCGCTAACTTTACCTTTATGGTCGGACTCGCAGCCGGGGGTGTGATGATGGTCATTCCGGCCTATCTCTATCACGATGAGGATATGCACGATGTCGTGATTATCGGCGAGCTGCTCGCCATTGCCGCGATCTTTATGTGTATCGGATTCGTAGTGGTCGATCTCGGTCGCCCCGACCGTTTTTGGCATATGATTCCCGGTATCGGTAAATTCCACTTCCCCGTCTCGATGCTCACCTGGGACGTGATCGTGCTCAACGGCTACCTCTTGATTAATCTCCACATCTGCGGCTACCTTCTTTATAACCGCTACCGTGGTATCGCGCCGAACCCGCGTTGGTACATCCCCTTCGTTTTTGTCTCTATTGCATGGGCGATCTCGATCCACACTGTGACCGCGTTTCTTTATCAAGGCCTAGGCGGGCGTCCTTTTTGGAACACTGCCTTACTTGCGCCGCGCTTTCTTACCTCGGCCTTCGTTTCAGGGCCTGCCTTTATCATTCTCGCACTTGAAGTGATCCGCTACCTCAGCAAATACAAAGTAGGGGACGGGGCGATTAAGATTTTGGTCAACATTATGCGCGTCACGATTCTAATCAATCTGCTCATGCTCGTATCCGAGGTCTTTACCGAGTTCTACACCGGCGGCTCCCACACCGCATCGGCACAGTATCTCTATTTCGGCCTGCACGGCTACAACGCACTCGTACCGTGGATTTGGACATCGGTCGGCTTCACGGTGATTGCGACATTACTTTTGCTCTGCCCGAAGGTTACGCAAAAGCCTGCCATGCTGATCACCGCCTGTGTGCTCGCCTTTGCTGGGATCTGGATTGAAAAAGGCATGGGGCTGATCATTCCCGGATTCATTCCGAATACGCTACACGAAATCGTCGAATACCTACCCAACAGTTTGGAATGGCGCATTTCCGCCGGTATCTGGGCAGCGGGCTTAATCATCTACACTTTAGCAATCCGTGTTGCCATGCCGATCTTCACGGGTGAAGTTTCCCTCAAAAAGGACACACATGCTTAAATACGGAAAGACTGCACAAAACGCGATTTCAGCCATGAGCTACTTGGCCGAAGTCTATGACGGAGGGGACACGAAGCTCAGCTCCGGTGAGATCGCCACACACCGCAAACTCCCACAGACACTCGTGGCCAAACTGCTTGTGGTGCTCTCGCAGGCGAGGCTGGTCGACGGCACACGCGGCCCCGGCGGTGGATACTGGTTGGCCAAGCCTCCCAGCGAAATCGCTTTGAATGACATTGTCATGCAATTCGAGAAATCCGGCGATACGTTGCAATGCCCTTTCGGCCCGGGTTGGTGCGGCCATGGCGATCCGTGCCCACTGCACGATAAGCTCGCGGAACTCGATACGCAGATGACCGATTTTTTGGGTAACACGAAATTGGATGTTTTTGTCGGGAATTCGATGCCTCGTCGGTAGGGCGGCTGAGTGGTCCTTCGGTAAGGAATGATATTCAATAGTTACATGAATTCTGTTCATGTTCTAATCGTTTAAATTAATAATATTGGCATGTATAGTGATGTATTAGTTTTCGTGCAAAAGCATACTTCCAATAAACTAACTAGAAATGAAATCAGTATATAAACTATCCACTTTAGCGGCCATTTTTTCCGCTAGCTCCGCCGGTCTTCTGGCTGATCCAGTCGAGTCTTCTTTAAACTCGACTTTTGCAAAACTGGAGGAAACCGTTCCCGGTAAATTCAGCATTGATGCTCGCTTGCGTTACGAATCCTTCGATCTCTCCAGCACACCGCCCAATGACCGCGACGGCACCTCGCTCCGCGTTCGTTATGGTTACACAACGCCGGATTTCAGCGGATTCACTGCGATGGTCGAGGGCGAGACCCTGACACGAGTTGGCGGCGATGTGAACGACATCCATCCGCTGGATGAAGCGGGTGATGGCACTGATCTGAATCAGTTATGGGTTCAATATAAAGACGCCGATTATGGAAGCGTCAAACTCGGTCGCCAGATCTATACACTTGATGATCATCGTTTTATCGGTCATGTCGGTTGGCGTCAAAATATCCAAACCTTTGACGCGGCCACTGCGGAGTATTCGGGCGTTGATAAGCTATCGATTAAACCGTTCTATCTGGCAGAACAACACGCCGTAAATGGCACCCATAACGAGCTCGAAGCCTATGGTCTAAATGTTTCCTATGCGTTCAGCAAAGGGTTTCAATTGACTGGGTTCTACTACGATATCGAAGGTGACGACGTGGGCAACGCGAACGCTTCAAATCAAACGATTGGTTTACGTGCGGCCGGTACATTTATGATCGACGAGCTTCCATTCACTTACGCGGCAAGTGTGGCTGAACAAGAGGACACCGGGCCATCCGCACTTAATTATGATGCAAGTTATCTCGCCGGAGATTTGTCGACGAAGTTTGTAGGCATCACGCTGGGTGGTGGTTTTGAAATTCTTGAGCCTGGATTTCGCACACCTCTGGCCACAGTTCATAAGTTCAATGGCTATGCGGATGCACTTCTTCCGCTGGGTGGATTCACAAATGGGCTAGAAGACTTCTATGTCTATGCAGGCTACACCATTCCCATCGGTAATGGCATCAATACCAAGGTGATCTACCACTGGTTCGATTCCGAATCGGGTGGGGCACCCGGTCAAGATGGTGGCACCGAACTCGACTTAGTCGCATCCTACAAAATCAATAAGTATTTCTCACTTCTTGCGAAATACGGTGACTACGAAAGCGATGGCGGAGTCGGCGTTGGTGGTCTTGGTGGAGGCGTTGGTGGCCTCGCCGGTGCGCTCGACAAGAAGATGTTCACCTTTGAAATGAACTTTAAGTATTAATTTTTAGCATGGTTGTTCAGATTTGAGCGAAGTCGTTTCAAAAGTTGTTTTTATGCCCTCGGGGTGAAAACTGTAGCATAGGCATCTTGCCTGTGTCATCTTGATCGGCTACAGGCAGGATGCCTGCGCTACTTTAGCGCTTTCAGTCATTAATAAATCACACCACAGTGGCTTTTTACATGTCGTATTTATCACGTATCGCACAGACGCACGCGTCCATTGACCTAAGCCGCGAAGAGCTCGCTTACTATGCGAGACATATCTTGCTGCCGGGTGTCGGTATTGATGGGCAGCGTAAACTTAAGTCGGCTTGCGTCTTGGTGGTGGGTGCGGGTGGATTGGGCTGTCCTGTCTTGCAAGCGCTCGCGGGCGCTGGAGTCGGGCGACTGACCGTGGTTGATGGGGATGTGGTCAGCGTTTCCAATCTCTCACGTCAATGGCTGCATCGTTATGCAGAATGTGGTCAGAATAAAGCGACCTCAGCCTGCTCGACTTTGTGCGAACTGAATCCCTTTATCGAACTAGTCGCGGAGCCTCGGATGCTGAGTCGCGAAAATGCGCATGAGCTGATTGAAGCGCACGATTGTGTCATCGACGCGACGGATGATCTCGATGCGCGCTATTGGATAGATGATGCCTGCGCCGCGTTGGATCGTCCATGGATCCACGCCGCACTCTACCGTGAGCGCTCGCAATTGACTGTCTTCTGGTCGCGTTGCGGTGCCACTTTCCGTAAACTCTATCCCGAGCCGAGCGGCGCGCCCACTTGCTCCGGCGCAGGGATGCTCGGTGCGAGTGCTAGTATCGTGGGGAACCTTCAAGCACTCGAAGCGATCAAACTCATAACCGGCAATGCGCAGCCCAAAATCGGCGAGCTCGTTTCGTTCGATGCGGCGGGGCTCAGCCTGCAATCTTTTAAGATGCCCGAAGTCGATATGCCCGAGTGCATCGTTACGGATGGAGCGGCGCGTTTATCCGAACGGGCGCTTTCGGTCTTTGCCCTGCAACAAGCACGCTCGATTCATGAGCCGATGGCCTTGTTGGATTTGCGTAGTGGATCCGACTTTGAAAAAGGAACGATTCCGGGTGCGATCCATTACACGGACGAGCAGCTACTGGAAGACGGACTGCCGCAAGGGCTTACGGGTAAGGTCATTCTACTCTGTGAAGAGGGCACCATCAGCGCAATTCTGGCAGAAGCGTTAAGCAGCAAGTCTGAGAATATTTACTTTCTCGAAGGCGGCTTAGTTGCTAGTAACTCTATAAAGTAGCACAGGCATCCTGCCTGTGGCCGATCAAGATGACACAGGCAGGATGCCTGTGCGACAGCGTTACCCGAGGGCATAAAAATACCCGAGGGCATAAAAAACAACTTTCGCAATGGAACCCCCTCCCATCGGGTGCATAACAAATTTTTTCTAAAAGTGCTTAACAGGAGTAGCTGTGATTCCAGTATTGGTCAAATCGGTTGCTATAGAGAGCCGTTCTAATAACGAGAACATCTTCAGCTCCCTTC
>Ga0105053_10004197_pt1 | contig 21423 bp, 16 predicted proteins | sample BON01_FD_78093 | JGI IMG/M metagenome (GOLD analysis project Ga0105053, IMG submission 78093) | Freshwater microbial communities from Lake Bonney liftoff mats and glacier meltwater in Antarctica - BON-01 | ecosystem: Environmental > Aquatic > Freshwater > Ice > Glacier meltwater | place: Lake...
GCAGGACCAGCTCAAGAAGCGCAAGCTCGCCGGCGCCAAGGGCTACAACGTCACGCAGCCCAACCGCACCGCAGCCGTGCTGCAGCTGCAGAGTCTGCTCCTCAAGGCCGACCCCGCCGCCAACGACCTGGCCGAGGGCGACTCGGGCATCGAGGGACGGGCGCTTCGGCGGCCGCGCGGCACGGGCGCCAAGCGGCAAAAAAAAAAGGACGTGCGGACCTACGGGGGCTACGAGTGGACCGTGGAGGAGGAAAACAACTTCGAGGTCAACGCGCTCGTGGGCAGGCTCGTCGCCGACGGCACGAGCAGCTACGCCAACCAGCGCGTGGCTTCCGCCGGCACGGTCCTCTACCGCGTCGTGTGGAGCGGCTTCCCGGCCGACCTCCTTTGGTACGAGCCCGCCGAGAACTTAGGCACGGACCTCGTCGCGACCTTCAGGGAGGCAGAGGCGGCAGAGGCGGCGCAGGCTGAAGCTGAGGCCAGGGAGGAGGCTGCTCTGGTGGAGCTCGAGGCAGCCAACGCCGCTGCGCGGCAATAGGGTGTGTGTGGGGTGTAGTAGTTTTGTTTTAGCGGCTGGCGGGGCCGCGGCGTTTTTTTTTTTTTTTTTTTCCATTTTCGGGTATAACTTTTAACCCTGTTGAAATTGTTAATACCTGAGAGCGGGAAAGTGATCCCCTTGCCGGGTTATTATCTACCTGAAGAGGCGGACTCCTAAGTATTTTTTTTTGATTTTTTGATTTTTTTTGAGCGACCGGCCTAACACAATTGGCGCACAGTGCCCGAGGTGTGTCGTGACCGAGGTGTGGCGCCACGGACACGAGTGGCGCACAGCCCGAGGTGTGTCGTGACCGAGGTGTGGCCCCAGGGACACGAGTGGGACACGAGTGCCGCACAGTGCCTGAGGTGTGTCGTGACCGAGGTGTGACGCCACGGACAAAAGTGGCGCACAGTGCCCGAGGTGTGTCGTGACCGAGGTGTGGCCGAGGTATCCGAGGTGTGTGGTGACCGAGGTGTGGCCGAGGTGTTCGAGGTGTGTCGCGACCGACGTGTGGCCGAGGTGTCCGGGGTGTGTTGTGCTCGAGGTGTGTTGTGACCGAGGTGTGGCGCCACTGACACGAGTGACGCAATGGGTGTGGCGCCACGGACACGAGTGGCGCACAGTGCCCGAGGTGTGTCGTGACCAAGGTGTGGCGCCACGGACACGAGTGGCGCACAGCCCGAGGTGTGTCGTGACCGAGGTGTGGCGCCACGGACGCCATAGACACGAGTGGCGCACAGTGCCCGAGGTGTGTCGTGACCGAGGTGTGGCGCCACGGACCCGAGTGGCGCATAGCCCGAGGTGTGTCGTGACCGAGGTGTGGCCCCACGGCCACGAGTGGGACACGAGTGGCGCACAGTGCCCGGGGTGTGTCGTGACCGAAGTGTGATGCCACGGACACGAATGGCGCACAGTGCCCAGGGTGTGTCTTGACCGAGGTGTGACGCCACGGACACGAGTGGCGCACAGTGCCCGAGGTGTGTCGTGACCGAGGTGTGGCCGAGGTATCCGGGGTGTGTGGTGGACCAAGGTGTGGCCGAGGAGTCCGAGGTGTGTCGCGACCGACGTGTGGCTGAGGCACAGTGCCCGAGGTGTGTCGTGACCGAGGTGTGGCCGAGGTATCCGAGGTGTGTGGTGACCGAGGTGTGGCCGAGGTCTCCGAGGTGTGTCGCGACCGACGTGTGGCCGAGGTGTCCAGGGTGTGTTGTGCCCGAGGTGTGTTGTGACCGAGGTGTGGCGCCACTGACACAAGTGGCGCAATGGGTGTGGCGCCACGGACACGAGTGGCGCACAGTGCCCGAGGTGTGTCGTGACCGAGGTGTGGCGCCGCGGACACAAGTGGCGCAATGGGTGTGGCGCCATAGACACGAGTGGCGCACAGCCCGAGGTGTGTCGTGACCGAGGTGCCACGGACGCCACGGACACAAGTGGCGCACAGTGCCCGAGGCCACCTGCCCATCGCTCTGTGGAGTGCATACACATGGACATGATCCACCTTGCCTTGCACATCCAGGTAGAGGCCTGTCGCGCCATCGCCTCGCTTCCGGGTCGGTGTCTCGGGTTTCATATGCTGTGGCGCTCGCACGGCGTCTTGGCAGTTTGATGCGCATTTTATTTCGCGGGGGTTGGGTGCCACGTGGTGCCCGCGCGCCAACTCCTCGAGGGTGGCACCATGTGGTACACCCGCCGCAGAGGCCCAGGCAGAGGCCCATGCAGAGGCCCAGGCAGCGGCCCAGGCAGCGGCCAAGGTGGGGGCAGTCGGTACTGCCGCTGCGACCGACCCCTCCTCCGCGGTGTGTCGTGACCGACACACGGGTAATAAAATGTAAGCCTGTGTGTAACACAATGTCCGGCAACGCACTGAAGCGTGTGTATGCGTTGCGTTCGAGTGCGTCGAGTTCGCATGCATTGCACCCTCCGTCGAAGAGGCCCCGGTCAGACGACGCCAGCATTGGACTGACGCAGTGAGAAGCATTGCCCCCCGAGAGTCGCAAGCTGGTCACCAAGCTTGCGCTGCCTGGGTACCCGCGCGTGGCACTCGACCTCACCGGTTGCAGCGCGCTGCGGGAGCTCCAGCTGAGTGGCGTCAATGTTAAGACCATCAATTTTACCGGCTGCACGGCAATACACACGTTGGTCATTACAGATTGCTCCGACCTGATCATCGCCAGTCTCGACCTCGCCCCCTGTGGCGCGGTGCTCGACTTGCTCTCACTCTCCAGTTGCAGGGTCACCTCCATTGGGTCACGAGGTGGTGACACGGGAACACTCGACCTCCGCCACTGCTCCCGGTTGCGCAAGCTCGACCTCTCCGGCACCACGCTCGCCACGCTCGGGGCCAACCCATTCAACGGCTGTGGCCAGTTGACCCACCTCAACGCCTCGAATTGCACGTCGCTCGGCGACCTCGGCCCCCACGGGTTCTAAGACTACAGCGTGTTACACGCAGTCAACCTCTCTGGCTGCTCGGCGCTGCGCGGCCTCGCCCCGTGCGGGTTCGAAGGGTGCATGGGCCTCGCCCACGTCGGCCTTTCCGGGTGCGCCGCGCTGCGCGGGATCGGTGCATATGCATTTGAGGACTGCCCCCTCGAGGTGGTCCTTCTGTCTGGGTGCTCGTCGGTCGGATCCATTGGCACACGGGCCTTTTCGGGTTCTGCACTTACCGCCATCGACCTCGCCGCTTGCACCGCGCTCACGGGCATCGACGATGACGCCTTTGCTGACTGCGAGGCCCTGGCCCACCTGTCATTCCCGCTCTCCCTCGTCTACATTGGCAAAGACGCCTTTGCAGGCTGCGAAGCTCTGCGCTCGGTGAACCTCAACGGGTGCAAGGCGCTGCGGCGCATTCGATCGGGCGCCTTCACCAATACCAAAGTGGAATTGTTCAACTTCAAAGGATGCACAGAGCTGCGGTGCATCAATGAAGACGCAATCCCCCACCATGTGGACCCTACAATCGACTTTGCGGAGTGTGTGGGGCTCATGCACATCCACTGCTCGCTCGGGGCGGGTGACCTCAACCTCGAGGCCTCCAGGAAACTCGTGACCATAGGCGACCACGCCTTCTTCCATCCTCTCAATACGGATATAACGGAAACCGACAAGCTGACGCTCCCACCTGAGTTGCCAGCGCTCGAGCTCATCGGGAAAGGCGCCTTTCGGGATTGTAGCAGCAGTTGTGACTTTTCAAAGTCGCACCAACTTCTTTCCATTGTCTCATCTGCATTCTCGCACTACAGTTCCAACTTGATCTCATTTGCCGGGTGCACAGCGCTCGAGTGGGTGGGCGAGTACGCCTTTCATCGATGCTCGGTGAGTGTGATTGACCTGTCACGCTGCGCGTCGCTCAGTTCCGTTGGCGAAGGTGCATTCCTGGACTGCACCGCTCACAGCATCGACCTCTCGAACTGCACCTTGCTCGTACAAGTGGACCCGCGTACGTTTGAGCACTGCTCGGCAGGTTTGATTAACCTGTCCCACTGCGCGGCGCTCGGTTTAATCTGTGAGCGTGCATTTTGCAACTGCACCGCGGTGCACACCATTGACCTCTCCGGTTGCACAGCGCTCGAGAGTATCGGTCTTAACGTCTTTGAGGGCTGCGCTGCACTCGCCTCCCTTGACATTTCCGATAGCACACTGTTCGAAGGGTTTCAAAAAAACTCGCTCTGTTGCCCTGCGCTGGAAACCCTCCGCCTACCCGCAGACGCGCCGATGAGGGAGTTACTCGCCGATGCGTTTGGGTTGAAGCGCACCAATCCCGTACACGAAACTCTAGCAAAGGTGACCTTTGTGCACACATCAGCCTTCAAGGAGGCCAACCCCTGTTGGTTCGAGACCGTGAACTGGGGGCTCAAGCGCGCCATGGAAGTACAGCTGGGTGAATTCTCAAACTAGAGAAGCGGATCAGTCAGGATCGCATACACATTCGTGAACGGCAGATTGCGCAGTCCTTGCCGCATTCGGAGGCGGAATTAGAATGGCTCCAAGGCCTTGTTGCAAAGGCAGCGGAGGCGTCTGTGTTAAGGGTTAACCCAACCCCCCTTCACCCGAACCTAACCACAAGCCTGCCACGTGGGTTCGAGTTCGACCTAAAGTTGTTCACCCTGTGCCCGAATCTCCTGTTCACGGGGGTCACCGTGGACGGGGTCGACAAAGCGATTGAGTTGTTCGGTGCTTGCGTTCCACTTCGGGAATTCCTCGACGACTTCCCAGATGCCACAATCTCCCTCACCGCTCATGATTCTTAACGGTGCTCCCCCCCCCATTTGGTGGGTGCGAGTTTGGTTGTGCAACCGACCCCCCTTGGATGGGTGCACCCCCCCCCTTTCGCGAGGTGGCCCGGTGCGACTCCCATGAACGATTGGAGGGGCACCGACTGCTTCGTGGCACAAGTCGTGTGTGTGGTCATAGCAACCGCGCCCCGACCATGCGTAGGCAGGCCAGGTACGTCCAGGCAATGTACGCACTCACCTTTTGGTCATACCGCAACAGGAGCCTTCGGCTCTTGTCAAGCCACGAGAATGTGCGTTCGACCACGTTGCGACTGCGGTTGACGACTCGGTGCGTCCTTCCCCACGCGCAGAGATGCAGTCCACGTACCCGTACCGCCGCAGGAGTGCCCAATTGGCTGCGCTATCTTAGCCCTTGTCCTCGTACATCGGCATCCCCAGAGCCGCCCGTGGCGTCAGTCGTGCGCGCAGGGTCACCTCAACCGTCCGTTGGTCGGAGGTGTTACCAGGGAATAATGCCAGGGCCACCGGGACACCATCCGATGCGACGATGGCCGACACCTTGGTTGCATTTCTACCGCGATCGGTCGGGTTGCGCCCGATGCAATCCCGGCCGTAAATGCTCTTGACATACGCCGAGTCGATGCACTCGACGCGCACGTTGCGCCTGAGGGGCCGTCTCTCGAGGCGCAGCACAGCGGCATAGGCGCGCTCGAAGACACCCGCCGCAGTCCAGTTTGTGAAATTTTGAAAGACTGTGGTGTACCCAGTGCCCAATGTGCGCCAAGGCCCACCGCTTCAAAGCAACCGAGCCATGCGCTCGAGTACAACCGATGGATCGGCGCGAGGGCGACCCGTATGGGCAACAGGCAACAAGGTCCTCACTGCGCACAAGATTGCAGTTCGCACTCGCACATCGATGCGACTCATGCAAATTTCTGAGTATGCGACACAAAAAAGTTTACGAACAGACCCTAAACCCCAAGTGCCGGGCTATTCCACATTGGAATAGTTTACGGACAGACCGTTACAGAGCGACCTCGGGGGGGGGGTCGAGTTGCACCGCTGCGCCAAGTCCATCAACCCGGTGGAGATGCACCCTAACGGGCAGCTGGCGGAGAACCTTTGGGTAGCCATGGATGACGGGTGTAGCCCTGCCAACGACACACAGCGCATGATCTGGAGTGCACTATGCGCGTTCCTCGGCGCAGACTTTGGAGTAACACAAGTTCGACGGCCATTTTTTCGAGTCGGGCCATGCCGCATATCAGTATGCGCTTCTAACGTGGCCCAATCGCGTCAACGTGCATATGATCAACTCGCGCAACGGCCAGCCCTGGCGCGAGATCGGAATTGTGCCCAGCCGCACCATGCTTTGCGTGGATGACAACGAGTTTGCCCAGCTGCGTGTGCAGTCAGGCGCGGATGCAAATCGCGGCTGGGCATGGACGCCACGGCACATGTTGGCATAAAAGGTCGCTCCCGATGTGACCGGGTGCGTTGCACCCGGGGTGTGTTGCACCCGAGCGGTGTATTGTGCCCGAGAGGTGTGTTGTGCCCGAGAGGTGTGTTGTGCCGAGGTGTGCTGTGCCCGAGGGGTGTGTTGTGCCCGAGAGGTGTGTTGTGCCCGAGGTGTGCTGTGCCCGAAAGGTGTGGTTGTGCCCGAGAGGTGTGTTGTGCCCAAGAGGTGTGTTGTGCCCGAGAGGTGTGTCGTGCTCGAGGTGTGTCATGCTCGGGGTGTGTCGTGCTCGGGGTGTGTCGTGTTCGAGGCTTGTTGTGCTCGAGGTGTGTCGTGCTCGAGGTGTGTCGTGCTCGAGGTGCGTCGTGCTTGAGGTGTGACCGCAGCGACCGAGTCCATAGCGCAGCGAGCTCAACACGTAGAGACCAAGTCCAGAGCGCAGCGAGCTCAGAACATGCGCGAGCGGGGCACATGAACTGCAATCCGCGGGCGTGCACCCGACAGTGTGTTCGCAAGCACATGAAAGTTTACAAACACACCGGTTGAGGACCCCGACGAGGACATGGGCGACAAGGCCAGGATTGTGCTCTATGTGGGCCGCGACGCCACATCAGGCGCGGGGGAGTGCCCCGGGTTTCGGCAGTGCCTGGCGCTCATAGACGCGCAGTGCATCCCTTGCACCGTGCAGCACGTCGAGCACCTGCACGAGGCTGGGGTCGAGATCCCCAGTTGACTCGATGGCACACCCGTGCTGGTAGACGCCGTCTCGCGCCAGGCCTTCAAGGGGACACAGGCGGTTTCCTTCCTGGGGGGCGCGGCACGGGCCTCGGCCGAGGCGGCGTTGACCAGAGAGGCGGAGGCGGCGTCGGCGCGCGCGGCGTCGCGGCGTCGGCGCGCGTGGCGTCGGCGACGTGCGCGGTGTCGGCGCGCGCGGTGTCGACGCGCGCGGCATCCGTGGCGCCGGGGCCAGTGGGCGGGTGTGAGGGCGAGGAGGGCGAAGAGGGCGAAGAGGGCGAGGACGGCGATGCGTGGGGCCAGCGGCCTTCCACCGACGCCGGGTTGCCGGTGCGCCCCGGCCAGGGTATGCCACCCCCTGTGTCGCACGAGCCCCCTCGGGATGGCAAGGTGACTGAGGATGACCTCCAGCGGTACATGGAGGCTCGCAACCGCACCACTGGCTGAGGGTGAACCCGGCGCCGACCCCAGCCATACGCCCGCCTCGCGCCGGTGGGTTGCGCCCAGTGGGCGCTCGGGTCACCGCGTGCGCCGTGCGCCGCACCTGGTGGTCGGGTCACCGCGTCCAATGCATGCGCCCCCGCCGGTGAGGTGCGCCTGGCCAATGCCGCCCCCCCCTTTCTTTGCTCAACCGGCGAGATCATGTGGCAGTAGACATGGCCACCTCGCGCGTCTCCTTCAGTGATGTGCGCCGCGCGAGTACCTCAAGTCGGTCATCAGGCGACGGCGGGCACTCGATGGGGCGGCGGCGTTGGGCGTGCACCTCGCTCGCCGCGTCGTACCAGATGCCCGCGCCGACGTGTGGCCCGGTGGTCGGCGGTGGCGGTGGCGCCTCGGTGTGGTAGGGCATCTCGCTGTCCGCGTCGAGGCGCGTGTTGCGCGGCCATGTCGCCAGGTCCACATAGCCAAACGTGTGCTCGGGGCGCCGCGCGCTCAGCTCCGGCGCGCAGCGGCGCATCGTCGTCTTGACCAACTTGGCGTTGCGCTCGCCCACCGCGCCCACCGACGGCAGGCTCCAGTCAGGCATGAGGACGTCGAAGCTGCCGGTGCCCACGCAACACATTTGGCCGGTCATTATATTTTGGCTGACGCCGCGCGTTTCGTCATGCTCCCCGAACAGGGCCGCGTCGTAGAGCACGTCGGCCGTCTCCTCGAAGGAGCACCTCGCCAGCGGGTCAGTGTTGGTCCGGTTCATCCCGTGGCGGCTGATGGACATGACAAAGCCGCGGAAGGTCATGGTGTTGGCCACCATGAGGAGGTGGCGCGGGTCGACGTAGGTGCCGTCGAACGAGATGGTGTTGCGGAGCTCGTGGAAGATGAGCGCGGCGGCCGCCTCGATGCCGAAGAGGTTGAGCACCTCGGCCACGTCGTTGGACGAGCTCTGCGCCCAGTCCACCACCGGAAAGAAGAGCAGCGAGTCGAGGGCGCAGCTGCGCGCGCTGACGACCCACTCCTTGCGATGGCACTCGGCCCCGGCGTCCCAGACGTCAAGCTCGCTGGCCGAGGCGGACGTGAGCCCCGGGTGGCCCAAGATGTGCAGCTGGTCCATGACCATGAGCATGATGCGATGGACGAGCGACTGCTCCACCCCGCCGCAATCGCCGCAATCGCCGCCATCGCCGCCGTCGCCGCCGTCGCCGCTGCCAAAGCCGTGCTGCACCATGTCGTGAGCGCAAAGGAAGCGGCAGCGCAGCCACCAGTCGACGTCGTTGACCTGCGACGAGACGACGTGCACGGCGCCAGGCAGGCGCTCGCGCACGATGGCGGCCAGCCGCGGCGGGTCGACGCCGCAGGTGCGCAGGCATGCCTTGTCGAGCGTGAGGCGCGCGACCCACTCGCTGGCGCCCGCTGGGATCCGGCTAAAGTAGGCGTCGAGGTGCAGCGCGAGCTGGTCAGCCTCCACGACGGTCGAGGCCGGGTCCGGCTCGTGCAGCACGCGCAGCGACGTGACGGCCAGCGCGAGGCCGACGGCCGGCAGACTCTGCGCGAGGTGGTGCGTGACCTCGGCCCGGTCGCGGTAGGGCGGCCGCAGGCGCAGCGTCACGGTGGGAGTGCGGATTTTTTTGCTAAAGTCGAGGAGCTCGCGCAGCCTCGGCACGCCCGTCGTCATGCCCACGTTGGCCACGCCGCTCAGGTGGAAGGTGTTGAGCGTCATCTGCGTGGCTGGCTCGCCGAGCGACTGCGCGGCGATGGCGCCGACCATCTCGCCCGGCGTCGCCTCGGCGCTGGCGGCGCGCGTGAGCACGTGGGCGCAGATGCGGTCGAGCGACGCCTCGGTGAAGCCGCGCGCCCGCAGCCGCCGGCTGCCCATGTGGAAGGCGAGCGCGGCGCAGAGCCCCTCGGAGGCGCCGCGGCGGCTGCGTTGCACGGCGGCGAGCAGGGCGTCGACGCGCGCGCAGACGTGCACCTCGCTGCACACGGCCGCCGCCGCCGCCACGGCGGCGTCGGCGCCGTGGCGGTGGTCCCAGTTGCGGATGAGCCGCGAGATGTTGTTGGGCAGCAGCAGCGTCGCGTCGAGCGCGGGGCGGAGCGGCGAGGTGGCGCTGACGCGCAGCTCGGCCAGCAGCCGCCGGAAGCGCGCGAGCTCGTCGCGCTGCACGGCCGTGGGCTGCGCATCGCACAGCGCCGTGCGGTGCGCCGCCTCGCCCTGCGCCAACGCGGCGAGCGTCTGCTTCTCGAGCCGGCAGGGGTCGTCGCCGTCGCAGCCGTAGACGAACTGCACCACCTCGTTGTGCGCGCTGCGCACGGTGCCGTCGTAGGCGACGCGCATGTCCTCCATGGCCTTGATCTGCCGGCGCTGAATGTAGCCCGTGGTCGCCGTCTTGACGGCCGTGTCGACGAGCCCCTTGCGCCCGCCCATGGCGTGGAAAAAGTACTCGTGCGGCTCGAGCCCCAGCGCGTACAAGTTCTTGACAAAGCCGTTGGAGTTGGGCGTCAGGTCGGTGGCTCGGAAGCAGGGCAGCATGCGCGAGGCGTGCTCGGCGTGGATGCGCTGGCCCTCGACCGACTGCTGGCCGACGCAACCGCAGATCTGCGAGAGGTTGATCGGATTCCCCTTGGAGCCGGAGCGCACCATGTGCGCCACCGCGTTGTTGTGCTGCCCGTGCGTCTGGACCGAGTCGCCGGTGAGCACGAGCAGGCGCGAGAGGATGCGCTGCACCGTCGACTCGGCCTCGGCGGCCATCGACTCGGGCACGCTCTCGCGCAGGATGGCGTCGATGTTGGCGAAGCCGTTCTGCAGCCGCTCGTCGATCTTGGCGTGGCCGGCCGGGCCCAGCACGCAGTCGGCGATGCCGACCGAGAAGCTGCGCTGCATCAGCCACTGGTTGACCATGCGCTGCGCGTCCGACATGAAGCGCACCGTCGCCTGCGGCCCGCGGTCGCGGTATATGACGTCGACGATGCCGTTGGCCGACGAGCCGAGCGTCGCCTTATTGAGCTCGCCAAAGAGCAGCTGCCCGCCGCGGATGAGCAGGTCGTCGGCGGCCGGCAGCCGCGCCTCGGCGCCGTCGCCGCGGCAGCGCGCGAGCGTGAGGCGCGGCGGCAGCAGCAGCGAGAAGAGCTGCGCGCCGGTCCAGAGCTCGCGCGGCGCGGCGAGCGCCGGCGGCGGCAGCGCCGGCGGCCCGCCGGCAGGCCAGTGCGGGTAGCGCACCCACGCGGCGTAGCGCAGCATGTGCGCGCGGTCGAGGAAGACGCCAACGAGGTGAGCAGGTGGGCGCCCAGCAGCGCGTCCTGCACCATCCCCATGCACGGCTTGTTGGCCTGGGGCGAGATAATCTGCTGCGGCACGGCCATGAGCTCGGCCACCTTGGCCGTGGCGCACGGCGACTGCATCAGGTGCATGTTCATCTCGTCGCCGTCAAAGTCGGCATTGTACGGGTTGGCGCACGAGAGGTTGAGGCGGAACGTGTGCCCCGGCACGATCACCACGCGGTGGCCCATCATGCCCATCCGGTGCAGCAAGGGCTGTCGGTTGAAGATGACGACGTCGCCCTCGCGCATGTAGCGCTCGACGACCCAGTCGTACTGCAGCCGGTTCTTGTCGCGGTCGCGGCACGCCTCGAGCTAGATGATGCTGTTGTCGCCGGTGATGATGCACTCAGCGCCGTCGAGCTGGCCGGCGCCGCGCAGCACGCGCTGGTGCAAGTCGTTGATGTTGGCCGGCGTGACGCGCTCGGGCACGGTGAGCGTCGTGGCGACGCCGTACGGCACGCCCACCTCGTGCACGTCCATGATCGGGTCGGGCGTGATGACGGAGCGCGCCGAAAAGTTGACGCGCTTGCCCATTAGGTTGCCCCAGACGCGCCCGTCCTTGCCCTTGAGCCGGTCCGCGACCGACTTGAGGGCGACCGAGCGCATGCCGCCGCCGCCGCCGCGCGCGGGGCGCGCGGCGCTGCCGCTGAGCAGCGCGCCCACGTCCGCCTGCAGCCGCTGCCACCGCTCGAGCAGGTCGGCCACCGGCGTGGTGGACCCGCCGGGCCGTGCCAGCTCGAGCGCGCTCGCCAGCTGCGCGGCCGCGCCGCCGCGCCAGACGGCGCCGTCGCGCCACTCGCCGCCGCAGTGCATCGGGTCGACGCGCCCGGCCAGCCAGGCGCGCAGCTCGATGCACCGCTTGTTGGTGTCCTGCAAACGGTGGGTCAGGTCGTCCTGCCCGCGCGAGCGGCTGCCCTCCGAGGCCATGATGGCCGGCCGTGAGATGGGCGGCGGCACCAGCACGCTGCAGAGCACCAGGTCGCGTGGGTGCGCGGCGCTGGCCGTGAAGCCGAGCCGCTCCGTGCCGGTATCGCTCATGCCGGTGAGCACGCTCAGCGCACTGGCCGCGGTGAAGGGCTTTGCCTCGATGGCCGCGCGCTCCTCGGGCAAGGCCCAGTCGGCCAAGGTCGACCCGCGACCAGTCCGCGTGCACCCCGGTCGCGGTCTGCGACAGCGCGGGCCGCGGGCCCTGGCAGTGCGCGCAGCGCTTCTTCAGGCGCGCCGCGGCGTAGACGGCGGCGAAGTGCGCCTTGGCGTCGGCCGCCCCCCGCGCCGGCACCTCCTCGTCGGCGAGTGTCAGCCGCGAGCAAAAGGTGCAGACGCTGCGCAGCACCTCGGGTTAGGGTTAGGGTTAACCCTTAACCCTTAACCCGGGGAACTTGCATGAAATCAAGCACAAGTGCGTGCTCGCGCAGCTCCTTGGCCGCGACGGGGTTGGCCGATGCCCAGGCCCGCGCCGCCTGGACCCCCTTCCAGAAACGCGTTCCGTACGCCACCAACAACTCATCCCCCTCCACAATCACCCTGGTGGCAACAACCGTCCCGTTTTCTTAGAAAGTGACATTGTTTTTGCCCACTGCAGTTCCGTACGCCGAGTTCATGTACTAGGCGCAACTGCGCCCGTGCAGCCCGTCCATCAGCAACCCCCCCATCCGGAGCGTGTGCTCTTCCTGACCGTCGACCATATCGACCTGCATCAGCCACCCTTCGGCCGCTACGGGGCCCACGGTGTGGCCCATGTACTTCGAGACGTTCTCGCTCGCTCTGAACGAGCGCGCCGCAAACAGCCCCAGCCCAGCACCCTTGAGGCCAATGCGACTCGGCGCAATGAGGAATCGGGTCTCCCACTGATCCTGTTGGTTGCGGAATTGGACTCGGTCGTCGGTGGTCTGCCTCCAGCGCCTTGGGTCGCTCAAGTCACCGACCCGGTCGGGGGCGCGGCGCTTGGTCGCCGGAACGTTGCCCTCTGGCGCTCGGGACGACTGGGTCGACATGGGTCAACCTGCGCGTCTTGACGGTGGTGTGAAAAAAAAGATACGGCGCGGCAACCCACAGGGAACCCGGGTGCGATGAACCAGACCCCGGGTGTCCAGGCCCCTACCAGAATCAGCCCCCGGCCGCGAAGCGCGGTTGCGCGCGTGCGCCGTCTAGGTCACGTTGGAGCAAGGGCGTCGCGGGCCGATCGCCGGTGGCGCGCGCGGCGTCGCGCAACGAGGCGGCCGGCGCGACCTCGGCGCGCGGCGCGAGTCAGCGCGGCACCTCCCACTGGGCCGGCGCCTCCCCCCGGGTCGGGTGAACCGGCCCCGCCCTCGCGCCGCGCGACGGCGCGCGCGAGGAGGGCGCGGGCCACGCGCCGTCCGGGTGCCCGACCGGCTGGCCGGGCGCGACGTCATCCGGTCAGGCCCGAACCGCTCGCCGGCGAGCGCGGCCGAGGCGGGCGGCGCGGCGCGGTGCGCGACGCCGGTCGTATCGGCCGGCGCCAAGGCGCGCCCCGCCTCGGCGCGCGGCGGCTGTGCGCGCCAGGGTGCGGCGCGCGCCGGCGCGGCCGGCCTCGGCGCGGCGGTCGGGGGAGCTGCCGCATGCGCCGCGTGCGGATTGTGCGCATAGGCCGGGCCGCGCGCCACGGGCAACCGCTCTGCGGCGGCAAGGCGCACGATGCCACCGCCGCTGCCCGCCGCCGCGCGTGGCGCGCCCAGCGGCGCCGCGTCGGCGCGCCGGGCAGCCTGTGGCACCGCGGGCGCCGCGCGCGCGGCGTCGTGCGCGCCGCCGCGCGCCTGCGTGAGCCCGGCGGCCGGCGCGGCGTCGGCGCGGCGCGGCGCGCGCGGCGGAGCCAGCGGGCCCGTCCCGGTGCCGGTCGGCGCGGCGTCAGGCGCGGTGCGCGTCGATGTGTGCCGCTCGGCCGGCAGCGCCAGCCGCGCGGCGGCGCGGTCCACAGAGGGCGCAGCGAGGGCGCCAGCCGCGCGGCGGCGCGGTCCACAGAGGGCGCAGCGAGGGGCAGGCCACCCGCTGCGGCCTGCGGCCGCGCCGCGCCCGCCGCACCCGCAACACCGGCGCCGACCGCCGCCGTGTCGGCCCGCGCCACGGCGCGCGCCGCCGCCGCGACGAGCCGCGCGGCATTGGCCGCCGCGGGGGCGGCGGCGGCGAGCGCGGCCGCGCTGCGGTCGCCTAGGGTTGCGCGCGCAGCAGGCGCGCGCTCCCCAGCCCCTGCTGCGCCCGCCGCACCCCCCATGGCCCAGGGCGCGCGCGCTGCGTCGGGCGCGTGGCGGTCGGCACCGGGCGCCAGCGCGGCCGGCACCACCTCGGTGCGGCTGCCGGCGCCCGCCCGGGCGAGGGTGGCGTCCGGCTGCATGATCAGCTCGACTGGCGCCGCGCGGTCGGCGCCCAGGTCGACCCGGGCCGCCGCGGCGGCGCCGCCGCCGACGCCCGGCGCCCGGCCAGCCGCTGGCATAGGCCGCTTCGCCGCAACGCGATCGACCGCCCCACCCACCTCGGCCACGCCCGCCTCGGCGCGGCCGCCAGCGCCGGTGGCGCCGGCGCCGGCCGCCCGCGCCACCGCCCGCTCGGCCAGCAGGGGGCGCGTGTCCCTGCCCACCTCGGCCACGCCCGCCTCGGCGCGGCTGCTGGCGCCGGCGGCGCCGGCGCCGGCCGCCCGCGCCACCGCCCGCTCGGCCGGCAGGGGGTGCGCGGCCCCGCCCACCTCGGCTACGCCCGCCTCGGCGCGGCTGCCGGCGCCGGCGGCGCCGGCGCCGGCCGCCCGCGCCACCGCCCGCTCGGCCGGCAGGGGGCGTGCGGCCCCACCCACCTCGGCCGCACCCACCTCGGCGCGGCCGCCGGCGCCGGCGGCGCCAGCGCCGGCCGCCCGCGCCACCGCCCGCTCGGCCGGCAAGGGGCGCGCAGCCCCTCCCACCTCGGCCACGCCCGCCTCGGCGCGGCCGACGGCGCCAACGGCGCCGGCGTCGGCTGCCCGCGCCACCGCCCGCTCGGCTGGCAAGAGGCGCGTAGCCCCTTCCACCTCGGCCATGCCCGCCTCGGCGCGGCCACCGGCGCCAGCGGCGCCGGCGTTGGCCGCCCGCGCCACCGCGCGCTCGACCGGCAGGAGGCGCGCGGCCCCGCCCACCTCAGCCACACCCACCTCGGCGCGGCCGCCGGCGCCGGCGGCGCCGGCGCCAGCCGCTCGCGCCACCGCCCGCTCGGCCGGCAGGGGGCGCGCGGCCCCGCCCACCTCGGCCACGCCCTCCTCGGCGCGGCCGCCGGCGTCGGCGGCGCCGGAGCCGTCCGCCCGCGCCACCACCCGCTCGGCCGGCAGGGGGCGCGCGGCCCCGCCCACCTCGGCCACGCCCTCCTCGGCGCGGCCGCCGGCGTCGGCGGCGCCGGAGCCGTCCGCCCGCGCCACCGCCCGCTCGGCCGGCAGGAGGCGCGCGGCCCCGCCCACCTCGGCCACGCCCGCCTCGGCGCCGCCGCCGGCGCCGGCGGCGCCGGCGCCGTCCGCCCGCGCCACCGCCCGCTCGGCCGGCAGGGGGCGCGCAGCCCCGCCCACCTCGGCTACGCCCGCCTCGGCGCGGCCGCCGGCGCCGGCGGCGCCGGCGCCGTCCGCCCGCGCCACCGCCCGCTCGGCCGGCAGGGGGCGCGCGGCCCCGCCCACCTCGGCCACGCCCGCCTCGGCGCGGCCGCCGGCGCCGGCGGCGCCGGCGCCGTCCGCCTGAGTCACCGCCCGCTCGGCCGGCTGAAGGCGCGCGGCCCCGCCCGTCTCGGCCACGCCCACCTCGGCATGGCCACCGGCGCCCACCCGGGCGGCCAGGACGGGCGCCACGACCGGACGCGCGGCCGGTATCGGCCGCGCAGTGCTCCCCGAGGGGGCCGGCGCCTAGGGCCCCTGGGCGGCGCCAGCGCCCATGGCGCCGGTGCGCCACTCATACATCGCCAACGGCGACTTGCCCCCCCTGCGCGGCGCCGGGCCCGGTTCGTGGGTGCGCTGCGCGCCGCCACAGGCCAAATGCGCCGCCACCTCGGCGTCGGCCTCGCGGTCGCCCGGCGCGCGCTCCGCGTCGAGCATGCGCACCATGGACGCCCACGACGCGGCGTCCACCACCGACGGCCGCACGACCGCCGTATCGGCCCGCATGCCAACTGGCTGGTCTGACCACTGCGGCAGCGCCCCCGCCTCGGGCTGGACGCCGGTGCTGCGCACGGCCGGCTTGACCGGCGCGGCGCCTGTGCGGCCCCGCCACGCGGTGGCGGCGGCGCCGGCGCCGGCGCCAGCGCCCGGGCGCACTGCCGCGTCCAGCCCCGGCGCCGAGGCGGCCGCCGACGCCTCCATGGTCACCGCGCCCTGGTTGCGCGCCGCGCGGCCCAGGTTGGCCACGCCCACTCGTGCGGCGCCCGCGCCGGCCGCGACCCCAGCTCCGTCGGCGCCGCGCGCCGCCGACGCCTGTGTCGCCGCCGCCGCCGCCGCGCGCGCCGCTGTGTCCACCGGCCGCACGAGCGGCAGCACACGGATGCCCGCGCCGCCGCCGCCGCCGCCGCCGCCGCCGCCGCCCGGGTCCGGCTCGTCGGGCGCCGCGGGCCGCTTCCACGCCGCCCCCTCGGCCCGCGCCACGCGCGTCGCGGCCGCGACACGCACGCCGACGCCGGCGGGTTAACCCCTGGCCGCCGCGCGCTCGCGCGCCTCCAGCTCGCGCATCGTGGGCGGGGCCACCGGCACCTTTTCGAGCGCGTGCCGCCGGTCGTTGTAGCCGTCGTACAGCTCACGCCCCGCGTCTCGCGACGCAAATGACTGGGCGTGCTGCTGGTTGAAGTGGACCGCGCGCGCCACCCGCTGCACCACCTGCACCGTGCGCGCGGCGGCCGGCGACGCGTCCGCGCCCGCGCCGAGCCGCGGCTCGGCCGGGTTCATCACACCGGGCACCTTGGCCTTGTGCACTTCCGCCGCCGCGTGCGCGTCGTACCCCATCAATCGCGCCATCTGGTGGTCGGACGTCGCCGGGCCCCGACGGTAGTCGCCGTCGGCCAGGAGCGGGCGCTTCTCCCACACCTCGGCCACCGGGGCGCCGCGCCGGTCGCGCAGGTAGCCCACGTGCTCCGTCCGTTCCTCGGGGTCCACCAACGGGCCGAGCGACGACACGTCCGCCGCCTCGACACGCGTCGCCACGCGCATCGGCAGGATGACACCCGAGCCCACCCCGCGCCCGGGACCAGAGCCAGCGCCCCCGGGCCCAGGCCCCAGCTGCGTCCGCATATGACCGCGGCGCAGGGTCACCTCCTCCGCCTGGTCCGCCCCGCCGGGCGGAGCCGGGGGCGCGCCGAAATGCGCGGCGCGCAGCTGGGCCTCGGTGGCCGGCGCGCCACACCCCTCCCAGCCACTCCGGTGCTCGGCCTCGGCGGCGTGCGCCGCCACACGCACCGCCTCGGCCGCGACCTCGGCCTCGGCATCGCTCGCCTCGGACTCGGACTCGCTCGCGGCCTCGGACTCGGACTGGCCCTCGGACTGCTCACTCGCCCACTCGCTCCTTGATTCACTCGGCTCGCTCTGCCCGAGTTTGCTGCTGTCTGTGCTCTGACCCCCCGTATCATCCGCCTATTCTGCGTTCGCGCCGCCCGGGGTCATGGGGCTGGCTGCACTGTGCAGTTGAACGCGAAAAAAGAAGCGACTTCGGCAACGCGCCCTCGCCGAGCTCGGGTCCAGAGGGTGCGGTGTCAACCTTGGCCGCGCTCGGGTCCATGGGACCCGGTGCCAATCTTGGCCGAGCTCGGGTCCGGAGGGTGCGGTGTCAACCTTGACCGCGCTCGCCACGGGGCCCACTCAAGCTGCTGCATCGGGGCGGAGGACGGGCGCCAGGGCATGCGCACCCGGGTCCCAGTCGAGCATTTCCCCGAGCCACTGCCGCACGGGCGTCGCTGGTGGACTCGAGCTGCTCCGTTGCGGAAGCACAAGCGGGTCCCAGGCGAAAGTTTCTTTAACCCAACCCAAACCCTAACCCGCATGGGCGTCGCTCGTGGGCACAAGCTGGTTTTTTTTGCCCTGTTGTGAGACTGGCGCGTGGAGCCGGGCGAATGGTGAGCCGGCGGAGACAACTGTCTGCATCGCCCAGTGGACACCCGCCGGCAGGGGTGTGTGCTCACATGGCGAGCATGGCGAGGAGGTGGTCTCCTTGACGGTAACCGGGCATGCTGCTCTGCGCCGCGTCGCACATCAGAAAGGTGGGGAATGCGGTGGCGAACGCGCACCGGGGGTCGTCGACCTGGTCGCACATGACGATTGTCGGCACATTTTCGGCACCGCCGCCACGGAGCAACTCGAGTTCCTTGGATTGCTTCACCGAGTACTGGCACTTGCTGTGTCCCAGGATAGCAACCTGGCAAATACTCCCGGTGGTCCCGCTCGTGACTCCCATGGGTGCGGCCCAGTCTCCGGCCTCGGGGGTGGCCTTGGCGGCGGCTCCGTTTGCGACCCCTGCGGCGGTCTCGGCGGCGACTCTGGTGGCGGCCTTGGCGGCGGCTCCGGTGGCGCGAGCCTCCCTGTACCGCTGGAGGTCATCCTCGGTCACCTTTCCATCCCGAGGGAGCTCGTCTGACACAGGGGGTGGCATGCCCTGGGCGGGGCGGGTAACACTGGCGATGGCTCCAAGTGGGTCGGCGTTGACCATGGTCCCATTGATTTTGGGGCCATCCGTGTCGAGTGCAGCGAAGGCCGCCGTGCAGAACCCGTTCAATAAGTAATCATGCCCCGGGGGGAGTGCATCCCGAGCGGCGGCGATTCCCAGTTCGAGATTTTCCCTGCAATGCGGGCCCATCCGCTGCATCCAGTCATCGCATGCCGAACACGTCGAAGGGGTCATGATGCAACTGACAGTGGAGGGGGGTGGCCTAGCAGTTCGCATGTTTAAAAAATTGGTCCGTCGACAAGCCGTTGGTTGGTGAGAGGGAGGGGGGGTGGGGGTGTTGCCACTGGCCGCCCACGCACCCGTGCGCCTGGCCGTGCACGCACACCCCTGGTCGCACCCGCCCTGGCCGCGCGCGCACCCAGCATCCTGGCCGCGCGCACCCAGAGTCGCGCACGCACTCGTGCCTGTTGTTTGCCCCTACTCGCTGCGCTCTCTGCGCTAGGCGCTGTGTCAGACTTGCCCATTGGCACCGGGAGCTAACATTCGGGGCCGATGACCGAACCGGCGGTTTCGGCCGCGTGGGCGGCGCTGGAGATGATTGGCTACAACAAGGACCAAATGACGGGCCAGCTGGTGGCGGTGCGGAGGCTGCCGGGCCAAGCGCACGCGCACGACGCATCTGTGGACACACGGACAGACGCGGAGCGGGCCATCGGCAATGGGGGCGCGCGCCACACTTGCACCCCCGCCCACACTTTGGCCCGCCCCACACACCCGCATCGACCCGCCCCACGCACCCGCCTCGGCCCGCCCCACGCACCCGCCTTGGCCCGCCCCACGCATCCGTGCCCACCCGGGTGCTCACTGAGCCCCCCCCCCCCCCCCCCCCCCCCCCCCCCCCCCCCCGCCCCCCCCCCCCCCCCCCCCTCGCCCCCCCCCCCCCCCCGCCCCCCCCCCGGGGGCCACCTTGCCCCCCCCCCCCCCCCCGCCCCGCCACGTGAGCAGTGGTGGCTCTCGGTCGCACTTGCCGTCGCTCCAACTCGCTCTCGTGCGCTCGTGCTCCCACTATCTTTCGTTGTCGCCTCACCTCCCGCTCACCCTCGTGCTCGCCACTCGGCCAGCGCTGGCACACCACGGCCTTGCCGCTCACCTCCTCTGTGTCCACGTCTTGCGAACGGGCCAAAGCCGAGTGGTGTGACGTATCGGCGGCGCTGCAGACGCTGAAAGAGGCGGTGCTCGTGATAAAGGACCGCGTCATCATCGCAGTCAACGGTGTGGCGTTGGAGGTGTTCGGATACCACAACAAAGACGAGCTGATGGGCCAGCCCGTGACAGTGCTGATGCCACCGGGCCAGGCGCACCGGCACGATTCGTGCATCGACAGATATGAACAGACGGGCGAGAAGCGGCTCATCGGCAACCCACAAGGCACGCGCCGCCCGGTGACACTCGTGCCCGCCTCGGCCCGCACCACGCGTCCATGCTCACCCGGTTGTGTCCTGAGCCATTCTTCCGCCCTCGTTGTGCGCAGTGGTGCAAGGCCGGTGCAAGGATGGCACCACTGTGCCGCTCATTCTTGCAGTGTCCCTGTGCGACCACCCCGGTGCGTACATTGCGATCTTCTATCAGCGGACCAACGTCGATACCAAGTTCCATGTCGATGCACCCCAGGCGGCAGGCGAGGCGACCGCAAACGCCGCGGCACGCCTGCTGGATTTCGCGGCGGCGGCCGAGGCGGCGGCTGAGGAGGCGGCCGAGGCGGCGGCGGCGGAGGCCGAGGCGGCCGCCGAGGAGGCGGCCGATGCGGCGGCGGCGGCGGCCGAGGAGGCCGCAAACGCAGCGGCGCAGTTGCAAGCGGCCGAGTTGGACCGACTTGGGGCACTCATCTGCGCGAGCTCGCCCGCCGCGCGTGGTATTTTGTCAGGGTCGTCCACCGCTCGCCCCGCCATACACCGGGACCCCACGCTCATCGCAGCCTGGACGGGCGAGTGGACAACACACGTTCCTACCGACGCGGTGCCCGGGGCCTCGTTCCCGTGCTACGCGCTCTTTGTCAACGACCGCGCGTGCTCCACCTTGTGCCGCTGGCTCCACGTGGGCAACACACTGGGCGACGAGGGCATGCTCTCCCCGGGCTCGCATGCATTCGTCAAGGTGCACTCGGAGCCCTTTTTGCGGGTCAGCCCACGCGCATTCTCGTTTGGGCAGGCGTCAGGACACCCGCGGCTGGCCAACGAGGAGCCCGTGTTGTATGCGGGAGTTCGAGGTGGACGCGACTGGCAACATCATGCGCTGGAGCAACCTCAGCGGCACGTACAAGCCGGACGACTCGAGGTGTTATCAGACAGGCCTGCCGCTCGACAAGTTCTGGGCTGTGCACACACCCGCATCGGGCGACGCCGACTTACGGCTGAGCGGTGGGCGGGTGGTCGAGGTCCATGGCGACGTGCTGCTGCGGCGCGTGCTATCGCTGTCGGACGACGAACTCGAGGCGCTCCGGGTGCAATGGGACTCGTGTGTCATGCTCATCTGCCAGAACAAAGAGGCGCACGTGTGCTTCGAGTCCATGCACCGCGCAATCAGAGAGCGGGTGATGGCCGTGAGCCAATACGGCTACCTTGTCCACGTCAAGAAGCTTGACACTTGACCCTTGGCCGCGCCCGTCTCACCCAGACACCAAATTCGAGTCGCTGATCCACAGGGCTGAGGGGAGCAGACCCGCGCGCACCCCACATGCCACTGTCATCATCAAGGTCGCCATTGGTGGTACCCTCACAGAACGCGCATGTGCGGCGTGTACACCTCGGCCACGTCACACCTGGGACACCTCGGCCACGACACACCTGGGACACACCTCGGCCGCCACCTCGGCCACGACACACCTCGGACATCTCGGCCACGACACACCTCGGACATCTCGGACACACCTCGGACACACCTCGGACACAGCTCTCACCCCCCCCCCCCCCCCCTGCCCCCCCCCCCCCCCCCCCCCCCCACCCCCCCCCCGCCCCCCCACCCCAAGCGGCCAGTCCCCAACCGCGGAGAAACACAAAGAGAAGGGGGGCCCGAGGGGAAAACCTTTTTTCCCCGGGGCGGATCCGCCGC
>Ga0105053_10004208_pt1 | contig 21394 bp, 22 predicted proteins | sample BON01_FD_78093 | JGI IMG/M metagenome (GOLD analysis project Ga0105053, IMG submission 78093) | Freshwater microbial communities from Lake Bonney liftoff mats and glacier meltwater in Antarctica - BON-01 | ecosystem: Environmental > Aquatic > Freshwater > Ice > Glacier meltwater | place: Lake...
AGCTGCGCTTTCCGGGGAAATCCCGGCTGGCGTCGGCAAAATGTCCGTCCTGCGGGCGGTATCGGTTGGGAAAAGGCCCCTGCGCCTGCAAACAAGGATAGAAGATGTTCGACACGGTGCTGACGACGATCGGCCAATGGCCGACCCTGATTCTGGGCCTGGTGATCCTCGTCTTTGGCGGTGACGCGCTGGTCAAGGGCGCTGTGAACATGGCGCTGCGGCTCGGCATCCCGGCGCTGGTCGTTGGTCTTACTGTTGTGGCTTTCGGCACCTCGGCGCCCGAATTGCTCGTCTCCTTGCAGGCCGCACTGAACGGTCAGGCGGGCATCGCGGTGGGCAATGTCGTGGGGTCGAACATGGTCAACATCCTGTTGATCCTCGGCCTGCCGCTGCTGATCACGGTGATCCACACCAGCCAGCTTGATACCAGACGCGGCTATCTTGTGATGCTGGCATCGTCTGTCCTCTTTGCGGGCCTGGCCTTTACCGGCCCGCTGACCTGGTGGCACGGTCTGATCTTTCTTACCGGCCTTGCGCTCATGCTCTGGGACAACGTCCGCATCAGCATGGCGCACCGCGCCGCCAATGCGAATGTCGAGGTTGAAGGCGCCGACGACAACATGAGTTGGGTCAAGATCGTGACCTTCATCGTGCTGGGCCTGATCGGGCTGGCACTCGGCGCGCGTTTCCTCGTCGATGGCGCGGTCAGCATCGCACGCGAGTTTGGCCTGTCCGAAACGGTGATCGGGCTCACCCTCGTCGCCATCGGCACCTCGATGCCAGAGCTTGTCACCTCGATCATCGCCGCCATCCGCAAACAGGCAGATGTGGCAATGGGCAACGTTATCGGCTCAAACACCTTCAACATTCTCTGCATCCTCGGCATCACCTCGCTGGTGGCTGACGTGCCGATCGACCCGCAGATCATGCTGTTCGACAACTTCGTCATGATTGGCGTGTCGCTGCTGCTCATCCCCTTCGTGCTGTTCCGGCGCGACATGGGGCGGTTGACCGGGGTCGCCTTCGTGTCGATCTATGCGGGCTATGCCGTCTGGCTGGTGATGACCGGCACGGTGGCCACCCCGGCATGACACGCGCGCTTGTCACCGGGGCCGGGGCACGGCTGGGGCGGGCGATGGCGCTTTGCCTCGGGCAGCGCGGCTATGACGTGGCGGTGCATTATGCCACCTCCGCAGAGGGGGCTGCCGAAGTGGTCGCCGAACTGCGCGCCATGGGCCGCGTGGCCCACGCGGTGCAAGCCGATCTGCTGGATGAGGACGCAACCCAGCGTCTGGTCCCCGCCGCGATGGATCTGCTCGGCGGTCCCCTTACCTGTCTGGTCAACAATGCCTCGGTCTTTGAATATGATACGCTCGCCAGCGCCACCCGGCGTAGCTGGGACCGGCACATGAACAGCAACCTGCGCGCGCCTTTCGTCCTGACGCAGGCAATGGCCGCGCATGTGCCGGAAGCGGTGAATGACGATCGGGGCGAACCCGTGGCGCAGGGGCTCGTCGTCAACATGATCGACCAGCGGATCAACAAGCTGACGCCCGAATTCATGACCTACACGCTGGCCAAGATGGGACTCTGGGCCCTGACCCGGACTGCGGCCCAAGCACTCGCTCCGCGTGTGCGGGTCAATGCGATCGGGCCGGGGCCAACCATGCAGGGGGCGCGCCAGTCCGAGGATCACTTTGCCCGGCAACGCGGCGCCACGATCCTGCAGCGTGGGGCAAATCCTGCCGATATCACGGCGGCACTTGGCTATTTTCTGGACGCGCCCGCGGTCACCGGCCAGATTATCTGCGTCGACGGCGGGCAACATCTGGGCTGGCAAACACCCGATGTTCTGGGGCCCGAGTGACAGATGATGAGTCGCTGCATCTGATCTTGCGTCAAAGTTGTGCACCGGTCGCATGGCATGTCACAGCAAGTTGAAAATTTGGTAACAATTTCATATAATTGGCCAAAGGAAAAATAAATATCACACCAAATCAAGGCCTTGGTAGATCGCCCAAAAAATAGGCAAACAGATGAAGCCTGCCGAAAACAACGATAATTCGCCGCTGCCCAAATGTTTCCCACTGGGTTATCCACAGAAACCGTGGACAGGTTTCTGCTTGTCCCCGGCGCGCAACGGATGCAGCCACATCAAAGAATCACGGACCCGTGACCATGACCGACCCCATTCCTGATCCGCAGCCAGACCCGGCGCCGCCACCGATCACCGGGGTCGCACGTATCCAGTCCTATCTGCGCGGGCTGGACAATTCGCCCGGCGTCTACCGCATGCTCGATACGCAGGCCCGGGTGCTCTACGTCGGCAAGGCGCGCAACCTGCGGGCGAGGGTGTCGAACTACGCGCGGGTCGGTGGGCATTCCGGCCGGATCGAACGGATGATCCGTGAAACCGCCTCGATGATGTTCCTCACCACAAGGACGGAGACCGAGGCGCTCCTGCTCGAACAGAACCTGATCAAGCAGCTCAAACCGCGCTACAACGTGCTGCTGCGCGACGACAAATCATTCCCCAATATCCTGCTGCCCAAGGATCACGCCTTTCCGATGATCACCAAGCATCGCGGAGCCAAGACGCAAAAGGGCAGCTATTATGGCCCCTTCGCCGGGGTCGGCGCGGTCAACCGCACGCTCAACCAGATGCAAAAGGTGTTCCAGTTGCGCACCTGCACCGATGCCAGCTTTGACGGGCGCACCCGCCCCTGCCTGCTGCATCAGATCAAACGCTGCTCTGCGCCCTGTGTCGGGCTGATCTCTGCCGCCGACTATGCGGTGACCGTGGCCGATGCGGAACGCTTCCTCTCCGGCCGCTCGACCGAAATTCAGGAAGGGCTGGCGGCACAAATGGCCGCCGCCTCCGAAGCGATGGAGTTTGAACGCGCCGCCGCCCTGCGTGACCGGATCAAGGCGCTGACCCAGGTACAGACCGCGCAGGGGATCAACCCGCGCGGCGTGACCGAGGCGGATGTGATCGCACTGCATCTGGATCAGGGGCAGGCCTGCGTGCAGGTGTTCTTCATCCGGGCCAATCAGAACTGGGGCAATCACGATTTCTATCCGCGCGTCGGCGCCGATGTAGAGGCGGCAGAGGTGATGCAGGCCTTTGTCGGGCAATTCTACAGCGACCGCGACCCGCCGCGCATGCTGCTGCTATCGCACGCGGTAGAGGATCTGGATCTGGTGGCCGAGGCGCTGGCCGGCAAGGCGGGCCGCAAGGTCGAGGTGCTGGTGCCGCAGCGCGGGGAAAAGGCCGAACTGGTCGAAGGTGCCGCGCGCAACGCCCGCGAAAGCCTTGCGCGCAAACTGTCCGAGACGATCACACAGGGCAAACTGCTGCAAGGTCTTGCCAGTGCCTTCGAGCTGCCAATCCCGCCGCGCCGCATCGAAGTCTATGACAACAGCCATATTCAGGGCACCGATGCGGTGGGCGCAATGGTCGTAGCCGGGCCTGAAGGGTTCGAGAAAGGCCAGTACCGCAAGTTCAATATCAAAGGCACCGACATCACACCCGGCGACGATTTCGGCATGATGAAAGAGGTGCTGACCCGCAGGTTCCAGCGCCTGCTGAAAGAGGATCCCGAGCGCAAGGGCAGCACATGGCCCGATCTCTTGCTGATCGACGGCGGCGCAGGGCAGGTCAGCGCAGTGGCGCGGGTCATGGCCGATCTTGGCGTCAGCGACGTGCCGATGGTGGGCGTTGCCAAAGGCGTGGACCGGGACGCGGGCAAAGAGGAATTCCACCGCACCGGCAAACACCCGATGGCGCTGCGCCACAACGATCCGGTGCTCTATTTCATCCAGCGGCTGCGCGACGAGGTGCACCGCTTTGCCATCGGCACCCACCGGGCCAAGCGGGCCAAGGCGGTCGGTGCAACCCCGCTCGACGATGTGCCCGGCGTCGGTGCGGCGCGCAAACGCGCGCTGCTGGCGCATTTCGGTTCGGCCAAGGCGGTGGCACGGGCCAATCTGGCCGACCTGACCGCGGTCGAGGGGATATCGGACAGCATGGCCGCCACGATCTATGCCTATTTCCACGAACGTGGCTGAGGGTGAGGCTGCCAAATTGAACGCCTGCGGCGCACAGGGTACATTGCGCCGGGCCTGCGGCCCGTCGCCGTTGCCTGCGGCGCGAGTATTTGTGCCAGACTGAAACCGGCAGCAAAAGCTATGGAATGCGCGCGCGCAACGGGGTAGTCAGGCGTATGAACTGGACCTTGCCCAACACGCTCACCGTCCTGCGCCTGATTGCGGCGCCCGGTGTCGCAATCATGTTTCTCTATTTCGCCCGGCCCTGGGCCGATTGGTATGCGCTGGCGCTGTTCGTGACCGCCGCGCTGACCGATTTTGTCGATGGCTATCTGGCCCGGCTCTGGAAACAGGAAAGCAGGTTCGGCGCCATGCTCGACCCGATCGCCGACAAGGCGATGGTAGTGATAGCGCTGCTGGTGATCACCGGTTTCTCCGGCATGAACCCGTGGATCCTGCTGCCCACCACGCTCATCCTGTTCCGCGAAGTCTTCGTTTCGGGCCTGCGCGAATTTCTGGGGGCAACCGCCGGGCTGCTCAAAGTCACGCAACTGGCGAAATGGAAAACCACGCTGCAGATGGTGGCGATTTCCGTGCTATTCGCCAAAGGCGCGTTCGAGCATTACATGATCGAACAGACCATCGGCATGGACCAAGCCATGATTGACGCGATCCTGAACGGCACCTTGCCCGATGAAGTTGGCCTGCGCTGGAAATCCACCGGCTGGAACATCAGCTGGTTCGGCGGCATAGCGCTCTTGTGGCTGGCGGCAGGCCTGACCATTACCACCGGCTGGGATTATTTCCGCAAGGCGCTGCCCTATCTGCGGGAGCCGCGCAGATGAATGTGCTCTATTTTGCATGGGTCCGCGAGCGGATCGGCATGCCGCGCGAATGCATCGACACACAGGCCGCGACGGTCATGGCATTGGTTGAAGAGTTGCGCGCCCGCGAGGACCGCTATGCCGCCGCCTTTGCCGATATCAGCGCGCTGCGCGTCGCACTCGATCAGGAATTGGCCGATTTCGACGCGCCTTTGGCCGGCGTGCGCGAAGTCGCGTTCTTTCCGCCGATGACCGGGGGCTAAAATGGACATCCGGGTGCAAGAGGCCGCCTTTGACCCCGGCGCCGAACTCGCCAGCTTTGCGACCGGCCGCTCCGATGTGGGCGCCGTGGTCAGCTTTACCGGCGTCGTGCGCGACCGTGACGCTGGCCTGCAGGCGATGGAGATCGAACATTACCCCGGCATGACCGAAAAGGCGATTGCCGCGATCATGGCCCAAGCCGCCGAGCGTTGGTCGCTGGCCGATCTGCGGGTGATCCACCGCTGTGGCACGCTCACTGTCGGCACCCCCATCATGATGGTGCTGACCGCCGCACCGCACCGCGCCGCCGCCTTTGCCGCTGCCGATTTCCTGATGGATTATCTCAAATCCCGCGCACCTTTCTGGAAGCGCGAGATTACCGCCGAAGGTGCCGATTGGGTCGCGGCGACAGATGCGGATGAGGCAGCCCTTACGCGCTGGTAAGCGCCGCGTGCCGGTGGCATGTGACGACATGATCGTTCACCATGCCCACCGCCTGCATGAACGCATAGACGATGGTCGGTCCGCAAAATTTGAACCCGGCGCGTTTCAGATCCTTTGATATCCGTTCCGACAGCGGTGTTGACGCGGGCACATGCACCATCCCGGGCCAGTTGTTCTGCAGCGGTTGCCCATCGACATAGTCCCAGAGAAACCTGTCAAACCCTTGCGTTGCCTCGATCTTTTGCCAGGCGCGGGCATTGCTGATCGTCGCCTCGATCTTGCCACGATGGCGGATGATGCCCGGATTGGCCAAAAGCCGGGTCACCTCGATCTCACCCCATCCCGCAATGATATCCGGATCAAACCCGGCAAAGGCCGCCCGAAAACTCTCGCGCTTTTTCAGGATGGTGATCCAGCTTAGCCCCGCCTGAAACCCGTCCAGCACCAACTTTTCCCACAGCGCCCGGCTGTCACGTTCCGGAACACCCCATTCGATGTCGTGATAATCGAGGTAAATCCGGTCCGGTCCGGCCCAGCCACAGCGCGATATCATGGCTTCCCCTTTAGCATAACCCTCGCCAATTCGACGCGAATTGCGATCCTTTACCTGACATTAGGCAGGGTGACGTCATCTGAAGCCCGGAGCAACCGGGAACATACCATGCGGCAACCCAAGCGGATGATTGATCTGGGAAGCGAGGCCTTTCCGGCTGACCCGTTGCAGCAGGCGCTGGCCAGCCGTGACAAGGATGTGATGAAACTGGTGCGCGCGGCGTTGGCCACCGGCTCTGCCCGGCTGGCGTTTCAACCGATCGTCTTGTCCGGGAACGCCCGGCAAACCGCGTTCTACGAAGGGTTGATCCGGGTGATGGACGATGGCGGGCGCATCCTGCCTGCCGCTCTCTTCATGCCGCTGATCGAGGAAATGGATCTGGGGCGCGAGATTGACTGCACCACCCTGCGGCTCGGTTTTGACATGCTGCGTGGCAACCCGGCGCTCCGGCTGTCGATGAACGTCTCGGCCCGGTCAATTGGTGACGGAGCATGGCGACGGGTGCTGAACGAGGGGCTGAACCGGGCACCCAACATCGGTGAAAGGATGATCCTCGAAATCGGCGAAAGCTCGGCGATGCTGCTGCCCGAACTCGTGGTGCGTTTCATGGCCGAAATGCAGCCGCGCGGCATATCGTTTGCGCTCGACGGTTTTGGGGCCGGTTTGGTCTCGTTCCGGCATCTCAAGGACTTCTTTTTCGATATCGCCAAGATTGACCGCTGTTTCGTGCGCGATATCGACTCCTCGCCTGACAATCAGGTTCTGGCGCAGGCGCTGATCACCGTGGCGCATCAATTCGACATGTTCACGGTCGCCGAAGGTGTCGAAACCGCGCAAGAGGCGGCGGTGCTGCGGCAACTCGGGATCAGTTGTCTGCAAGGCTATCTTTTTGGCGTACCCAAGTTCAGCCTTTGACGCCGCGTCAAAGTGGCCATGCAGCCGACGCGGGACTGCGGCCGACGCGGGACTGCGGCCCGGATAAACATTGCCCAAACCCCGCCAAGCCCCTAAAGAGGCGCTGACTGGCGGGGAGGGGCCCATGCGCCTGCATAACAGGGCGCTTCTCCGTGACGATCTTCACACACGAGAGGAATCCCCATGACCAATATCGTGATCGCTTCGGCCGCAAGAACTGCCGTCGGCAGCTTTGGCGGCGCCTTTGCCGCCACGCCCGCCCATGACCTTGGCGCTGCCGTCCTGTCCGAGGTCGTAGCACGCGCCGGAATCGACAAATCCGAGGTCGGCGAAACGATCCTGGGCCAGGTTCTGACCGCCGCCCAAGGGCAGAACCCGGCGCGTCAGGCACATGTCAACGCCGGTCTGCCGATCGAAAGCGCGGCCTGGGGCATCAATCAGGTTTGCGGTTCGGGCCTGCGCGCTGTGGCGCTGGGCGCGCAACACATCATGCTGGGCGATGCGGCCATCGTGATCGCGGGCGGTCAGGAAAACATGTCGATGTCCACCCATGCCGCCAACCTGCGCAACGGCCACAAGATGGGCGATTTCACCTATATCGACACGATGATCCGTGACGGCCTTTGGGATGCGTTCAACGGCTATCACATGGGCCAGACCGCCGAAAACGTCGCAAACCAATGGCAGATTACCCGCGACATGCAGGACGCCTTTGCCGTGGCGAGCCAGAACAAGGCCGAAGCCGCGCAAAAGGCGGGCAAGTTCGCGGATGAGATCGTGGCCTTCACAGTCAAGACCCGTAAGGGCGATATCGTTGTTTCTGCTGACGAATACATCCGCCATGGTGCCACAATCGACGCGATGACCAAACTGCGCCCGGCATTTGCCAAGGATGGCTCGGTCACCGCTGGCAATGCCTCCGGCCTGAACGACGGCGCCGCAGCGACGCTGTTGATGTCGGCTGAGGAAGCAGAGCGGCGCGGGATCGAACCGCTGGCGCGGATCGCCTCCTATGCCACCGCCGGGGTCGATCCGTCGATCATGGGCGTCGGCCCGATTGCCGCGAGCCGCAAGGCGCTGGAAAAGGCCGGTTGGACCGCTGCAGACCTTGATCTGGTCGAGGCGAATGAAGCGTTTGCCGCGCAGGCCTGTGCCGTGAACAAGGACATGGGCTGGGATCCGGCCATTGTGAACGTCAACGGCGGCGCGATTGCCATCGGCCATCCGATCGGTGCCTCGGGCGCGCGGATCCTCAACACGCTGCTGTTCGAGATGAAGCGGCGCGGCGCGAAAAAAGGCCTCGCCACGCTGTGCATCGGCGGCGGCATGGGCGTGGCGATGTGTATCGAACGCCCCTGATCTATTGCGCAGAGAGGGTGGGTTGAAACCCACCTTACTCTGCGTTGCGCAAGATTATTGCCGGGGGAGGTTCCGGCATGTAACAAGATTGCAAGATTGATTTTCGGAGGAGAATTCTATGCCCAAAACTGCCCTCGTGACCGGAGGATCGCGCGGTATCGGCGCGGCCATTTCCAAGGCGCTTCAGGCCGCAGGCTATGGCGTGGCCGCCACTTTTGCCGGCAATGACGACGCTGCTGCCGCCTTTACCAAGGCTACCGGCATCCGCACCTATAAATGGGACGTGTCCAACTATGACGACTGCGCCAAGGGCGTGCGTCAGGTCGAGGCGGAACTGGGCCCGGTCGATGTGCTGGTCAACAATGCAGGCATCACCCGCGACGCGCCCTTTCACAAGATGACGCCGCAGCAATGGCATGAGGTGATCGACACCAACCTGACCGGCCTGTTCAACATGACCCATTCAGTCTGGCCCGGCATGCGCGAGCGGAAATTTGGCCGTGTTATCAACATCTCGTCGATCAATGGGCAAAAGGGGCAGTTTGCGCAGGCCAATTATGCGGCGGCCAAGGCTGGCGATATCGGCTTTACCAAGGCGCTGGCCCAAGAGGGTGCGCGCGCCGGGATTACCGTCAACGTGATTGCGCCGGGCTATATCAACACCGAAATGATGGCGACGATCCCGGAAAAAGTCATGAATGACGTGATATTGCCGCAGATTCCGGTAGGTCGTCTGGGCGAGCCGGACGAGATCGCGCGCTGTGTCCTGTTCCTCGCCTCCGATCAGGCGGGATTTGTGACCGGGTCGACTCTGTCGGCCAATGGCGGGCAATATATGGCCTGAAACCCGCTACGGTTTCACGTCGGCATATCTACGCTATCGGGGCGGTGCAAAGCCGCCCCGCAATCATGTCAAAAGCAGGGAAATGCACCGGATCATGACACGCGGTTGGGCCACGGCGACGGGTTTTGGCGCGGTGCTGCTCTGGGCGCTTCTCGCCCTGCTCACGGTCAAGAGCGCGCCGGTGCCGCCGTTGCAACTCAACGCCGTCTGCTTTGCGATCGGTGGCGCAATCGGCCTGATCTGGATCGCTGCGACAGGCAGTTTCGGTCTGCTGCGCACGGTGCCGCTCAAGGTCTATGCCTTTGGCACCGCCGGGCTTTTTGGCTATCATCTGCTCTATTTCTCGGCATTGCGGATGGCACCTGCCGCCGAGGCCGGGCTGATCGCCTATCTCTGGCCGCTGCTGATCGTGCTGCTGTCGGGGTTGCTGCCCGGTGAGAGGCTGCGGCCCGGCCATGTGATGGGCGGGCTGACCGGCTTTGCCGGGGCGGCGCTGGTCGTGACCTCGGGTGCCAACGGGTTCGATCCGGCGTCGCTGCCCGGCTATGGGCTGGCGCTGCTATGCGCGCTCACCTGGGCGGTCTATTCGGTCGTCTCTCGGCGGTTGGGCACCGTGCCCACGGCCAGCGTGGCGGTGTTCTGTCTGGCCACGGCAATCCTGTCCGGTGCCGCCCATCTGACCTATGAAGAGACGGTCTGGCCTGCCACGGCCTCAGGCTGGGGCGCGATGCTGCTACTCGGCCTTGGCCCGGTCGGGTTGGCCTTTTTCATCTGGGACCTTGGCGTCAAGCGCGGCGATATCCAGTTGCTCGGCGTCGCGAGCTATGCGGCGCCGCTCCTCTCCACTTTGGCGCTGATCCTTGCGGGGATCGCCACGCCATCCTGGACCCTGCTCATCGCCGCAGGTCTGATTGTCGCAGGTGCGGCACTGGCGGCCAGCGCCAGCGCACGTCACCCCGGAAAAGATGTGCTCAGTTCGCGCTGAGCCGGCCGATCTCTTCCTTGATGTGAAGTTTCTGTTTTTTAAGTTTCGCCACCTCAAGACCGTCGGTCGCCGGACTGCGTTGTGCGGCCTCTACCGCGTCAGAGAGGGTCTGGTGCTTTTTCTTCAGCTCCTGCAGGTGCGAACTCAAAGTCATGTCGTCCTCCTCTGATTGTTGTGCGACAGGGTCAGTGCAACACAGTTTTACATATCTGTCACGCTGCAATGCAGCGTGCTTTCTTGTCGGCATGGTCGCGCCGAAACCTTGCAAAATGCTTAATCCGCCATGGTCAATCCGGCAGCATCGCGCAAAATCCCAGCAACCACAGGTTGATAGCTGTCGGCGTCGCGCAGATGCCGCTCGCCCTCATGCATCACAAGCGATGGCAGCAGGCGAAATGCGGCCCGCCCTCCCTTGCGCGCCTGTAACAAAAAAAGCGCAGGCGCGACCTGCCCCCGCGCAGCGATCGGCAAAATCGTCAGTGATCCGAGCCGGTCCTGCAAGCCGCTCAGCACCTCGGGAAGCCGCGCTATCCGCAGAATCATGGTCAGCCGCCCGCCGGGGCGCAGCCGACGCGCTGCAACATCGCACCATTCGGACAGGGGCGTGTCACCCCCAAGCGCCGTATCGCGTCCCGGATCGGTCGACGGGCTGGATGTCTTGCGATCAAAATAGGGCGGATTGGCGATGACATGATCGAAATTCTGATTGCGGATCTCACCCGGCAAAGCGCGCAGATCGGCGGCGACCACGCGCATCTCCGCCCCGTTCTGCGCCGCATTGCGTGCCGCGAGTGCCGCATAATCCGCCTGCACCTCGATCCCGGCAAGGCGCAGCCCCGGCACGCGCGCGTGCAGGCACAAGAGCGCGACTCCGACGCCACAACCAAGCTCCAACACGGCCTCGCCCGCCCTCGCAGGCACAGCAGCGGCGAGCAGAACCGGATCAACCCCGGCGCGATACCCGGCCTTGGGTTGCATCACGGAAACCCGACCACCCAGATAGGCGTCGCGCGTCAGATCTGCATCGGCCCAGACCATTCAGATCGTCATCGCCCAAGGTCGATATCATTGTCCCGCATCGCCCGTTCGGCGGCGATCAGGTCTTGGTCGCGCACCATCAGGCGGCGCGGCAAAATGCCTATGGACCCCTCAAGGACGCTCATATTTACGTCCAATTCAAACCAGTCTATACCCTCTCCACCCAACAGGGCGGTGGCAAAGGCGATGACGGTCGGGTCATTGGTGCGCAAAAGCTCTTTCATCATTGTTTAGCTAAGGTGCCGATGCGCCTTTGTCGAGGTTGCGGACGCCAGATGAGCCTAGATCACGCCACGCGCAAACCGCATGAGCGCCTTGCCGCGGCGCTGTCCGACGATCTGCTTGCGGTCAACGAGATGATCCGTGCGCGCATGGCCTCGGAACATGCGCCGCGCATCCCCGAGGTGACGGCGCATCTGGTGAGCGCGGGGGGCAAACGCCTGCGCCCGATGCTGACACTGGCTGCGGCGCGGATCTGTGGCTATGACGGCCCCTATCACATCCATCTGGCCGCAACGGTCGAATTCATCCACACCGCCACGTTGCTGCATGACGATGTGGTGGATGAGAGCAAACAACGGCGCGGGCGGCCCACCGCCAATCTGCTCTGGGACAATACATCTTCGGTTCTGGTCGGCGACTACCTCTTTGCGCGCTCGTTTCAGCTCATGGTCGAAACCGGATCGCTGAAAGTGCTGGATATTCTGGCCAACGCCGCCGCGACGATTGCGGAGGGCGAGGTGCTGCAACTGACGGCGGCGCGCAATCTGGCCACCACCGAGGATATCTATCTCAAGGTCGTGCGTGGCAAGACGGCGGCGCTGTTTTCCGCCGCGACCGAGGTGGGTGGTGTGATTGCCGGGGCCGATGCCGATCAGGTCCGCGCGCTATATGAGTATGGCGATGCGCTGGGGATCGCATTCCAGATCGTCGATGATCTGCTCGATTACAGCGGAGTCGGGGCCGAGATGGGCAAGAACCCCGGCGATGATTTCCGCGAAGGCAAACTCACCCTGGCGGTGATCCGCGCCGTGGCGCGAGCCGATGCAGAGGAACGCGCATTCTGGACCCGTACGATCCAGAAGGGCCGGGTGGCCGAGGGCGATCTGGATCATGCCATGAGTCTGCTCGCGAGGCATGGCACGCTTGATGCGACCCGCGCCGATGCGCTGCTGTGGGCCGGGCGTGCCAAGGATGCTTTGCGCCATCTGCCCGCGCATGAGATCCGCGATATGCTGCATGATCTGGTCGATTATGTGTTGGCGCGGGTGAATTAGCGCAGAGGCGCTCCGCGCGGGAGTATTTTTGCCAGATTGAAACTGCAGGTTCAGCCCAGCAGCGGCGCCGGTGCCACCCACCAGCCCATATGCGCGACCTGCACCGATTTGGCGACAGCCCGCGCCGTGCCCATATCGCGCACCAGCCCGATGCAGGTGGCACCCGAGCCGGACATGACTGCCGCACTGACGCCCTTTGTGCGGCGCAAATGGGCCAGCGCCTCGCCGATCTGGGGCGCGATGCCAATGGCCGCGCTCTGCAGGTCATTGCGCTGGGCCCCTAACCATTCGGCAAAGCTGTCATAGGACAGATCGCGCGGCAGCGGGTCCATCGGCAGATTTTCGCGCCGGGTCAAGGATTTGAACACATCTCCTGTGGGCACCTCTACCCGTGGATTGACCAGAACCAGCCCGGCGGCGGGCAGGGCAGGCAGGCCGGCCAGATGATCGCCGATGCCCGCCATCCGCATCGGGCGGGGCGCGGTCATGCAGACCGGTACATCCGACCCCAACGCCAGAACCGCAGGGTCATCCGCGCTCAGCGGATCGACCTGCCACAGCTCGGCGAGCAGGCGCAGCGTCGCCGCCGCATCGGAAGAGCCGCCGCCAATGCCCGCCGCATGGGGCAGGGCCTTGGTCAGACGCAGGGCCGCCCCCGCGCTCACTCCGCGCGCCTGTTGCAGCGCATGGGCGGAGCGCAGCACAAGGTTGCTGTCGTCCACCGGCACGCCCTGGGCAAAGGGGCCGGTCACGCTCAGCGTCAGTTTATCGGCGGTGACGGCGGTGATCCGGTCACCCATCCCGGCGAACACCACCAGCGAATCGAGCAGGTGATAGCCGTCGCTGCGCTGTCCGGTCACATGCAGCGTCAGGTTGATCTTGGCCGGGGCAAAGCCGCGCTCAAGCGTGGATGCCTTGGAACGGGTGTCGCTTTGCGCAAGTGACATCACGGGTTTGCGTCATCTTGCGCCACATGCAGGGGTTCTGCACCTTCTTGTGCCAGCACCAGATCGAGCCCGACGTCGAGCTTGGCGCGGAGCCGCACCGCATCCGCCGCTTCCGGATCAAAGGACAGCGCACGCTGCCACTGGAACCGCGCCTCGTTGATGCGGCCCACCGCCCAATAGGCATCGCCCAGATGGTCATTGATCACCGGATCAACCGGCAGCAATTCAGCCGCGCGCTCCAGATGAAACACCGCGTCGTCAAACAGACCCAGCCGGAACTGCACCCAACCCAACGAATCAACAATCGCGCCGTTTTGCGGCTGTTCGCGCACCGCGTCTTCGATCATCGTCAGCGCCTCATCGAGGTTTTCGCCACGCTCGACCATCGAATAGCCCAGATAGTTGAGAACCTGCGGCTGGCCGGGTTTCAGTGCGATGGACTGCCGCAGATCGGCCTCGGCGGCGGGCCAGTCGTCCAGCCGGTGATAGGTCATCCCGCGGGTGTAGAGCACGAACCAGCGCGCCGGATCGGCCGGGTCATAGAGGGTTAGCGCCCGGCTATAGGCCGCGTTCGCCTCGCGGAAGCGTTGCATCCCGCGCAGCGTATCGCCCAGCGTCGCATGAACCACTGCCAGATCGGGCCAGGAGCGGGCGAGTTGTTCCAGTACCTCGACCGCCGCATCGGTCCGCCCTGCGCGGCGCAGCACCGCAGCCCGGCCCATTTCGGCGGCATGAAACGCCATATCCTCACGCGGCACCATATTGTAGGCGGCACTGGCGAGATCAAATTGCTCCATTTCTTCAAGAAGTTGCGCCGTAAACAGCACCCCCTCGACATGGGATGGATCAAGCAGGTTCACGGTGCGCGCATACATCAGCACATAGATCTGACTGGTCTGCCCGCCCAGCGCCGCACCAACGGAATAATAGACTTCGGCCAGCCCCTGCCGCGCGTTGTTGACGAATTGATAGGCGATCGGCGCACCCGCGCTCAACCGCAGGCGCAGATCGGCGAGGCCAGGGTCCAGATTGGCGCCAAAGGTCGCGTCGATCAGGGCCACCGCATCCGGATTGCGCCCCAACTGGCTCAATACCTGTGCATGGGCCAGCACCACGCGCCGGGTGCGCTGCATCCCGTCCTGCGGCGACATGGAAAAGATCGCATCCGCAGCCTCGAAATCGCCGGCCGCCGCCAGCGCCAGCCCCTTGTGATAAAGGCCAAAGGCACGCAAGCCCGGCGCTTCGCTCACCGCATCAAACGCCGCCAGCGCCGCCGTCATCTCGCCCAGTCCGACTTGCGCCCAGCCGGTCGAGAGCCCGTCGATCAGCGGGCCGACGCCGCGCCCGGCGGCAGGGGCCGCGATGATGCTTTGCCAGTCGTCGGTCAGCGCGGCCTGCGCCACCAGCATCATATGCGCCACCTGACTGGTGACCCCCGCATCCACCATGTCCTGCGACAGCCCGATGGCACGGTCCATGTCCGCCATCCCGATCAGCGAGGTCAGCGCATTTTCGTAAAGCAGCGGATTGCGCGGATCATCGCGCAGCGCCTGCAGGAAATACCCAGAGGCCGCGACGAAATCGCTGGCCCCACCGGCAGAGCGCGCGGCAAGATAGGCCCCGGCGTTCAGCGGCGTTTCCTGTGCCAGAGCACCCTGCGCCGCGCTTGCCAGCAGGCCCGCCACCGCAAATTTACGTATCCACGTCGCGGACATCATTGCGTGCCCTCCCCTGCTGCTCTGTACCAAAGGCTAAAGCGCGGCGCGGGCGCGTGCAATCGGGCGATGTGCCGCCGCAGCCGAGGTGGCGGTTTCCCGCCCCCCCCGGCGATCACTTCTGCGTTTACATATTGGGATAGTTCGGCCCGTCGCCCCCCTGCGGCACGGTCCAGACGATGTTCTGGCTCGGGTCTTTGATATCGCAGGTCTTGCAATGCACGCAATTCTGGAAATTGATCTGAAACCGCGCCTCGGCGCCGGACCCGATCACCTCAAAAACCCCGGCAGGACAATAGCGCTGCGCCGGTTCGTCGTAGCGCGGCAGGTTGACGCCAATCGGAATGTCCGGGTTGATAAGCCGCAGGTGCGAGGGCTGGCTTTCCTCATGATTTGTCATGGAAAAGGCCACATTGGTCAGCCGGTCAAATGACAGTTTGCCATCCGGTTTGGGATAGTCGATCGGTTTGTGCTTGCCCGCCGTCTCGGTCGCCGCCGCGTCGGTCTTGCCATGTTTCAGCGTGCCCAGCAGCGACAGCCCAAACAGGTTGTTGGTCCACATATCAAACCCGCCGATGCCCAGCGAGGCGATCAGCCCATAGCGCGACCAGAGCGGTTTCACGTTGCGCACCCGGCGCAGATCCTTGCCAACGGGCCCCCGATGCAGCGCGGTATCATAGGCGGTCAGCGTGTCGCCAGATCGCCCCGCCCTGATCGCCTCATGCGCGGCTTCGGCTGCATGGATGCCCGAGAACATCGCGTTATGGTTGCCCTTGATGCGCGGCACATTGACGAGGCCCGCCGAACAGCCCAGCAGCGCGCCCCCCGGAAATGCAGTCTGCGGGATCGACTGATACCCGCCCTCGGTGATCGCGCGCGCACCGTAAGCCACGCGTTTGCCGCCTTTGAGCAGTTCGGCCACCATCGGATGATGTTTGAACCGCTGAAACTCCATGTAGGGAAAGAGGTATGGGTTCTTGTAGTTCAGATGGACGACAAACCCGACATAGACCTGATTGTTATCAAGATGATAGATGAATGACCCGCCGCCGGCGTTGCCACCCAGCGGCCAGCCCATCGTATGGGTGACGGTGCCTTCGCGATGCCTGGCGGGGTCGATATCCCAGATTTCCTTCATGCCGAGCCCGTATTTCTGCGGCTCGCGGCCCTTGGCCAGATCGTATTTTGCGATCACCTGTTTGGACAGCGACCCGCGCACGCCTTCGGACAGGAACACGTATTTGCCGTGCAACTCCATTCCAGGCTCGTAAGACGGCCCTTCGCTGCCGTCCGACAGCCTGCCAAACTCGCCCGCGACCACACCCCTGACCGCGCCATCTTCGGACCAGACCAATTCGGAACAGGACATGCCGGGGAAAATCTCCACCCCCATCGCTTCGGCCTGCTGCGCCATCCAGCGGCAGACATTGCCCATCGAGACGATGTAATTGCCGTGATTGCTCATCAGTGGCGGCATGGCAAAATTGGGAATGCGGATCTGGCCCGCCTCGCCCAGCATGTAGAAATTGTCATGCCTGACCGGCACCGTGACCGGCGCGCCCAGCTTTTTCCAGTCGGGCAACAGCCGGTCGAGGCCGCTGGGGTCCAGCACCGCCCCCGACAGGATATGCGCGCCCACTTCCGAGCCTTTTTCCAGCACAACGACCGACAATTCCGGGTCCAGTTGTTTCAGACGGATCGCAGCGGACAGACCGGCAGGGCCGGCGCCGACGATGACGACATCATATTCCATGGCTTCGCGGGTGGTCTGGGTCATGCGGTTCCCCGTTATGCTGGTCTGCCTTTTCGCAATCTGACCTAGCCCAAGCTGGCCATGGGGGCAATCTCGACACGACGTTACAAATGCCGGCTGCGACGCGGGGGCGCAGGGGCTGGAAACGCTGTCAGATCAACGGCAGCGGACATTCGCCCTGCAAACCACGGCATTGGGCCATTGCAGGCTTGGGTTTGCCGATGCAACTTGCTACATGAGTAAGGTCACTGCGTCAGAAAGCCAGACGAATGGAAAAAATACCCCTGACCCGCGCCGGTTACGACAAGCTGGATGCCGAGTTGAAACAGCTGAAGACCGTGGAACGGACCGCCATCATCAAGGCGATTTCCGAAGCGCGCGAGCATGGCGATCTGTCGGAGAATGCCGAATACCATTCCGCCAAGGAAAAACAGTCCTTTATCGAGGGCCGCATCAAAGAGCTGGAAGGCGTCATTTCGCTGGCAGAGGTGATCGATCCGACCAAACTCAATGGCACGATCAAGTTCGGCGCGACAGTGGCGCTGGTGGACGCGGATACCAAAGGGGAAAAGACCTATCAGATCGTCGGTGAATACGAGGCCGATATCGAAAAAGGGCGGCTCAACATCAAGTCGCCCTTGGCCCGGGCCCTGATCGGCAAGACGGTGGGCGACTCGGTCGAGGTGCGCACACCGGGCGGCGACCGCGGATACGAGGTTCTGCGGATCGCCTTCGTCTGAGGCGGCAGGCCGGGCGGGCAGAAAACAGCCCGTCCGAGACAGGATCAGACGTTGGGCCGGGGACCGGACATGGCAGAAAACCTGAACAAACCCGATATCGTCATGAGCCCCATGACCACCCCGCCACGCCGCGACACGGTCAGCACAACCGAGGTCATCGCCGCCGGGACGAGCGTGCTCTGGCTGGTGCTGGCCGGTGGATTCTTTCTGCTGATGCCACCCTCGGACCCTGCTGCCGGGTTTGATTCGCTGCGCTTTGTCATGACCATCGTCGCCATCTTCATGCCCGTCGCCCTGATATGGGTCGCGGCGGCGGCGGCACGCTCTGCCCGCGTGATGCGCGAGGAATCGCGGCGCCTGCAGGCGGCTGTCGATGCCATGCGCCAGACCTATCTGGCCGACCGGCAAGGGCGCGGCGCGGGACTGCCCGCCAACACTGTGGAGCGTAAACTGGCCGAAATCGCACAGGCGACCCGGCAGACCGAAACCGCGCTGGCCACCTTCACCTCCTCGCGCGATCCGCGCGCACAGCCCGGACGCCCTGCTCCCGGTGCGCCGTCCGATGATCAGCCCGCGCTGGCGCTGGGCACCCAGGCCGATGACCTGACCCCGCCGCTGGGCCGGCCCGACATGATCCGCGCGCTGAATTTCCCCGATACCGACAAGGACGAGGTGGGCTTTGCCGCTCTGCGCCGCGCCTTGAAGGACCGGCAGGCGCGGCAACTGGTGCAGGCGGCGCAGGATGTGCTGACTCTGCTGTCACAGGACGGTATCTACATGGACGACCTGCGCCCCGACCGGGCCAAGCCCGAGGTCTGGCGTCGCTTTGCCAGCGGCGAACGCGGCCGCGCCGTCGCCGCTCTGGGTGGGGTGCGCGACCGTTCCTGTCTGGCGCTTACCATGGGCCGGATGCGCGAAGACACGATCTTTCGCGACGCCGCACACCATTTCCTGCGACTCTTCGACCGGATGCTGATCGCATTCGAAGAGCAGGCGACGGACGAAGACCTCTCCGAACTGTCCGAAACCCGGACCGCCCGCGCCTTCATGCTGCTGGGGCGGGTGACGGGGGCGTTTGACTAGATCCGGCAGGTCTTGTCAGGCCAATTGCCGGATTGATCCACCGCAATGTCCTGCCCGCAATGCCGTGATACGATTACGCTCAATTCACGCATCATGGTGCTGCGTACCCAGTGGAGGCTGAAATGACGATTGAAGACATAGGTCCTAAACCGCAATCCTTCGACATGGAACAGGAGTCGAAGGCGAACACGAATTACCGTGCCGTCGCTTGGAGCGGGCGCTATCTGCAAGTCACGCTGATGTCGATCCCCGTTGGCCGCGACATCGGCCTTGAAGCGCATCCGCAGACCGATCAGTTCCTGCGACTCGACGCTGGTCATGGCCGCGTCCAGATGGGTCCCGAAAAGGACAAACTGTCGTATGAACAGGAAGTTTCCGATGGCTGGTGCGTCCTCGTTCCGGCGGGAACATGGCACAACATCACCAATACCGGCGAAACACCGATGCAGGTCTATACGATCTATGCGCCATCCCATCACAAACCAGGCAAGGTGCAGGCGACGAAAGCTTTGGCAGAAGCAGACAATGACGACGCGCCCGCAGATTGGTCAGTGCAACCACAACAGACGCCCGATAAACTCGGATAAGAGCGGAAAAAGCGGCCTTTCCTTCCTCTGTTGCTGCCGCATTGTGCGGCGGTCAGACCTGCGGCAAGGTCGGCTGCGGGTCACCAGGCATCGGACAAAGGACGAGGGTCAGGCCGCGACCCGCAACACCATTGTCGTGGCAGAGCGGAACCGGAACACATGCCGCAGCACGCCAATCGATCGCTGCCGCAGCGCGACAAACCCCTGCCGCTCATAGAGCGCGCGGGCCCGGTCGTTGGTGTCGATCACGTCAAGGCGCACTTCATCATAGCCCAGCGCCGCTGCTTCCGCCGCAATCGCCGCCAGCAGCCTTGTTCCAATCCCGTGCCCGCGCGCATGCGGCGCCACAAAGATCCCGTCCATCAGAAACCGCGCTTCCTCCACATCGCGCTCCAATGCACTCAGCAGCGCCAGCCGCCACATTGCACCGAACCAGCCATAGGCATCGGTCATATCGTGGAACGATCCGCCGATCAGCGCGCCCTCATGCGTCTTGAACCCGGCCACGCCCAGCAGATTGCCCGCCGCGTCACGGGCACAGATCGCGTGATCCGGCGAAACGGCGGCGCAAAAATACCCTATCGCCCGGTGCTTTGGCCCCATGACAAACCCCAGCTTGCTGCCGAACGCCTCCCAATAGAGGGCGGCAATCCGGGGCCGGTCAGCTTCGGGAAATCCTTTGGTGATGTTCATCGGTTAGTCTGGATCATGGCGGCCTCTGCCAGTTCATTTTCATGCCCCGCGCCAAAAATCCAGCCTTCGGTATCGGCAGGCTGGTCAAACATCCGCGACAGCGCCGCCTCGGACAGCCCCGCAATCGCCGCAGCCAGCACCCGCACCTGTGCCGCATCCCGGATTTCACCGGGCAGCGCCAGCGCGGCCACAGCCTTGGCAATCAGCGAGGGCCAGATTTCCACCATCGTCACCGGCCTTTGCTCCTGTTCAAAGGGCCAGACCGCAATCTGCCCGGCGAACCGCCGCCGCAAACGCGCCAGCACCGGCAGCCCCATGATGACCTGCGACCCGACAGCCCCGGCCCCGGCCAGCTGCCATGCCTCGAAACTGCCCTTCGCGGCCAGTTCGGTCCGCCGTCGGCGCGGTTCCCAATGAAAGGTCCGGTCGTGGCCCTTGCGCGGCAGGTGATCGATATCGCGCTGCAATCCATTGAACCAGAACGGCCCGACCCCCGGCAACAGCCGGTTGATCTGCCCCGCCAGATCAAAGCGGTTATTGCCCAGCGGCCCATCCTGCACCCGCGCCTCGAACCAGTCCCACAGTGCCAGCGGATCAGGATCGCCGGTCAGGGCAGCAGCAAAACCCTTGGGATAGGCAAAGGCAAAATCGAACCCCAGACAGACCCGTCGCCCCGCCCGCACCTCCTGCGCCAGCAAATCGCCAACCCAGGCCTCTGCCACCTGCCGGTTGCGCAGATAGACCGGCTCCTGCGCCACGCCGTCCCGCACCACCCCGGCCCAGATCGCGTCTTTTTTCGGCATAGGGCCGGTATCATTGCCCCCCGACCAGTCCACCATGACCACGGTATCAAACCGGGCTGACCGGATCAGACCCGTTTCACGCAGGATAAAATCGGCCACCGCGGCGATGTCATTGAGGTCGAGCAAGGGGCGATCCAGCGTCAGAGGCCCATCCGTCGCCACCGCGCGCACCGTCGGATCGTCTGGTGCTATCAGCGGATGGCCCGTCACCGCGCGATGCACCTCGACCTTGGGATGGCTGTCGCGTTTGTACCCCTCGATGAGCACCAGATCGACCGGCTCCATCCGGGTCAGCAGATCGGCCAGCGCCGGCTCCGCCGCGCCGCGCAATTCGGTCATCAGCACCCAGCGGGCGCGTGTGGCCAGCATCACCTGCCGCGCGCCCGCCTGCCGGTGGCGCCAGGTATCCTTGCCCGGCTGGTCCAGATCAAAGGCATGATGGGCATGTTTCACGGTCGAGACGGAGAACCCGCGCGCCGTGATTTCACTCGCCAGCCGCTCGACCAGCGTGGTCTTGCCCGCGTTC
>Ga0105053_10004209_pt1 | contig 21392 bp, 17 predicted proteins | sample BON01_FD_78093 | JGI IMG/M metagenome (GOLD analysis project Ga0105053, IMG submission 78093) | Freshwater microbial communities from Lake Bonney liftoff mats and glacier meltwater in Antarctica - BON-01 | ecosystem: Environmental > Aquatic > Freshwater > Ice > Glacier meltwater | place: Lake...
GGCTAATCATAATCGAAAAAAACGAGTTGCCGCAGAAGCGTGCGATATTGCCGAAGATCTTGAGCATCAATTATGGTCTGAAAAATTCGCCAAATAATACAGGGGGGTCTGAACACTTACCATAAAACAATCCTGCACCTAAATTAAACCCAATTTGATCTTTGTAATTATTAAATCGTGTCGCATTTTGGGATGAGGTCGTTTTTTGATAGGTAAACCGTGCGTAGTGAACCCCTAAAATACCATAACCCGTTAATTTATCTAACAAATTAACTTTTGGCATCCAGTCATAGCCAAAATCAATATTTTGACTGAAGCGCCAGTTACTGCTGCCCGTTTGAAACTTCACAGACTGACCCAGTTTAGCCAGTACGAGTTGATGATCAAATTCTAAGCTTCCAATATGAGCTGTTGCACCTAAACCAATCTGCCCGTAACCACTATTGTTTGTATTATTAAAGCTGCTTTTTTCTGTTAAAGCACCTGAAAAATAACCCGTATAATTTGCCTGGAAATTACTACCGTAATACCCACCACCGATCAAAGCATAGCTTGTATTATTATGCGCGAGATCAACATCACCCACACCACCAGCAAAGGCAGATAATGAAGCAATAGAACATAATAAAGCGAATGATTTTTTCATTTAATTTAAAATCCTTTTCGTAATGAATGTAATTTTTTTCTTAGATGATTATCTAAGATTTTTAGCTTACTCTGTTCATGTGTATGATCCAATCTTTTTAGCCAGAAATTTACTCAGCGGGTGTTTGACGAAGTTTTTTGAGTTTGCCACGCTGCGTTTTACCCTCCAATCGTTTTTTTATAGAGCCTTTGGAGGGTTTTGTTTTTTTACGATGCTTAGGCGGCGTAGTTGCGTGCTTAATAAAACGCACAAGCCGATCAAAAGCGTCTGCTTTGTTTTGTTCTTGAGTTCTGTATTGCTGAGCTTTAATAATAATCACGCCATCTGACGTGATTCTAGAATCGTTTATGCCTCGCAGCCTCGCTTTATAAATCTCGGGCAACGACGACCGCTCAACATCAAACCGAAGATGAATCGCCGAGGAAACTTTATTCACATTTTGGCCACCCGCACCTTGTGCACGAATTGCGGTCAGCTCAACCTCTGCTATTCGAATGTTGATGTGTTGTGTGATCTTCAGCATGCTTGCCACCGTGTAATATTCAACAAAATATATTTAGCGTTACATTGAGTGTAAACTATTATACCATAATGTTTTTATTTAACTAAAATAATGAGATTAGCATCCCTTACTTATTTGCAGCGTCGTTGATATGGGCTTTTTCATACGGCCTGATTAAATCACAACTTACATCACTTGATCCCAATTTTGTTGCTGCTTGTCGCATGACCGTCGCATTTCTTGTGTTTTTACCTTTAATCAAGTTTAAAAAAAACAAACCGTTAGTTTCCTATTTAGTACTTGTAGGCGCAATACAGTACGGCATCATGTATCTACTCGTACTTCGAGCTTATCAATATCTAGATGCCTATCAGGTGGTGCTTTTTACAGCAACCACGCCTTTTTACGTTATTTTATTTAATACTATATTTGAGCGTCGATTTACGGGTTATCATTTTATGATTGCCGGGCTGGCTATTCTAGGTGGCGTAACAATCTACAGCACTTCATCCATGAGCTTAAACACACTTACAGGCTTTTTATTAGTGCAAGCCTCTGATATATGCTTTTCATTTGGACAAGTGTATTACAGAAAAATCCGTCTTAAGCATCCTGAAATCTACGATCAAGATATATATGGCTTTCTTTTTCTTGGCGCCGTTATCGTTACGATCCTATCCACCACATGGTTTAACGGATGGCATAGTTTCCACCAAACCACCGTAAAACAAGGTTTGTTACTCGTCTATTTAGGAGTGATACCATCGGGGCTTTGTTTTTTTTGGTGGAACAAAGGCGCAACCCAAACAAATCCAGTAATCCTGTCCGTATTTAATAATTTAAAATTACCCCTTGCCACGTTAGTATCTATTATTTTCTTTCATGAACATGTCAAACAAAGCATTCACTTAACCATAGGTTTGTGCATTATTCTTTTTGCTTTATTTTTAGCACATGTATCTCAACAAAAAAATTGAATTAATTTTCAATCCGATTTTTTTGCTTCTTCACGCGGGAGAAATAACCAATAAACGCCTTTGTTTTTCATACGTCCTGCAATCGCCCCAGCATTTATTCCAGTTCCCCAAAATACATCGCCTCGAATAGGGCCACGAATTGCACCACCGGTGTCTTGGGCAATAAATAACCGATCAAAAGGTTCGGATTCTGCTGATGTCAAATCAGCCACGGGTTTGGTTGTGTTTAACCAAAGAGGCATACCGAGTGGGATCCACGCCCTGTCCACCGCCATGGAATACCCTGGGGTCAAATAAACGCCTTGAGCTCCCAGTGCGATGGCTTTTTTCTGTTTGCTAAAAAATACAAAGGATTTATTGTGCTCAATTACTTCTTGCATTTGCTCGGGGTGCTCTTCAAAATAAGCCTTGATTTTTTGCATAGATGCCGTGTCACGTGTCATCACCCCACGCGCAATCAATACACTTGCAATCGAGCTATAAGCAGCACCATTTTCGCCAGCATAGCCAATAAACATATTGCTGCCATCAGCAAACTTAATAAATCCAGAACCTTGAATTTCTAAAAACAACCGATCGACTTCGCTGTCTAACCAAACCAATACGGGAGCAACTTTAGAAATAGCGCCTTTATTAATTTCCGCTCGCGTATGAAACGGTACAATTGCATGGCCTTCGATACGCCCTACAATTTTTCGATCGGGTAAATTATTATCAAAATCTTTTAACCTAAATCTAACCCAATTATTTGGCAAGCCATAAATAGGCACGTTATATTGCGCTGTTTTCGTTAAACTACCTTGATGAACCGGTACATAATAACCGGTAAAGATTCCTTCGAGGGGTTTACTGTCTTCAAGCATCGCTGGCTGAAACCATGCCTCAAAAAAAGATTTAGCTTCGGATTCTGTGGCATTTGATAACTTAAGTGCCGCTCGGCAAGAAGGCCACCAATCTTTAGCTTTTAACGGAACATGTAAACTCCCCACCTCTTTGCTCTCTGACTGCCTTAAAAAAGCGCGACATGAGGTTTGAAAAGCCTTAAGCGACGTTCGTGAGTCACTCGCATCCCAACCAGGCAATGCATTAAAACTTACAGGTTTAATTTGAATTTCAGGAGGTGCTGGTGGTATAGAGGGTACTGGAGGCGGCGCTGGTAATTTTAGACGCACAGCCCAAAGATAAACAAACAGCAACAGCATCAAGATCATAAATACACGTTTAAAATGAACCTTATTCATACACATCCCAATATATTAACAACCTACGTCCTACAGTTTACATCGCTGCTGAAAGCATGGTCTCAGTAAACGATGGCCTTAAATAAAATCCTCGCGGTAGGGTCTGTACTTTATTCCCGTCCGCATCAAAACCGTAACATAACGACCGGGAGTTTGCAGCTTTAGGCCTTACTTGTAAATAGACCCCCATCCGTGCATCGACATCTGCCATCTGCCCACCGCCCAGCATAAAACTCAACTCCGTCCAATCGCGTTCAAGTATACACGCATCTTCTTGCTTTGCTGACCATAAAAATGCGCGGCCAATGCGGCGATGTGCAAAAGGAATACGTTCATCACCTTCAATAGGCAGCCATAGAACATGCTTTAATTTAGAGTAACATTGCGATGTTTCCCAGTGCTCATGATGAATGGTTAATAAATTAATGCTGGTGACAAAGGTCGACTCAACCGGTTTTCCCCGGGCATTAAGCGGTAATGTTTTCAGCTCAATACCCAAATGATGAAAATCAGGTTTTGCCTCCGTTCCTGCTGTGGTACCTAATGCCTTTTCTACCAAAACACCCAGCCAACCTTTACGTTGGACAGGATTCATCGGTACAGAAACACCGAACTTCACTGAAAGTTGTGCAAAACTCAACCCCTCTATCCCACGACAGAGAGATAAAAGCTCAGTTTCAGTGTTCGGCATCATGATCATAATCATTTTTATCTGCCGTTAACTCAACACGCATCGGTGGAATAGGGGCTTTAATACCTGCTGCTTTAAATTGTGCCGTGATCGCAAATAAAACTTTGGACCGAATCGCAAAACGCGTATTTAATTGAATATTAATAAAATAACGTACATCAAATTCAAGCAAAGCGTCATCAATTTTCTTTAAATACACTTGTGCTTCTGGTGTGCTCAAAACTTCAGGAATAATGTCCAACACATCTAAAATAAGTTGTTGAACCAGCGTCGGATCATCTGTACGACTCACTTTAATCGGCAACACCGTTCGCACCACTCCATCTTGATGCGTCCAGTTGGTCACGGGTTTATTAAATGTTTCGGCATTTGGAATTAAAATATCCATGTTATCCCATGATAAAATACGCATGGACCGAATGCCAATATGTGCTACACGTCCTTCATATTCACCTAACGTAATCAAATCACCTTCACGTACAGGCCGCTCAATTAAGAGCATTAAGCCACCGACAATATTGCTCGCAAAATCTCGTAAGCCAAAACCCATACCGACAGCAAGTCCACCTACAATAATACCCATGCCGGTCAGGTCTAAACCTAAAACACGCAGAAGCACAAACGTACCGACCAAAATAACGGCATACTGTGTAAATACGGAGATGCTGTTACGAATGGCCGCGTCAAGTACACGTCGATACAACCAGCGATAACATAATTCACGTGTCCATCTCGAAAGCCAGATGAGAACCATGAGTAAAACAATTGCTTCGATGCTACTAAACAACGTAATTTTAATGCTTGGTCCACTAATAATGGGGTAATGCCCTATTTGATTGATCAGTGACGGAAGATTTTGCTCCCAATGTTGATTGACTCCTTGAAAAAAAACATACACACCAAGCATTGCAAGGCCAACATGAAGCCATTTTTCAAGCGGCTTCACAATAGCCTCAATCCACAACCACCCGTTATTTAGCCTAGATACCATCCACTCAGATAATAAATCAAGCACATCAGCCAGCAACTCTCGAAGTAAAACATAAGCGGTTAATATTAATAAAAAATAGGCCTGGTAACGACTTAAAAGCCAAGCAAAATTAACAAACCCGAGTAACCCAATCACGGCCGTTGTAAATAGCGTAAACGGGATAAGCATACCTAGCAACGAACCTAAATGGCGAATCGGCGGCTTATTGGTTCGAAACCAAGGATGAAAAATATGAGGGAACGCGTCGCGACTCTTCCAAAGAACAACCGATACACCCAATAAAAACAACATGAAGAAACGATTAAAAATATCTTGCAATAAAAAAGGTAAAGGCAATTCATGACTTAAGACCATGAGACCCGTCGACCAAGCACCTAATAAAAAAAGCCATTTTAAACGATGATATAAAATCATCTCATGACTATTCGTCACATCAGTAACACGCTCCAGCAAAACTAAACGAGCCAAACCAATCAGCTGACGGTATATTAACCAGACAAGCAAGACATGAAAGAGCAAGCCCGCTTGTAGCATAGGCACTTGGTTCAGCGCTAAAGCTGCCATGACACATCCAGCGGCCGAAAACTGCAAAATATTTCTGTAAAATAGTAATAATGCCCCATCAAGTAAATGACCTGAAAACCTTGATCGAGCTTTTTCTTGCGTCACTGGTCGAAGCATGTGCCTGAGCCCAAATCCAAATAAAACAATACCTAGAAGCACGCTCCAAAATAAAACCTGTGGCCACGCATCTTCCCACAAATAATAATCAATCATTTTAAAGACCAAGGCCTCAACGTAATGATAAAACTGTACGGGAATGTGCGCTAATTGCTTTGAAATTCCCGACCATGACTCTTCTCGATAGGCTTTAAAATGCTGGCGTGACGTACGTTGCTCATTTAACACACGCTGTTTGTCTTCGATTGTTCTTTTGGATATAGCTTGGAGCTGGGTGATTTCCAGTAAACTTAAAGTAATATTGGCGCTTAATTTGTCGAGCAAGGGCTGTTGAACTTCACTAAATAATCCTGATTTATCTTGCTCAGTCCATGCATGCATTTTGCTTAAAACGTTACCCATTGCAGCAAATTGTAATTGTGCACGTTGATACACACTCATCAACGATTCCAAAGCCTTTAAATCTTGACCTTGTTCAAGAAATAAATAATCAGCTTCGATTAACTCTATTTCCCAGGTAAGCATCGTTATCTGATGGTCAAGTAAAAGAATCGCCTGATTATTTAAAAGCTGCTCACCTTCGCTGTCGCGCTCAGACATTGCCTTTTTTTGCTGTTCAAGACCTATGTTTTTATCATAAATTAAAGCACGCTTCGCATCGATTAAACGAATTTGATCATTTTTTTCTTGCAATTGACGGTGTTTTTGTCGCTTAGCCTCCCATAGAACCAGCTCTTGCTCTTGTTTGTTAAGTAATTTATCGTATTGGCGCGCCAGTTCGAGGTTATCAACAATAAGCTCGATAGCCTTATCGTTGACGTGTATGAGCGCTTTCATTTGATTCACAGAATCCTGAAGCAACAAAACCTCTTCAGGGCGTGACGACGATTGTTTTAATTGCTTTAAACGCATTTTTAATTCATTATTTCTTTTTTCTTGACTCACTAAAAAATCATTTAACGTTTCAATTTTTTCATGCGTCAGAACAAGCTGTCGTGTCACGCTTTCTTTTTTTTCTTGAAAATTTGTTTCTGTAATTGAGCTCAAGCGCGATCGCGCTTCACTGTTGGTGACCGTAAGGTTGACTTTTTCAGCGGCTAGATATTCAATGAGTTTACCTGACGCAGCGTACTGCGAGGCTGTACTTGAAGCCCCCCATAAAACAAGAAAACACATCAGGCAAAGCTTAAGTATGTTTCTCATATACAATCCGTTTTAGTGTTTAGTTTGCACGACCCCGAGGGAGATAACTAACTTTAACGCATCATCAACACTCATGGAAAGCTCTTTGGCATCCGATTTTGGCACCATCATTAAAAAACCAGACGTAGGATTCGGTGTGGTGGGTACAAAAATAGAAATCATTTCAACCCCAGTGTGTGCTATCACTGCCGCGTTTGCCGTACCTGTTTGAAACGCAATGGTCCACATGTCTTTTCTTGGATACTCAACCAAAAGTACTTTCCTAAAAGCTTGGCTGTTGCTTGAAAAAACAGTTTCCATCACTTGTTTGGTCGCACTATAAATGGAACGAACAAGGGGAATTCTATCAAGTATAGCTTCACCCCAACGCATGAAATGCTGACCTAAAAAATTCGTGACCAGCAAGCCCGTAACGAACAAAAGTATTAGCGAGAACAAAACACCAAAACCAGGGAGATGAAAACCAAATAACTGCTCCGGTCGATAAGCATCCGGCAATAACGCAATGGATTTGTCTAGCAAATCAATCATAAAGCGTAAGACAACAAACGTCACAATAATAGGCAGCCAAACAACCAGGCCCGCTAAAAGATAACTGCGTATTGATTTACCTTTCAATCTGCGCTCCCTGCAACTGGTTTTTGAGCCGGGGCTTCAGCCGTGCTTGGCTTATCACTTGTCTTATTGCTTGGCTTATCTTTATTTTTAAAATCTGTTTCGTACCATCCGGTGCCTTTCAACTGAAAGCCCGCTGCAGAAATTAATTTAACGGCGGTATCTTGATTGCATTCAGGGCACTGCTTGATGGCATCGTCACTCATTTTTTGTAAAACATCAAACGCATGATGACACGCGGAGCATTGGTATTCATAAATTGGCATAACTTAATTTCTCACAGCAATCGCATAATAAAATTATGCCGTATTTATACCATGTTTTGGTATTTCTCATCAATTTAAATTGCCCTATTGCCACGTTTACGTGCTTTTGTATTCATATACCACGTATAATACCAACAATTCACTTAATACCGCTCCCTATCGTATGCCCGAGTTACCTGAAGTTGAAACCATTATGCGTGGACTCGTACCCCATCTTGAGGGCGCTACTATCCATGATGTCATCATTAGGTGCCCTCGATTACGCTGGCCTATACCCTCTGATTTGAAAAATATATTAAGCACCCAAAAAATCATCGCATTATCACGACGTGGTAAATATCTATTAATACGCGTCACAACAGGTACGTTGATTATTCATCTCGGTATGTCGGGTAGTTTACGGATTTTAACTCAAATAACGCCACTCAAACCTCACGATCATATGGATCTTGTTTTATCCAATCATATGCTCTTACGTTACAACGACCCACGACGCTTTGGTGCCATCCTATGGACTGAAGATGATCCACACCAACATGTTTTATTAAAATCTATGGGTATAGAACCGTTTGATCTTGATTTTACTGGCGAGTATTTAAAGCAATTAGCTCTAACACGCCGTACACCCATTAAATCATTGATTATGAATAATAAAATTGTCGTCGGCGTTGGTAATATATATGCCGCTGAAGCCTTGTTTTTAGCTGGTATTCATCCGCTCACCCCCACAAACTTAATCTCATTACCGCAATTTAACCGGCTGGTTACATCGATTCAAGCAATTTTAAAACATGCGATATCTGAAGGCGGAACAACATTGAAAGATTTTGTCAATACAGAAGGTAAACCCGGATATTTTTCTCAGAAACTCAGCGTGTATGGCCGTACAGGATTGCCCTGCACGGTATGTCACTTACCCTTAACGTCGATAAAACTAGGCCAACGTAGCACGGTCTTTTGTGCGAGCTGCCAACCTTTTATCGACACATAGCCGGGCGATATTGCTCGGGTAAGCTTCCCTCATGACACGACCACGATACATCTCCCATGTCATGTAAAGTCGGTGTTAAAATGAGCGTACTTTTTTTACCTACCGCGGCTGTATACGTAATCGTGATCGCAGCTGTTTTATCTGTTATACGAATAGATGCAACGTTAGCTGTGGCTGGTGGGCTAACATACCCGGTTTCGGCTTGATTTTTAGGTAGGGCATTTGTAGCAAGCACAGCTTCAGAAACAGCAAGCTTTGCGGCTGAAGCTAAATGAAAGCCTTCAATCACCCGTGCACGTGTTGTGTAGTTTTGATAAGCAGGCATAGCAACCGCTGCTAAAATACCGATGATTGCGACCACAATCATTAATTCGATCAACGTAAAACCTAAAGTAAAACTTTTGTGCCTCATGATACATTCTCCATAGTATCCAATGAATGACAAATACAGACAAGATGTTATAATCCATGACATCTCCTCTATACAACGACTTGCTTTTTTTATGTTACGAAAAAAACGACTTCATGATGCCCTTTCTATAGCTCTATTACCAGTACATATGACGATTGAAGACGAATCATCCAATCATCGTCGTCCTGGCGTTGAAACTCACTTCACCGTGCTGGCCGTATCTGAAAAATTTCAAGCCTTATCACGCCTTGCACGTCATCGACTCGTCAATGCCTTGGTTGAAAACGAATTCCACACTGGCTTACATGCCTTAAGCTTACACCTTTACACCCCCGAAGAGTGGACTAAACGAGGAAACCCGACGCCTACCGTGCCACCTTGTCATAACAAACCATCATAACCACGTCGATAAAAAACAGCACAGAAAAAGCATTTCAATTGCATCTAGGACTCAAATAAAGTACACTATGATCTGCATAAACACTTCTGGTACCTTACAACATGACACACGTTACAATTTCTGTTTTTCAAGCACTCACACTTTTAGCTGAAAAATACAGTGCCCAAAAATACCTTCATGATGACAGTGCCCAACGTAGAATTAAGTGCATTAAACACATCTATCTTACCGGTGCTCGTAACTCAACAGCTCGAAAAAATGTCCAAATATTACTTCGAGATCCGCTCCTGAAAAACTTCACTATTAGCGCAAAAAAACAAGATATTAACGAAGATCCTGTTCGACGTTATTTTGAAAGTCATTTATCCCATAACACGTTAGCAACGTCACTTGACGAGCTTGACATGCTCTTGTTACATGAAAATTTTCATCTGATCTTTGCTTTAATTCACGAAGATAACCGAGATGAATTTGAACATCTCGTAGAAGAAAAAGCCCTACGTCCGCACGTTTTCTTTGACGAGTATTTAGATGCGCTCTTCCAATTAAATAACCCCAATAGCTATCAATCACTTTCGCCTAAAACAACGTCAGGTAGATTAACGCCTGAAGAAGTGGAAGACAAACTGGAAGCCCGAAAACAAAAATTAATCATGATCATTAAATGCATGTATGCAAGTGGATGGGTCAATACGCAATCTCCTCATCGTGATCTTCCTCTTAACATTTATAATAGCCGCTCTGACTCCCCCTATAGCCGGGATAATCGAGGACGGAAATTACGATTAAATCTAGCTGACCCCTTAAAATACCCAAAACAAAATGTACGCCCTTATACACGAGGTATTATGCGTTCCTATATGCCGTTACCTCAAGGAGATGCGTTGCTTGCAGAAGAACCTTCGAACTATTCTCGACCTGCAGATCAATACACCTATCAAGAGAACCGTCATTTATCAGATTCACCTAATTCTGTGCCCAAGAGAATGTTCGACAATCTTGTTACGCCTTTTGTTGGATCTATTTCAGGTGTTATGTTAATGCAACTCAAGGTTATGGCACTCTTATTCCGCAATGATTCTCTACCCTTTTGTGCAGATGCAGAAAGCCCTATAAACACCCAGCTAGAGCTCTACATGAAATCGTTCATTTCCTACATGCTTTATAATGCAGGTGGCCATAGTCTAAATGAGTTCCTCGATGTCTTAGATATCATGATTGTAAAACATGAATTTTCATCTTTAGTTGGATTTTCATGTATTACATTGAAACAACTTTTTCAAGATAAAAATACCGCAGCATTTGATAAAACAATGGAACAAACCATTATTTATAACAATCATATTATTCAAAAGAAAAAATTACATGCAGAACTTAAAGAAAAGCACACGATTGATGATCCGTTTATACCCATAGCGATTGAAATGGAAGAGGAAGATGAAGATGAAGAACTCGATTATTCTAAGCCTTTCGAATTATCCAGACCTGAGCCAGATAACAACCCGATCAATCTAATAAGCAATGTAGAGCACCGTGATCTTGCTGATGGACCGACATCTCATCTAATTTCTGTTTCAAGCCAGTCGATGTTTCATGCTCCAAAATCGATTCCTGAGCCACAGCACGATACACCGTCCTTAAACATATAGGTATATTATATAATGAACGCATCATTATTAGACGTAACTTCCTTGCTCCCTAAAAGAGAAATCACTGTTTTTCAAGCATTAACGCTTCTCTTAGAAAAATATCGTGATACTCCCAATAGGTACAAGCTAATCGAGTCTATTTATCTTACGGGTGTTCGTAACACACGTACCGAGACACGGCTTAATCATCTATTAGAAGACCCTTTGCTCGACACCTACATCATCAAGACAACCAAGCATGCGATTAGTAGCGATCCCGTGCGCCGTTACTTCGAAAGCCACCTTTGCCACAATACCTTGGCAACATCGCTTGATTTTCTTGATATCGATCTTTTAGAACAACACTTCAATTCAATCTTTAATCGTATTGAAGAAGACTCGCAAGATATGATCGAACCTATTATTAATGGCCGCATTTCGCCGGCTAAACCAAGTGAATATTCTGATGGACTGATGAAACTAAATAGGTCCAATAGCTATTCATCTCTTAAACCTCAAAAATCATCGGGTAGAGCCACACCTGACCATATATTAGAAAACCGAAAGCAGAAATTAGCGCTTATCGCAAAATGCATGTATGCAGCCATCTATGTGCCCGAAGAGATGACTTCCGGCGTTATACCGCTTAATATTTATTTAAAGACTGATTCTGTCTATCACGAGCGTAAGCGTGGGCGAAAATCGCGGATCGACGAAGCTCGACGCGCCGACGGGCATAAATTTGGTGTACATCAGACCGTACGCCCCTATACGTTAGGTATTATGCGATCGTTTATGCCCTTGCCTGCGGGGGATGCGCTGCTCGACACTAAACCCTCTAGCTTCGCTCGCGCTGCAGATTACTTTACCTATATGCAAGGCTCCTATCATATACCTGACCAAATATTTTCTAATAAAGTCACGCCATTTGTAGGCTCTATTTCAGGCACCATGCTTGTTAAATTAAGGGTCATGGCTCAATTATCACGAGAAAATCAACTGATTTATGCTGACAAACCTCAACAGCTTGAATTATTTTTTAAAACGTTCATCGCTTACATGCTTTATCATGCAGGTGGGCATTCTTTAGATGAATATTTGCAAGTTTTAGAGCTTGAAATTGTGCAGCGTGAATTTTGGCACTTAGAGGGGTTTTCAAACCTCAAGTTGACGCATCTCTTTCAAAAAAATAATGCCAAGGCCTTTCAAGCATCCATAGAACAAACCATCACCTACAATAACCATATTTTATTAAAACAAGCGCTGCATCTTGAGTTAGAAACACGACATAAACTTGAGCGCGTAATCCATACCTCACACAGAACACAGCTCCCATGTGTCGGCACGGTTAGTATAACCAGCCCTGGAACGTCTGCACTCTACACCGTTCAAGACGCGTCGATCATCGGCGGGACACTTTTGTTTGCTCTCACACGCTTACTTGATCATACATCCGTTCCGGAGCCCAAAAAAAATAGTTTCTTTCACCAGCTTAAACAACTGTGTTTCGCACTTTGCCTGGTCGCCGTAGCACACACCTTTGGCGCTACAATTATGAAACAAGAAAGAAAACAAAAAAACATAGGAGCCACCCAATCAATGCTTAATCATTTTATTTCAGCAACCACACAACACATTCTAGATTTTTCAATATTTCAAACGCCTGAACCTGATGAAGATGAAGAAGAAGATTCTGATAAAAATATAACATCGCTTTTATCAGCACCCAAATAAAGCGCATGAGCGGTAAAGCTGTAACATTGACCAACCAATCTGGAGCTCGAATAGTTCGGGTACCTATGATGGCGGTGTGATCATTTTTGGTATAGGTTGGAAATCCACCGTATTAAACCCTGACCCAAGCACCGGACAAGTACCTGGTCAATCAGCATATGATGGTAATATCGATGGTTCATGTAATACGACGAATATTATCGCCTACTACGCACCACCCACCACGAATCCGGCAATTGATTTGTCCTTTTATGCGGCCGGCCTTTGCAAGGAAACCATTGATAATTATTCTAATTGGTACTTACCTGCAATATGTGAGCCGTACATCGTTATTGTCACTAAATGCCTCATGATCCTTTTCTTTTCCATATAAATTAGTTTTTCATTGATGCGTTTGTAGTTAGCTTCGCTACCCCCATTTTTAAACTCAATAATGGGAATAAACTCCACATGTTTAATCCGAAAGGATCGTGTTAAAAACCAATATTTCTTTCATTCCAATTCCATTATGAGTTTATTTGTACCATAAAAAGCTAATGCCATCAGAAAGCCCCTCGCCGAACACGCCTGATTTTGTTAAACTTCTTGCGATTTAATTAACACCGAGTAGGCTATGTCCACATCAGAACACACCCCCATGATGCAACAATTTTTACGGATTAAAGCAGAGCACCCAGACATGCTCCTGCTTTATCGTATGGGGGATTTTTATGAATTATTTTTTGATGATGCGAAGCATGCGGCTCGATTGCTTGATTTAACCCTGACACACCGTGGTCGTGCAAACGGTAAACCTATTCCTATGGCCGGTGTACCGTACCATGCGCTTGAAAATTACCTGGCGCGTTTATTAAAAAAAGGCGAGTCGGTTGCTATTTGCGAGCAGATTGGCGATCCGGCTACAAGCAAAGGACCTGTTGAGCGGCAAGTCACGCGTATTGTGACACCAGGAACCGTAACCGATGACGCGCTTTTAGACGCTAATCACGATACGATTTTGCTGGCCGTTCATGAAACAAACGTAGGCTTTGGGCTTGCGTGGGTTGATTTAAGTGGTGGGCGTTTTCATTTGTTAGAATTAACCACAAAAACAGAACTTGCTGCGGCACTTACACGCTTGCATCCTGCCGAAGTTTTGGTACAAGAAGGCTTGGCTTCAAAATTAAAACATGCGCCTTTTCCACTGCATGTTCGTCCGGCTTGGGAGTTTGATCTACAACAAGCACGCGCAGCCCTTCAAAAGCAATTCAACACCAAAGATTTGCATGCATTTGGTGAGGCTGAATATAACATTGCCTTTGTTGCAGCAGGTGGCTTGCTGGCTTATTTAAACCTTACGCAACGCCAAGCACTACCTCACCTCACGACATTAACGCTAGAAAAAAACGATGATTATTTAGAATTAGATGCCGCAACGCAGTCTCATTTGGCCTTGTTTGAAAATCAACGTGGTACCGATAAGCATACGTTAATAGCTGTACTGGATCATACCGCGTCCCCCATGGGGAGCCGGTTATTAAAACGTTGGCTTGGGCGACCACTACGTGAGCATGCTCATCTTAAACAACGCCAAGCGAGCATCGCTGAGTTGATTCAAAGTAAACAAACCGACGCAATTTACGAGCTACTCAAAAACGCGCGAGATTTGGAGCGTATTGTTTCTCGTATCGCCTTAAAGTCGGCTCGTCCACGTGATTTAGTGCAAGTACGTGAGACACTCGCGATATTGCCCGACTTACACACGTTATTAGCGAGCTACCAAACCCAGCTTTTGACTAACTTAAACCAAGCGCTTGTCCCTCAACCTGAGCTACTCACGCTATTAACGCATGCGCTGATTGAAAACCCGCCCATGCTTATTCGTGATGGTGGTGTGATTGCCCCAGGTTTTGATGCTGAGCTTGATGAATATCGCGCTTTAAGCGAAAACTCTACGGATGCACTTGTTGCCTTAGAGCAAGAAGAAAAACAACGATCGGGAATACCTACGCTTAAGTTTGGTTACAATCGTGTTCATGGCTATTATATTGAGCTTTCACGTGCACACGCCACCGAGAATATTCCCGCGTATTATCAACGTAAGCAAACCTTAAAAAATACCGAGCGTTATATTACTGCTGAGCTTAAAACCTTTGAAGAGCGTGTTTTATCAGCTCAATCCAAAGCACTCACCCGTGAGCGTTGGCTTTATGATAATTTGATTAATACACTTCAAGCCCATATCACAACACTCACACACACAGCGCATGCACTGGCCGAGTCTGATGTATTGAATACGCTCGCCGAGCGCGCCAACACGTTGCATTGGAACGCGCCAAACTTTGTTGATGAGCCAGGCATTCACATACATGAAGGCCGACACCCAGTGCTTGAATCGCTCTTAAATAATGCTTTTATTGCAAACGATGTTACACTGGTTCCTGGTAAAAATACGTTGCTTATTACAGGCCCTAATATGGGCGGGAAATCAACCTATATGCGGCAAACAGCGCTCATCGTTGTGCTCGCACACATCGGAAGCTATGTGCCCGCAAATCAAGCACGCCTTGGCCCTATGGATAAATTATTCACACGTATTGGTGCCAACGATGATTTAGCTTCGGGACGCTCAACCTTTATGGTGGAAATGACAGAAACGGCTTATATTTTAAGGCACGCGACAGCACAAAGTTTGGTTTTGATTGATGAAATTGGACGTGGTACCAGCACGTTTGATGGGGTGGCACTGGCACACGCATGCTGTGTATATTTGGCTGAAACGGTCGGTGCCTACACCCTGTTTTCAACGCATTATTTTGAGCTCACCGCGTTATCTGGCACCTGTAGCAATATCAAAAATGTACATGTCGAAGCCACGGTCAGTCGTGGAAAAATTGTATTTCTTTACCGCGTGCAAGAAGGTGCTGCAAGCCAAAGCTACGGCCTCGAAGTAGCGGCATTAGCCGGCATTCCAAACCATGTTTTGCTGGAAGCACGTGCGCATTTACAGCAATTAGAACCCGGTACGCCATCAGCTACCCAAAAATTCACCCCCGAGCTTATGCATAAGCCCCAACCTCAACCATCGGCTGTGCTATCCAAAATTTGCGCGCTTAATTTAGATGATATGACTGCGCGTGACGCATTGCAGTTGCTGTACCAAGTTCAAGCACAGGCTAGAGATGAAGCCACTGAGGCTTGTGTTGCTGATGATTAAACAAACGATTCAACGGTTTACACTCCTAGGCTGCGTTTTGCTTTTACTCGGTGCCGCTCAGGTTGCATCGTTTGAGATTACAGGGCTTGAAAAGTTGCCACGTGAAAACATTGAATCTCGCCTGGTTGATTTATATGCACACCCAATACAAGGTGGTATATCTGAAGATGTGTTAATAAGCCAAGTTAAAAAGGCATTAACACCTTACGGATATTTTAACCCCAGCATTAAGATCCAGCTTCCCAGTCAAAAACATCCTGGAAAAATTCACGTCAACCCAGGCCGACCTGTGATTGTAACTAACATCAAGGTAAACATTTCAGGACCTGGCAAAAAATTAGATGAAATCCAAAAAGCCCGTCGCGACTTGCCCATCAAAAAAAATCAGCCGTTTAACAGTCTATTGTATGAGACATCGAAAAATAATCTTGTCAACGCTGCAGAACACCAAGGCTTTTTGACCTCTCATTTTGAGCGTGCAACCGTGATTGTTGATAAAGAAAACTATCATGCCAGTATTATTCTAAATTTTAACACAGGACCTCGCTCTTATTTTGGTAAAATTAATTTTATTACAGGAACAGCGCGTCCGGCTCCTAAACTCAAAGGCGAAATTCAATTTCCGTTTCCAAAACTCTCAAAAATAATCGAGTTATTCAAACCTTTGGGGCAACGAAACCCTATGTTTACAACAGGTCATATTGCCTTATCACCTGATTTGCTGTTTGCCTACGTTCCCTTTGACTATAACGACGCGTATTCAACCGACGACATCATGGATCTTAATTCCAATCTTATGGGTAGCGGATATTTTAAAACGATTGAGATCGACCCGTTAACCGAAGCAGGCCATCACGTCCCACTATTGGTTCATCTTGAACCCGTCGACCGCTTTAGTTATACCCTCTCCGGTGGTTACGGAACTGACACCGGTGTACGTGGACGTTTCGGTTTACATATTATTCCATTAAATACCTACGGCCATAAATTTGATGCCGTGGCTCAAGGATCGTCCAACCAAAACGCAGCGATATTAAAATACACCATTCCTGGACGCGATCCTATACATGACGAGTTTAGTGTCAATGGAGGCTTCAACAACCTGAATTATGTGAGCGGTAACAGTCGATCGGGTAACCTTGCGCTCGTGTCTCAGCATCTTACCTCAAAATTCCAGCGCGTTTTTTCTTTAAACGGCTTACATGAACAATTTCATTATGACAAACAAAATCCGACTGAACGCACGGTGGTTTATCCTAAAGCGTTACTCACGTGGCGAGAAGCCAGCGACCCATTATTTTCACCGTCAGGATACAATGTCACCGTGGGTGCATTTGCTGCAAATCGTTATGCCTTATCCAACATTAGCGTGGGAAATATTAGTGTCGATGCAAGAGCGGCTCTCACCCTGGATTTTATACGAACTCGTATTTATGCTCACGTGATGGGAGAACTCACACAAATCGCTGATATTTATACGTTACCGCTCTCACTTGCTCCGTTACTAGGTGGCCCTGAAAACATGAAAGGCTTCAGCTTTAACTCGATTGGACCAGGAAAAGTGTTAAGTTACGGTGGCCTAGAATTACAAAAAGAACTGCTCGATACGTGGTATCTTCTTGGCTTTATTGATAAAGGAACGGTATATAGCCCCGATCCAAAAGAAGTACAATACGATGTGGGTGTTGGCTTAATGTGGCGTTCTCCCGTTGGGCCTATTAAAGCTGCTGTAGCACAACCGGTGGATAACCGACTGCATCGCATGCCGAATACCGGCATACGATTTGTCGTCAATATGGGACCTGAAATCTAATGAAATACATACGTTCACTTTTATTTCGTATCCTAGGCCTACTTATGTTCCTGATAGGTATATTATGGTTTTTGTTAGGCACAACGGCTGGCATGCAACTGATGTTTAAACTCGGTAATAAAGTTTTACCCGGAACCTTACACGTGGAGCATATTGACGGCTATGTCTGGAAAAATCTCAGCTTTAAAAATTTAACCTACCTCGAAAAAGATCGTACCTTACGTCTCGGTGCTGCGCATTTATCGTGGCATATTGACTCACTTGTTCCACTGCATATCACGCTTAATAAACTGGAACTTACCCAGCTTTCGGTGATAGAAAACGGCGTAGATCGGAGTCTAGAAGCGTTTACCCTCAAAGGCGCCTGGTTACACAAATCACTTTATCTCAAAGGCAATACAGCGCTATTATTGCCCCAAGGCCTACTCAACGCGAATATCTATACCAACGGGCATATCATCACAAGCCTGTTCGTACTTGGCGAGAATCATGTGGTGATTAAAGGTCCATTCAAAGGTCCCTGGACGATACAGGCTAAACTCGCCGATTTAAAACGTTTAGATCCAAGTCTTGCCGCCTTAAATAGCACATTGATTGCCGACGCAACCATTAACGACGTAAAAAACGCAACACTTAAAGCTTACCTAACACCCGGAACGTATCAACTTCCCCAAGGGTCTACGCCAGAATCGATTGCATTTGAGCACGCTGAAATCAATCTACATCTTACACCCAAAACGTTAAATATTAACGGTAACTGGAGTATTAATCAACATGTAACCGGTGATGTAAAACTACAACTCCCCGGCATTCGTCTTGACCGTGCTCCCCCACCGAAGCAAGCCATCACTGGCGAGGCTCACTTAGACGTCGCCTCGTTTGATTTCTTAAACAGCATCACCAAATTAGGTGAAGATGGCACACTCATTCAAAATTTAGCCGGGAAAATTCATGCAACGTTGCATATAGCAGGAGAGCTCAATCAACCCCAACTGAAAAGTGACATTGCACTTAGCCAAGCTCGCGTGACCTTACCCGAATTAGGGATTACGTTAGATCCCATGGAAATCACCGTTAAAACCGATGCTACAAACTGGGAAGCGCACGGAAAAGTTCATTCCAACCATAGCCCTCCATTAACATTAGACGGCCATGGAACGCTGGTTCCCGAGCTCACCGGTAGCGCTACGATTCAGGGAGAAAACATTATTCTGATGGCAACACCTGAGTATGGATTAAAAGCTTCACCGAATCTTACATTAACGATGAAGCCTCAGGCTTATGATATCCGTGGTCGCATTGTCATACCCCAAGCGCTCATTTCTCCCGTCTCGTTTAATCAAACAACGAAACTCACGCATGATGTCGTATTTACCGATGAAACCACCGATCCCAACCCATTTAATCTCACGACAAACGTCATCTTAGATATGGGAGAGAACGTTCGTGTGAATGCCAAAGGCATTCAAGGTTTGATTGATGGGCAGCTTCATTTTGCGCAAGAACCCCAAAAACCCCTTACCGCCAAAGGGAGCCTGAAGCTACGTGACGGGCGTTACGAAGCCTACGGTCAAAAACTTAAGATAGAACGTGGGGAGCTTATATTTTTCGGACAACAAATTGATAACCCCAATCTTCGTATTCGTGCCGTACGACGATTTAACCAAGCAAATGCTCAATTTGAAGGGTCAAATCAGTTACTTGATTTTAGTGAAAGTAATTTAGATTCTCAAAATTTAGGTAATCAAACAACGGTGGGTGTCATGGTGACCGGTCGCGTTGACTCACCTCGCGTTAAACTATTTTCAAAACCACCCAATTTATCCCAAGCAAATATCTTATCCATGCTTTTACTTGGCAAACCAGCAGACCAAGCCAGCAAATCAGGTGGGACTATTTTATTACAAGCCATGAAGTCGATGCACTTAGACTCAGGAACAAAAAGCGTTAAAATGCTAGACGATTTAAAAAAATCAGCGGGTATTGATTTTGATGTTAGAAACAACAGTCTTGGCACAAGCTCAAGTAGTGTATCGAAAACCTCAATTATGGTGGGCAAATCAATAACCAAACGCATATATTTACGTTACAATGTCGGATTATTTCAAGAAAACAGTAACGTTTTAACGTTGACGTATTTACTCAATAAATTTTTGAGTGCAAAAGTTACGGCAAGTGATGTGGGTAACGGTATTGATTTTACATACAGCCGTTCGAATTAGATAAATAAATTTAATAACAGAGTGATATGATGAGCTATACATTACCCCTACGTCTTAAGCGACTACGAAAAACATCCGCTGTCCGAGCTATGCTGCAAGAAACGCATCTTCATGCCGAGCAATTTATAGCGCCTTTATTTATTACTGAGTTACACGACACACCCCAAGCCATCAACAGCATGCCCGGCTATTATCAACTACCTCTATCAGCCTTAGAGCAAGAAATAAATACGCTTATTTCGTTAGGAATTCAAAGCGTTTTACTCTTTGGGCTTCCCGCGAAGAAAAACGCGTGTGGCACACAATCGTTAAATAAACACGGCATCATTCAACAAGCGATTCGACGCATCAAAGCCATAGCACCCACACTGTTGGTGATTGCCGATGTATGTTTATGTGAATACACCGACCATGGACATTGCGGGATTTTAGACGGCGAACAAATTGATAACGATGCAACCCTCAAAGCTCTAGCTAAACAAGCCGTCAGCTTTGCCGAGGCCGGTGCTGATTGGGTTGCACCGAGCAGTATGACCGATGGCATGGTGCTCGCTATACGCGAAGCACTTGATAAAACAAACCATACCGACGTCGCTATCTTGAGTTATGCCGTTAAATACAGCTCCCATTTTTACGGACCTTTTCGAGAGGCCGCTTTAGGCGCACCAAAATTTGGCGATCGAAAAACCTATCAGATGGATCCCGCCAATGCCGCCGAAGCGCTTCGTGAAGCTGAATTAGATATCAATGAAGGTGCTGATTTGATCATGGTCAAACCCGCCATGCAATATTTGGATATTATTCATCGCATTAAAACACGCTTTCCCGAGGTGCCCTTGTGCGCTTATCAAGTAAGCGGCGAATTTGCCATGCTTAAATTTGCTGGGACAGCAGGTATTCTGGATGAAGAGCAAGCCATGCTCGAAAGCTTAATCGCCATTAAACGTGCTGGCGCTGATTTAATCATCACGTATTTTGCCAAAGACATCGCCGCCTATCTTCAAAGCAGGCATGAATAAAATTGGACTTTGGACAAAAAAATCTATTGAATAGATAGGTTGTATCCTCTCCATATCACAGGGTAGAGCCCAATGTTCATAGGTGGATAGAGCGTAAGGTGAGCAAAGCGCAGTGTTCCCACCATGTTTAGGGCACGTTGCGATATACCCACTCTGCATTTGAA
>Ga0105053_10004210_pt1 | contig 21391 bp, 10 predicted proteins | sample BON01_FD_78093 | JGI IMG/M metagenome (GOLD analysis project Ga0105053, IMG submission 78093) | Freshwater microbial communities from Lake Bonney liftoff mats and glacier meltwater in Antarctica - BON-01 | ecosystem: Environmental > Aquatic > Freshwater > Ice > Glacier meltwater | place: Lake...
ACGGGGGGTGAGGGGGAGAGGAGTAGGATGGGGGGGAGGGGGTGGGGGGGAGGGGGGGGAGGGAGGGGAGGGGGGGGGGGGGGGCGGAAGAGAAAGGGCGCCGGAAGGGCGCACAACGGGGTCTAAAGGAAAAAATAAAAAAAGATTCTAGAGAAAACGACGCGGAACAAAACGGGGAGAGACGGGGCGGGACTGATCGACGCAAACAAGAACAGCCGGCAACAGACGCGCACCCGCGCGAGCGGAGCCAAAGAAGGGATGGGAAAGGGGGTGGGGTTGCGAGCAGGCGGGCAGCGGTGGGGCGTGGGTTCGTTGGCCTGAGGACTGCCTCTCTTGACGCCAAAAAAGGGGGATCAAAAAAAGATAAAAACAAAACGGGAAAAAAGGGGAGAGCGCTCTGACGAGGCGATGAACACACGCACGCGCGAATCCGGGGGGGCGCGCGGTCGGGCAGCCCTGGCGGAGGAGAGCGAGCAAAGATAATCGAAAAGTTGACAAGCAAAAGGGGGTTGGGGGGAAAGGGCGGCGGGCGGGGGGGCGGGATGGAGGACGGCGAGAGACAGCGCGTGCGAGCGGAGCGGAGCGGGGGGGCGGGGGGCGAGGGGGAGGGCGGGCGACCAAGCGAGGCTCTCCTTCTCTCCTTCTCTCTCGCGCGCGCGCGCGGTCAGGACGACGCGGGGCGACGCGGGGCGAGGATGCCACGACGAAACAACCCCGACGCGGCGACCCAATCACACCCGCTGCTGCTGCTGCTGCTGCTGCTGCTGCTGCTGCTGCTGCTGCTGCTGCTGCTGCTGCTGCTGCTGCTGCTGCTGCTGCTGCCGCTGGCCCCCCCCGCCGCTGCCGCCTCCGCCGCCGACCATCCAAGGCGCGCTCGGCAGCGCGGCCGCCGCCGCCAGCGCCGCCGCCGAGTGGTGCCGCCCGCCGCCCGCGCCGAGCGCCTCCCACTGCACGGTCAGGCCGTCGCGGTCCTTGGAGAGGCCCTCCACGTGACGGCCATGCAGGGCGCGCACGGCGGCGGCCGCCTCGTCAGGGTCGCCGAACGTGACAAAGGCGAATTCGCGGTTGACGCGGCGGCCGCGGGCGAGCAGCTTCGTGTTCCACAGGACGACCACCTCGCGGACGACGCCGTAGTCGCCGAACCAGCGGCGCAGCATGTCCTCGGAGACCCACCAGCCGACGTTGCCGACGAAGAGGCGGCGCCAGTCAGGGGCTTGCTGGGCCGGGGGGGGCCCGGGGGCGGTGGGGAGGCGGGGCGCGGCGGGGGCGTCGCGGGGCGGGGGCGGATCAAAGAGGGGGGCGGGGGCGGCGGCAAGGGCGCCGTGGCCCGGGTGGCTGCTGCGGCGGCGGCCGCGCGGCGACGGCTGCTGGTGCTGCAGCTGCAGCTGATGCTGGTGCTGGTGCTGTTGCTGGGGGTGGGCGGGGTGCTGCTTGGGCGACAGGAGGAGTGACTGCGCCGGTGCCGAGGGGCGGTGCGGCTGGTGCTGGTGCGGGTGCTGCTGGTCGGCGTGCGAGTGGTACAGGCCGCCCGGCGGCAGGCTGTAGGAGAACTGCTGCTGGTGCTGGTGCTGCTGCTGCTGCTGCTGCTGCAGTGGCGGCGGCGGCGGCGACAGCGGCATCGGCGGCAGCGGCGGCGGCCCCTGCTGCTGCTGCTGAGGATGAGGGGAGCGCTGCGGCTGCTGCAGCTGCTGCTGGGGCGGCGGCTGCCGCGGGTGGAGCTGGGCGTAGAGGGCGCCCTGGGACGTCGGCGTCGTCGGCTGGGGTGGCGTGTGCGCGCGGCGGGCGCCGCCGCCGCCGCCGCCGCCGGGCGCAGACAGGCGCGGCGGCGGCGGCAGGCGCCCTTGCTGGTGCTGCTGCTGCCACTGCTGCTGCTGCTGCTGCGGCGGCGGCAGCGGCTCGGGCGCGTCGCCGCGACCGGGCGGGCCGAGTCCCAGCGCCCCGAGCGCCTGTAGCAGCTCGCGGTCGGTCTCGGGCGTCGAGAGGCGAGGATTCGCGGACTGGGGCTGGTAGGGCGACAGCGGCGGCGGCGGCGGCGGCGGCGGCGGCGGCGGCGGCGGCGGCGGCGGCGGCGGCGGCGCGAACGACGGGGGCCGCAGCCATTGCTCCTGCTGCTGCTGCTGCTGCTCGTGCTGCTGCTGGAAGCCGCCGAGGCCGAGGCCGAGCAGGCCCGAGTGCGGGCCCCACACGTTGCCCCCGGCGGGCGCCGTCACCGCACCGCCGCCGCCCAGGTCGGCCGCCGCGGGCGGCCGCGGCGGCGTTCCGGCCGCCAACAGCGGCGGCAGCAGCAGCGAGCCGGCGGCCGTCGTGCCGGCGCGCCAGTCGACCGTGGCACCGAGCAGAGCGCCGCCGCCCTCGCTGTGGCGGCGGTGCTGCTGGTGATGGTACTGCGGCTGAGGCGGCCGCTGATGCTGATGCGCCTGCGGCTGCTCCGACGGCGTCAGAGGGGGCGCCTGGAAAAACGCCAGCGCCTGCTCGTGTTGTTGCTGCTCCTGTTGATGCTGCTGCTCCTGCTCCTGGTGGGCCGCCGCCGCGCGCTCGGTGCGGTCGAGGCGCTGCACGGCCAGCATGAGCTCCTGCTGCCGGCGCTGGAAGTCGGCCATCTCGCCGGCCGTGAGCGACGAGGGCGAGACGGGCTGGCGGGGGGGCGGCGGCGCCGCCGCCGCCGGCAGGTGGTGCTGCTGCTGCTGCGGCCACGACGCCTGCTGCTGCGGCTGCTGCTGCGGCTGCTGCTGCTGGTGCTGGTCAAAGTGCGACTGGCGCAAGCGCCGCTGGTCAAAGTGCTGGTCCTGGTCCAGCTCCTGCTGCTGCTGCTGGATCGCCTGCGCAGCGGCCGCGGCCGCCGCCCACGCCGCCGCCGCCTCGCCGTACGCGCCGCTGCCGCCGGCCGACTGCAGGCCCGACGGCCAGACGCCGCCGCCGCCGCCGCCGCCGCCGCCGCCCCTGCCGCCGCCGCTGCAGGTCGACAGGCGCGGCAGGCCCGGCGGCGGCAGCACGAGGACGGCCGCCGCCGCCTCGGCCGCGGCAACCTGGTCGCCCGAGGCCGGGGACGTCGGCAGCGACGCGGGCGCCGAGCTGCCCTGCAGCTGGAGCTGCAGCGCGGGCGGCGGCGCGGCGGGCGGCGACGGCGGCGGGGGCGGCCGGAGCGCGGCGGCGGCGGCCAGCTGCGCGGCGGCGAGCGTCAGATCGGCCAGGCTCTCGCGCTCGGCGGCGGCATGAGGGGCGGGGCCCGGAGGAGGGGGCTGGTGCTGCTGCGGCTGGTGCTGGTGCTGCAGCTGCTGCAGCTGCAGCTGCTGGTGCTGCTGGTGCTGGTGCTGGTGCTGGTGCTGGTGGTGCTGCTGCTGCTGCTGCTGATGCGAGTCGTAAGCACCACCGCCCCCTCCGAGAAAGGCCGCCGCCGCCGCCGCGTTGCCACGTCCGATCATATCGTCCTCGCGCCGCGTGGGCACAAACGGCGGGCCACCGTTTTCGTTGCGGCGGCGCCCTCGGTCTCCAAGATGGGAACGGGAGTCGACGGGGTCGGGGTGCTGGAGGCCGACGCCAACGCCCGCAAGGGCTAGCAAGGGAGGCTGTTTGGTGCTTGGGAGCGAGGCGGGCCAAGGAAACTTTTTGAGGGGGAGAGAGAGAGGGGAAAAACGACGAAAGACCCGCTTTCTGTTGTCGCGCGCGCCGCCCCCGCTGCGCCAGGACGACGGCTGGGACGGCGACACGGGCGGTGCTGGCGGGCAAGACGACGCGGCGCGCCGGTCTCGGAGCGATCGCGCGCGTCTGGGGGGACGGCGGGCGCCTGGTGACGTGGCGTCTCTGCTCCCCTCCTCTCTCTCTGGGTTTGGGTTTCCCCGCAAACAAAAGCGACGGAAGCAGAGCCGCGCAGGCGCGCGCGCGCGGTGTGTCGACGCACCAGTAGTGGTACTCACACCTTTGGGCGCCTGCTCGCGGCCGGGGGGAAGAAGCAGCGGGTTTCGAGAGACGTTTGCACTTGAGGGGAGGGGTGGGCGCGGACCTCTCAAACCGCCAGAGACAGAGGGAGGGCTTGAGGGGGGGAGGGGAGAAGGGGGGTGGAGAGGGATGAGTGACGGGGCGGTTGGATGTGGAGAAGCGGAGGCGCTCGCTGGGGCGGATGCCCGCGCGGGCGTGAGATGATGCGCGGTGATGAGCGCCGGCAAAGGCGCCGGAGGCCGCTAGGCGCCGCCTGGCCCCGCTCTCCGCGGCGTCGGGGACAAAACCACGCCCCCACTCGTTGGCAGCGAACACGCCGAGTGAGACCTTACTATCGCCGCCCCCTATCTGGGCAAACACACACATCGGGACCATAGGGCGTGAAGCACCGCAAGCAATGCTGCGCGCCGCGCGCAACTCGAGCATATAAATCAAAGCGTCACTTAAAAATAAAAAGGGGCCTTCTCGTGTTTTTTGTTCCGTTCGTGAGGAATCCGTGTCGGTCGGTCGGTTTATCGGGGCATCTCGCCGCGCGGCGCAGCCCGACGTCAACCGCCGGACTCGAGAAGCTCCACCTTCGATCGGCGCCCAAACACAACTCGCGGGCGCCCCAAAGATGCCGCCGCCGCCGCCGCCGCTCGCGGGCGGCCGCGGCGACGACGAGCCGGCGGCGCGCCCTGCGGCAGTCGCCCTCTTTTTCGGCGGCGGCGGCGCCGACGGGACCTCCTCGTCCTCCTTGCTAGGCGCCTCCCCCTCCAACGCGGGCAGCTCGCCGCCGCCGGGGCCTTGGGAGCTGGCCGCGCTGGGCGGCGTTTCCCCGCCGGCGCCGGCGCTGGCGCTTGGGATGGGGGGCGCGGCGGAGGGCGGCGGCGGCGGCGGCTGCTGGGCGGCCGACGCGCGGCCGGCGGGCGGGGGGCAGCTCGGCGCCTTCCCGGGCTCCTCCTCCGCCCTGTCGCTCTGCGCAGACTCGGCAGCGGCGGCGCAGTGGGCGGGCGCGAGCGGCTCTTCGTGGCCCGGGATCGAGGGCTACGCGTGGGAGCGCGACTTTGAGCGGCAGCACGAGCGGCGGGGGCGAGAGCAGCAGCAAGAGCAGCAGCAACGGGACGAGGAGGGAGGGGCGGCGGCTGCGGCGCCTGCCTTCTCGCTCTTCCCCGCCGCCGCCGCCGCCGCCGCCGCCGCCGCCGCCGCCGCCACTCCTCTCGCGCCTCCGTCCTCCCATCCTCGGCCGCTCGACCCCAGCGACAGCGCCAGGTCCAGCGGCTGCAACGTCGACCGTGGCGCCGGCCGGTACCGCAGCGGCGCCAGCAACAACAGCGACGGCGGCGGCAGCGGCCACGACGATGGCGCGCAAAAGGGCGCCGCCACGGCCGCCGCCGCCCTTGGCGCCGCCGCCGTGGCCGGCGGCGGAGGCGGCGTCCACGGCGGCGGCGCGCACGAGGCCCCTGCCTCGTTGTCCTCCTCGTCCTCGATGGCCGCGATCGCCGCGGCCGCCGCGGCCGCCGCCATCGCGTCTCTGCACCAGCACCAGATCCGGCAGGACCAGCAGCAGCAGCGGCAATGGCAGCAGCGGCCGTGGCCGCCGATGCCGGGCGGGCTGGAGGACGACGAGCCGCCCGCGCCGCCGCCGCCGCCGCCGCCGCTAGCGCCGCCGCCAGCGCGCGGCCGCCAGCTGAGCCGGCACCACGACGAGCACCACCACCAACCGTACCGTCGCCACCCGCACCCGGACAGCGGCCCCTTGCTGCAGCTCCGGCGCTTCCCCTCCTCGTCGTCGGCGGGCGCGTCTCCCACCGCCTCCTCCGCCGCCGCCTGGCGCACCGCCGCCGCGAGCTTTGCCAGCAGCGGCAGCGTGTCGAGCGTGGCCGGCGGCTCGCCGCCGCTGCCGCTGTCGCGCGGCGCGTCCCCCCCTCCGCCTCCCCCTCCGCCCGCGCCTCTGCGCCGCGGCGGGCAGGGCCTCTACCCGGCACCGGCGCCCCTGCGCGTGCCCCCGAGCGCTTGGGCGGCGGCGTCCGCGCCGCCGCCGCCGACCGCCCCCCCCTCGCCGTCGTCCCGCGGCGCGAGCCCGCCGCCCCCTGCCTGGCGCGCGGCAGCGGCGGCGGCGGGCCACGGCCCCGGCGATGGCGACTCGCCGCCGCCGCTGGTCGCGCGGGGGAGGTGGGACGCGCCGCCGCCGCCGACGGCGCGCCACTTCCGCCGCCAACACCACGACGCGCCCTGCGGCGGCTCGAGCGACTACGAGGGCGACCGCGAGGACTGCCTTGGCGGCGACGGCGGCCATGGCCACGGCCACGACGCCGTCGGCGGCGGAAGCGAGTGCAGCGCCGACGACGCGGCCGCCGTGGCCGCCGTCACGGCCGCGCTCGTCGAGGCGATGGGGCTCGGGGGCCGGCGCGGGTCGGCGGGGGGGCCGCCAGCCGCCGACGCGTTGGCGGGCGCCCCTTGGTCGTCGCTCGCCTCGCCCTCGTCTGGCGCAGCCGCCGCCGCCGCTTCCTTGCTGCCGCCCGGCGCGCGGCGGCACGACCTCCCGCCGCCCGCCGACCTCGACTCGTGGCGGCAGGTGCAGCAGCAGCAGCAGCAGCAGCAGCAGCAGCACCGACACCAGCCCCCTCCGCATCAGAATCCGCAGCAGCAGCAGCAAGGACAACAACACCAACACCAACACCAACACCAACAACAACACCAACACCAACAACAAGACGGCGCCGCGGCCGCGCCCCTCCCCCCCGCCCGGCTGTTTGTTGGCAACCTCCGCCCCGACGCCGACGAGGCCGGCCTCCTGCGCGCCTTCGCCCCCTTCGGCCCCGTCGCCGACGTGCGCGTCATGTGGAACACCAAGATGCTCGCCCGCGGGCGCCGCGTCAACCGCGAGTTTGCCTTTGTCACGTTCGGCGACGCGGCGTCGGCGCGGCGCGCGGTCCGGGCCATGCACGGCAGCCGGGCGCCGGCGCTCGAGCGCGACGCGCGCGGGGTCACGGTCGAGTTCGAGTGCCGCGACGGGGCGGGCGGCAGCAGCCGGGGGGCGTCCCGGGGAGCGTCGCCGCCGCCGTTGGCCGCGAGGGCGGGGGGCGCCGGCGAGCCGGCGCCCGCCGCAGGGGGAAGCCGCGGGGCGTCGCCGCCGCCGAGAGGGCGGAGGGGGGAGCGCCCCGAGGCGGCCGCCGGGGGCGCGCCGGCGGCGGTGACTTCTTTTTGAGTTTGTTGGGGGCTCTCAGTTGTTTTCGCTTGACAAATCACACATATTCTAGACGTGGTTGGCGCACAGATGTGAATGACACCTAACGAGCCGGAAGGCCCCCTTCTTAGTTTCGTTCGTTTCTTTCGGGGGGAGGAGCGGGGCCGAAACCAGCGCCCGCGCCAGCCCCCGCCCTTGAGGCCTTTCCGTTCCACCGCCGCGGCCGTGTTGACTTGAGCGCCGCAAACAGCTTGGGCGCCGCGCACTTGTCCACGCACCGGTAGTAGTCGTAGTACCATCCCGTGCAGTGCGCCTCGCCGGTGGTGTCGCCCTCGATGCGCTTGGCGCACTCCTGTTGAGAGAGAGTTGTTTTTGTTTTTGCGTTTGCAAGGAGGAGGGGGGGCTTCTGAGCGCGTCTCCGTTGTCTTGGGGAGGGGGCGAGGGCGTTTCGACGCTTTGGCCGCCGCCGCCGACGCCGGCGCGCACAAAACCAAAACCGCACCTTGTACGCGTGGTACTCCTTGAGGCACTTGAGCCGGCACGACTCCTCGATCTGCGCGTCGGTGTTGTGATTTGTCGTGTTGGACGGATCAAAAGGTGAGAGGAGGGAGCGATTTAGGAAACCCTCTCTCTCCTCCTCTCTTGAAGAAAGACAAACGCACCAAGGGCTTGGGGTCCTCCTCCGTGTACTCCATCCTTGGCGAGCTGGCGCGCGGACGCTGCTGCTGCCTGTGGTGGTCTGGGGCCCTCTCAATGCGGGTGGGAGATCTGAAAGGGGATTGGTTTGGTTTTCACTCGCAGTTGTTCTTCCTTCTTTGTCCCTCCGTGGTCGTTGAGAATGGTGTGCTCTGCTCGCTCGCGCTGAGGTGTTTTGTTGTCGTTTGTGGGGTTCGATTGATCGGGGTTTGTGTGCGGTAGCACCGTGCTACCGTAGCACGTATTCCTGTGAGAAGAGAGATGAACAGGACAAGACTGGGCGAAACGCCGCTTTCTCTCTCGACATACAAAACACACATCGAGACACGTCACACCGAGACCTCTCCCGAGACACAGACACAAACCAGGCGAACGCGCGCGTGCGAGAGAGAGAGGCAGATAAGAAAAAGGCAGGAGCAGGATGGCGGAGACTGCCGCAATCGCCGTGGACGAGGCGACGGTTGCTGAGCCTCTCGACCTCATCAGGCTGTCCCTGGACGAGCGCATCTACGTCAAGATGCGCGGCGAGCGCGAGCTGCGCGGGCGGTTGCACGTGAGTCTTGCTTGTCGATCGACGCCGACGCCGACGCGCGCGCCGACGCCGACGCGCGCGCCGACGCCGACGCCGACGCCCGCCGAGACCGCCGCTCGCTCAACCGCTCCTCGCGTGGCCCCAAACATAAACACACACAAACCACAGGCGTACGACCAGCACTTGAACATGATCCTGGGGGACGTGGAGGAGACGATCACGACGCTCGACATCGACGACGAGACGTACGAGGAGATCATCAAGGTGCGACAAAAGGGGGCGGGCGGCAAAGGCGCGCCCAGCTCGCCGGCCGCCAGGCGCGCGCGGCGCCGGGCGTCGTTTTTTCTTCCCTTTTCGCTCACGCGCGCGCGCCCCACGCGGCCCCCTCGAAACACTCGACGTCCAACAACACAGACCTCCAAGCGCACGCTCCCCTTCCTGTTCGTGCGAGGAGACGGCGTCATCCTCGTGTCCCCGCCGTTGCGGTCGTGAGAAAAACGCGCGGCGCGGGACCGGACCGCCCCGGGAAACAAACACCAACGAACAACCGCCGCCCTGCCCGCCTGGCATGCGCGCCGACCCGAATCACGAAACGAAAATAGGCTATGTGGGCAAAGCGAGGCGACGCCCGACGGGCGCTCCGAAAAAAACCCGGCCTGCGACGCGTCTCTCGAGAGAACGACAGATGCAGGGTGTTGCGAAAAACATTGTTACTGTCTCTTTTCCGATGTATTTGCCTGGTTTTGGATCGAGGCGGGCGTCTCTCGTTTTGTACGAGGGCAAAGGGAGCGCGTTGCCGGCGCTTTGCGATCGGCGGCAGCTGTCACCATCGACTCGCCGCCGCCCCGTCGCCGACGGGAGAGTCAGAGCGCCGGCGCGCCTCGCGGCTTACGTTTGCTCTCCAGCAGCAGCAATCTCCTTCAACCCCTCTATCACATCGTCAAGCACCAATCGAACAAAGATGACAGCCACCAATGAGGATCGGCCAGCGGCTGCCGGAAGGACAAGGACGACGGAGGAAGAGGCTGGTGGTCCTCCCCCTCGACGGGCGCGCGTGACGACGCAGTCCAGCGCCGGCCAGGCAAACACGGCCCTAGTTGCGATCCTCGCGTCGGCGGCAGCAGCCGGGTGGCTGTGGTGGCGGAGGCGGCAGCAGCAGCAAGAGGAGGACGAGCAGCGATTCTGCGGCGGAAGGGGCGGGACGACGGCGGCGGCAGCAACGTCGCCCTCCCCCGCAGGGGGCGGCGCCCCCTTTCGCCGCCCGCCCGCCAGGCGCCAGGGGGACCCGGCGCTGCGCCAGCAGCTGCAGGCCAAGGTCCAGGAGAAGCGCGACACCCGCGTCAAAGGCGGCGGCAAAAAGGGCGACAAGAGGGGGGCCGGGGGAGGCAAGGGCGGCGGCGGCGGCGGCGGCGAGGCGGCCGTCGACGTCGCCGACGGCCCGACGGTGACGCGCTACGTCGACCTGGACAAGACGGCCGAGGTGTACGACCGCGTGCGCGAGTGGAGCGAGACGGGCAAGAAGCGGTTCGACTGATTGTCAAGATAGGGAAACAGCCCAATAAAAAAAGGAATTCCCACCCGTCGCCAGAACGACAACGACGACTGGCGGCGACAAAAGAGATCGTGCTGCTGTGCTCGGGCCGTTGAGCGTTCCGCATCCCGGCATTGCCCCGTACAGAACTGAACGCCCCAACCTTTCTTTTTCCCAAAAGATAGCGCACCATCACGAGTGCGAACGGTGTAACAAAAAAGCTCGTTGTGGCGCCAGGCGCGCGGCGGCACGCTGCTGCTGCTGCTGCTGCCACTGCGAGCGTGTGTGTCGAGACTTGGCTTTCAAGATTTCTTAGTCGTTGCCCTCCTTTCTCCCCTTCAATACGGCCGAGCGCCGGCGCACCAGCTCGCCCGCCGCGCGGATCGTGCCGGCGTCCCGCGCCAGCAGCGACGGCCGCTCGAGCGCAAGGACGCGCGCGCGCGGCAGCGGCACGCCCAGCGTGCTGGCGACGGCGGCCAGCCTCCGCTCGAGCTCGGCGCGGGGCACGCCCGCGAGCGCGGGCGCGAGCGCGACGGCGTCGGCGGCGTCGGGGCCGCTCGCGTCCAGCACGACGGTCAGCGCCATCAGGCGCGCGCGGGTGACGGCGCTCGGCTGCGCGAGCAGCGCCGAGCCGCCCTCGCGCGCGACGGCCTCGGAGAGCTGCGCCGGCGACAGGCCCAGCAGCCCGGCGGCCTCGCGCGCGCGCAGGCGCAGCGCCGTCGGGCGTCCGGCCAGGGCCAGCAGCGCGGGGCGCTCGACCGCGGCGGACCGCGCGCGGGAGAGGCCCTCGTCGCTGAGCTGCGGCAGGCGCGACGCGGCGTCGCGGCGCAGCGCCTCGGCCGCCCGCTCCTGCGTGCGCTGGCGCGCCCGCGCGCGCGAGCGGCGCTCCGGGTCGTCGCCCTGGCCCCCGCCGTCGCCGCGCGCCAGGGCCGCCTCGGCCGCCGCCTGGGTGCCCGCGCGCTCGGGCTCGCTCAGCAGCCGGCCGAGCAGCACGAGCCGCTCCGCCAGGTCGCCGCGCGGCAGCGCCAGCAGGGCGGGGCACCGGGCGGCCGCGGCTCGCGCCACGGGCTCGGGGACCTCGAGCAGGGCGGCGAGGGCGCGCAGGCGCGCCTGCAGGGTGGCGATGGCGGGCGGGGCGGGCGGCCGCGCCTTGTTCTTCTCTGTCGTCGGCGTTACCGCCGCCGCCGCCGCCGCGGCCGGCCCGCCGCCGCCGCCCTGCCCCTGCGCCGCCGCCGCCGCCTCGTGCTGCTCCTCCGCCTCGTCCTCCTCCGCCTCCTCCTCCTCCTCCTCCTCTTCAAAGCGCGCGCCCGCCAGGATCAGGCCCGGATCCGCGCGCGCCGCCTCGACCGCCCGGTCGCGAGGCACGCTTAGCAGCTCCGGCAGCTCGCGCTCGACCCGCACGCGCACCCGCGCCGGCTCGAGCGCCAGCAGCGCGGGCGCGGCCGCCGCCACCGAGCGCGCCGACGCGGGGCCGAGGCGCAGCACGGCGCCCAGCCGCTCCAGCCGCCGGCGCGCCTGCGCGGGGGTGAGCGCGCGCGCCGAGGGCGGGAGGCCCTCCGCGAGCACGCGCTCGGCGGCGCCCTCGTCGAGGCCGAGCAGCTCGGCCACGTCGGCGGCCGTGAGGGGCTGCTGCTGCTGCCGCTGCTTTTTGGCGGCGGCGGCCCGCGGCGGGCCCCGGCCGCTGCCGCCGCCGCGCCCCAACAGCCGCGACAGGCCCCCGCGGGGCCTGGCCGCGGCCGCCGCCGCCGCCTCGGCCTCGGCCTCCGCGCGCGCCCGCGCCTCCTCCTCCGCCTCGCGCCGCCGCCCGCCCCCGCCGCCGCCGCCGCCGAGCACGCCCTCGAAAAACGAGCGCAGCGAGTCTCGGCCCGCGGCCGCCGAGCCCTGGGCGGCGGCGGCGCGCGGGCGGTGCTGGCGGGCGGCGGCGGCGGCCGCGGCGCCGCTGCTGCTGCCCGGCGGCTCTGCGGCCGCTGCCGCGAGCGCCGCGCCCGCGGGCGACAGGGCCTCGGCCAGGATGGTCGCGGCGCAGAGGAGCGCGGCGGCGCGGGAGCCGAGAGGGAGGGGGTCGGTGGGGCCGGCGGCGGCCGGGGATCGTCGGGGGAGGGCGGCCGGGGGAGAGAGGGCGGCCGGCGCCGGCGACGACGGCGCGGCCGCCGCCGCAGCCGGTTCCTCGGGCGCGTGGTGGGTGCTTCTCCTCGCGAAGGCTCGCGGGCGCGGGCGCGTCGAGGGACTGCACGTCCTGGCCGATCCAGGAGCCCCTGCTGGCCTCGCGCGGCCGCACGGCGCGCAGCCCGCCACCCTCGCCGACATCGATGAGTGTGTCTCTCTCTCTCTTCACGATCGCTCGCTCGGATTGCGATGTGCGCCCGTCGGCGGTGTGCGTGTGTGTGGGTTGACTTTGCCGACGACTAGCTGCGGTGTGACGTTTACCAGTCCATGTGAGAGGTTCGATCAAATCTTTTGCAAGCACCAGGGCCCCGCACACCGGCGGCCCGCTTTCAATCGCCGCGAGAGAACGACGAGCGGGCTGCTGACCCGTTCGCGCCAGCGGTGGGGGCGCTGCCCGACAGCGGGTGCTGCTGCTGCTGCTGCAATTGCTGCTGCTGCAACTGCTGCTGCTGCTGCTGCTGCAACTGATGCTGCTGCTGCAGCTGCTGCATCTGCCGCCCGTGCGGCAGCGCGAGAGGCGCCCCGCGCGGCAGCGGCACCATCACCGGCGGCCTGCCCGTTAGCGGGGGCGGCAGCGGGGGGGTCGGGGCCGAGCCGGGCAGCGACTGCGACGGGTGAGCGTGCTGCTGCTGGGCGGCGGCGCCCGCCTGCGACGACGACGACGCGACAAGCTGCTGCGAGAGCAAGCCCGAGCCCGCGCCCGTGCGTCCGCCGCCGGCCCCCGACGCCGACGACGACGACCCTCCGCCGCCGCCAACGCCGACCCCAGGAGCAGCGGCGGCCCCGGGCCCGCCCGCCACCGCCGCCGCCACCGCGCTGCCCGGCGTCCGCGCGCGCGAGAGCGGCGGCGTCGGCCCGCCCGCCACAGAACCCCCCGCGCCCGCCACAGAACCGCCCGCCACAGAACCCCCAGCACCGACGCCTGCGCCCGCGCCCGCCCCGAGCCGCTGCCCCTGCTGCTGCTGCCCCCCCTGCTGCCCCCCCTGCCCCTGCAGCGGCGTCGCGCGCGCCAGCACCTTGCCCGCCTCGAACAGGTGCAGCTGCAGGAGCTTGCGCATGTGCGGCGGCACGTCCTGCAGCATGGACGCGAGCGCGCCCTCCTTGCTGCCGCGCGTGGCGACGTCGGCGTACGTGTCGGTCTCGTCGAGGATCTCCTCGCCCATGAGCTCCTCGAGCACGTCCTCGAGCGTGATGATGCCGACGGGCACGCCGCGCGCGGCGGCGTCGAGCGCCGCGTGCGCCTCGCGCGCCTCGGCCTCGGCCGCGGCCACGGCCTCGCGCGCGGCGACGGCGGCGACGTCGCTGCCGCCGCTGTGGGTGCGCGCGGCGCAGGCGAGCCCCGAGGCGCCGGCGCTGCCGGCGCTGCCGCCGCTGATGGTGCGGCGGCCGTGGGCGTCGGCGCCGTACGCGTCGCCGCCGCCGCCGCCGCCGCCGCCGCCCGTCAGGCGCGCGAGCAGCCGGCGGCCGAGCGAGGGGCCGCGCTGGGGGGGCGGCCGATTGATGTCGGTCGCGACGTCGGTCGCAAAGGTGACGGCCACGTGCGAGGAGGCGGCGGGCGTGGTGGCGGCGGCGATGGCGATGGGCGCGCCGCCGCCGCCGCCGCCGCCTAATCCGCCACCGACGGGTTTGCCCGTCGCCGCCCCTGTCGTCGTCGTCGTCGACGTTATCGCAGCCGCGTCGCCCGCGATCGCCACGGCCTTTGTCGTCATGGTCGCGGGCGCGGTGGGCGTCGCCGTTCTCCTCACGGCGACGGACGCCGTGCTGACGCCTCCGCCGGACAAAAGCACGACCGGTTCTCCCGACCCGCCGCCGCCGCCGCCATAGCCGCCGCCATGGCCGCCGGCCAAGGGCGAGCCGGCCAAGGGCGAACCGCCCAAGGGCGAACCGCCGTTGGCCGCAGCCCCCTGCGCCTGCGCCTGTGCCGCCGCCGCCGCCGCCGTCGCGGCCGCCTCCTCGCGCGTGTCCATGAGCGCCGCCATGTGCGACCGCCCCGTCTGAAACACGTTTAGGAGGTCGTACAGGCTCGTGTCCGCCGGCAGGCGCGGAAGCTGCCGCAGCAGCAGGTCGCCCACTTTCGGCGCGGCGAGCGCGCCCGGGCCCGTCCCTCCGCCGGCGCCCCAAAAGTGCAAGAGCTCCTTCGCGAGGATCAGGCCGACCAGGCTGGTGCGGTCCGCCGCGCGGTACACGGGAATGCGCGAGTGCCCCTGCATGAGGATGCGCTCCCGCAGGGCCGCGTCCAGCACCTCCTCGTCCGACACCATGAACGCGCGCCCTATGGGCGTCATCGACCGCCGCCCCGTCCGCCCCGCCATCCGCAGCGCGCCCTGGATGATCGTCACCTCGTCCTTGGTCAGGTCGCCGCCCATCCCCTCGCGCTCGTGGTGCAGCGAGACCATGGCCTGCAGCTGCGGGCGGTTGAGCGCGCCCCCCGCCTTGCCCAGGCTGTGGTCGAGGATCTTCGCCAGCGGCCAGGCGACGGGCGCCAACACAAACATGAGCACGCGGACGAGCGGCGCGAAAAAGGCGCCGATGGCGACGCCGTGGCGCGCGCAGATGGCCTGCGGCAGGATTTCGCCAAAGATGAGGATGCCCGTGATGGAGATGAGGATGGAGGCCGCCGCGTTGAGCAGGCGGTCGAGGAAGATGGGCAGTGAGACGCTGCAGGCGGCGTTGACGAGCACGAGCGTGCAGAGGAGGTGGTGCGGGTGCGCCAGCACGGCGCTGACGCGGGCGGCGCGCGCGGCCTCGCGCGGCGTGCCGCTGCGGCGCAGGATCTCCAGGTCCATCTCGTCCTGGCTCAAAAGCCCAAGGGTGAGGCCGGACACGAGGCCGCTCCCTATGACGAGGCAAACCGAGATGATGGCGAACAGCGCCTTGAGGCCCGGCGAGAGCTCGGCGGTGCCGTCGAGCCCGCCTCCTCCTCCGCTCGGCGGCGGCGCGGACATCGCCGCTGCTTCTTAATTCAGGCGCGCGCGCGCGAGCGCGCTCTTTCGTGCTGCGCTCGTGGGCGATCGCGCGTGCGCAGAGGGGCTGTCTGGAGCGAGCGCAAGACAAAGTTAGGCGGACGCACGTTTCGAGCGTTCTGGTTTTTCTTCTCTCTTTTTTCGTGTGGGCGCGCGTTCCGGGGCAGTCGCTGACGTCTCCCGCGGGCGCTTTATGTTGGTGCGAGGCAATGTCCGAGTCGATCGGGCGCCCGTCGTCTTTTTGCAAGAAGAAGAAGCGCCGGCGCCGGCCGCTCCCGGCACGACGCCGCCGCCGCCGCCGCCACCGAAGCGCCCGCTGCCTCGCGCGCCCGCTCGCTCCTTCAAAGGGGAAAAACGACGACAGGAACACAACGCTTTACACAGAGCGAGCGAGATATGCCCGCCGCAAATACAACAACTACGGCTCGGCCTCCTCGGGCGGCACCGCCCCCTCCCGCACGTCCACGTTGAGGATGCGCACGTCCTCCAGCGGCCGGTCCTGCCGGTCCGTCTTGACGCCCTCGATCGCCCGGACGACGTCGAGCCCTTTTGCGACGCGGCCAAAGACCGTGTGCTTGTTGTCCAGCCATGGGGTGGGCACGGTCGTGATGAACTGTTATGTTGTTGTTTTTGTTGTTGTTCGTGTGGTTGTTGTTGTTGGTGTTGTTGTTGTTGTTGGTGTTGTTGTTGTTTAGTGAGGCGGCGTTAAAGAGGGAGGAAGAAAAAGGCGGCGCGAGCGAGCCCGAAGAGAAACGCTCGGCGCTCGATCCGAAGAAAAAAAAAAGTAGCGCGCCCCCCCGAAAAAGAGAACACTCACAAACTGCGACCCGTTGGTGTTGGGCCCCGCGTTGGCCATCGACAGCACCCCGGCCCGGTCGTGCCTCAGCCCGGGACGGAACTCGTCGTCGAACTCGCCGCCCCACACGCTCTCGCCGCCCGTGCCGTCGCCGAGCGGGTCTCCCGTCTGAAGCATGAAGCCCTTTACCACGCGGTGGAACAGCGCGCCGTCGTAGTAGCCGTTGCGCGCGTGGGCGCAGAAGTTCTCGACGGCGCGCGGGCACTCGCCCGGGAACAGGCGCAGGCGGACGTCGCCCTTGGTGGTGCGCAGGACGGCGGCGGAGGGGAGGCCGGCGCCGCCGGCCGGGCCGCCGCCGGCGCCGGCCGCGGCGCCGGCGGCGCCCGTGGCGAGCCCGTCGGCCTCTGTCGGCCGCTCGTTGAACACATCGCGGCCGCCCGCCGCCGCCGCGTCCTCGGCGTCCTGGGGCTCGCGGCGGGTGAACAGGTACAGGCGCTGGCGGCGGAACGCGCAGGCGACGAGCGTCGGGTCGGGCTGCCCCTCGACCGGGCCCGTCGCTGCTGCTGCGGCCGTCCCGCCACCGCCGCCGCCGCCCCGCCGCCGCCGCCGCCGCCGCCGCCTCCTCCCCCTCGCATGGCCGCCGCCGCCGCCGGCAGCGCGTCGGGGTTGACGCGCAGCGCGCCCCTGCGCCTCTGCCCGGGAACGCCTTGGTACAGCGCCAGCCCCACGAACCGCTCCGTGTTCTCCACCTTGCCCAGCAGGCGCGGCGCCGCGCCCGTCGCCAGGTTGACTAGCTTCACTCCGAACAGCGTCCCGTAGATTAAAAAGTTGCCCGACTCGTCAAACAGGGCGTTGGGCAGGGGCGGCGCCAGGCGCGACGCCTCGACGGCGGCGGCGGTCGGGTCCGGCGCGGCGGCCGAGGCCGCCGCTGCGCGGTCGGCGGCGTCGAGCGCGGCCAGGAGCTCGCGCTCGACGGCCAGGCGGCGGCCAAAGTCGAGGTCGTCGAGGGGCGAGGCCACGGACGAGGGGTCGAGGTAGGTATCGCTGGCGGCGTCGGCGGCACTGGCGGAGGCGGCGCCGCCGCCGCCCTCGCGGCGCGCGCGCTCGGCCGCCGCCATGCGCTCGCCCGCGCGCCGCTGCCACGCGCGCGCCGCCTCTGGCGACTCGTCGAGCGCGCACCGCAGCCGGCCCGACGCGTACCGCCACACGCGCACGCGCCCGTCGGCGCACACGGCCGCGAACTGGGCGCCGTCGGGGGAGACGCACAGGGAGCGGGCGCGGGTGCCCAGCCCTGCAAGGGCGTAAAGGTCGGTGTCCATTTTTAGGGCAAAGGCGGTGGCGAGGCGCCGCGGGCCCGAGGGCCGGCCGGCCGCGGGCGGCGGGCAGCCCGGCGCTGAGGGCGACCAGTACTCGATGAATCCCTTGGCGTCGGCGGTGATCATGACGTCAGCGGCGCCGTTGTAGGCCATGGCGGTGACGGGGGCCTGGTGCAGGCCGCGGAGGACCTGGAGGGGGGCGGGGCCGCCGCCGGCGGCGGCAGAGCCGCCGGCAGAGGCGGCGGCGGGCTTGTCGGCGCCGGCGCCGTCGCGGGAAAGCAGCACGGCGCCGCTGCCGTCGTCCTCGTCGTCGCTCGCGCCGCCGCCGCCGCCGCCGCCGCCGCCGCCGGCGGCGGGCCCGGAGACCAGCCCCCCGCGCGCGTCGTACACAGCCACGTCGCCCGAGTGCAGGTCGCTCACCACCAGGCGCGCGGGCCCTGCCGCTGCCGAGCCGCAGCCGCCGCCGCCGTCTCGGCCGCCGCCGCCGCCGCCTCCGCCGCCGCTGGCGCCCCCGCCCGCTCCGCCCAAGCCGAACGCCCACGCGGCGCATCCGGGCACGAACGGCAGCCGCGCCATGGCCACCAGGTCGAGCGCGGCCACGTCGAACACCTTGAGCGTGCGGTCGCGCGACAGCGACGCCGCCAGGCTGCCGTCGGGCGAGACGGCGAGGCAGCAGACGGGGCCGAGGTGCGCTCGAAAGTGCTTTGCGAACTCGAGCCCGCCGGGGACGCCGCCGCCGCCGCCGCCGCCGCCGCCGCCGCCGCCGGCCTTGCCGCCCCCGCCGCCGCCGCCGCCGCCGGCCCCGCCCGCGCCGGCCGCCGCCGTCGCCGTCTTGCGCCAAAACTTGACCGAGCCGTCGCAAGAGGCGGTCGCGACGGCGTCGGCGGCGCCGGCGGCGGTGGCGGCGCCGGGCGGGGCGCAGGCGGCGTGGGTGACGGCGTCGCGGTGCATGAAGGAGCGCTCGTACATGGCGGCGGAGGGGAGGGCGTCCAGGTACTGCTGCTCGAAGGGGAGGACCTGTTTGATTTGGTTTTTTTGTGTGTGTGTCTCGGGTTTGAGCAGACGGGCAGGACGACAGGCGGACGCGCGCGATCGGCGGCGGGCGCGGGCAGGCAAGCGGGCGGCGTCCGCACAAGCAAAAACAAGAGGTCGCCCACCTTGCGCTTCTTCTTTGGCCGCGGCGGCGCCGGCCCGATCATCTCGTCGCCGTCGCCATCGCCGTCCTCGCCCGCCTCGTCGGGCGCGGGGCGCGGCGGCCCAAAGTCGTCCCCCTGTTCTTCTTCCGCCATTTTCCTCTCCTTCTCTCTTTGTGTTGGGGCGGGGTTCGGTTTGCGCTCTCTCCGAGAGTGCGTGTCGTCAGGGTCGTCGTTCGCGGTGTAGGCAGCGCGCGCGGCGTGATGTGGGAGAGGAAGAGTGGTGTTGTCGCGCCGTGAACACGACGCGGCGGCGGGGGCGCCGGCGACCTCGCTCTCCCCCTCTCTGTCTTGTCCCCCGCCCCTTCTTCTTCTTCTCTGCTCCGAATCTCGACGGTGTTGGTGCCTTGCACGCGAGAATGCACGCTTTCATGATGGCGTGCGCTTATTGGTCCATAAAACACTGATCGACTCGATTCCTCTCGCCGCCGCCGCCGACGTCCCCGCTCATCGTCGCCGGCGCCTCGTCCCCCCTTGCTCCCGCCCGCCATCGCTCGCTCACCCGCTCTCGCTCTCCCTGCCCGCGCCCGCCTGCTTCAACTTCGCGTCGTTCTCCCCCTCTTCCATGGTCCTACGCGCCCGCCTCATCGCCGTTGCTGCTGCTGCCCGCCGTGCCCACCCCCATCTCCTCCAGCTCCCGCTCGAGCGCCGCCGAGCGCGCCCGCCTCTGTGCGGCCGCCCGCCCGGCGTCCCTCAGCTCCCCAAAGTCGAGCGACAGACCGACAAAGGCCTCGTGCGCGCTCCAGCTGCACGTCTCGGCGCGCCGCGCGGCCAGGTCGGCCTCTTGGCGCGGGAGGACCGAGGCCGCGATCGGGAGCACGACGGACGCGCTCTGCGGCCGCAACAATTGCGCGCCTGCCGTCAGCAGCTCGGCAATCGCCCAGCGGCACCGCTCTTTCATGCGCAGGTCCTCCTCGGAAGGTGGGATGGAGAAATAGTGACTCTGTCGCAGCCAGTGCGCAAGTGGATCGCCCGGGTCACCCCAAAACGCAAAGAAGCTCCGCGTATTGGCGGACGAAAGGCGCAGGAGCTCTTGAAAAAGCGGGCAGCGTTCGTCGCGCAGCCACCTGCCGCCCTTGTAGCAAGCCTCGCTCAAAGGCGTTTTCAAGTCCCTCCCTGGTCAGGCGCGTCGACGGAGGCGCCGAGGTCGAGCAGCACCCGCATCGAGGCCGTGCGCCCGTCTTGCACGCACGAATAGAGCGGCGTGAGGCGGTCCCACCTGCCCAGCACCTCGACGTCCGCGCCCGCGCCCGCGCCCAACAGCATGGTCAGCATTTCCGCGTCGTCGCTCGGCCCCTCGCCGCAGGCGCAGAGCAGCGTGGTCGGGCCCGTCCGAGGAAGGCGCCGCGGTAATTGTTCCCGTCGTCACAACCCGCGCCGACGAGCGCCCCCCTCCTCCTCCCTCGCCCCTTTGTCCCATTCACGATTGAACAAGAACCCACAAACAACAAAGGCAGCATGTCCGTTTTCCGCGACGGTCAAGTCGGCGACGCCATCGCGGCGTCGTCGGGGACGCGCTCGTGCACGACGAGGGGGGCGGACGGCGGCGGCGACAAACCGGCGCAGCGCGCCCGCGCTCGTTGCCTCACGTGGATAGGATGAGGGGGCGCGCCGCATCGAGACAGACAACAGAGACAAACGCCCGTGCCTGTTTCCAAAGCTGGCGATCTGTAACACACGAGAGGACCAAGACCCGGCGGCGAGGAGCCAGGGCAAAACAAAACAAAGACCGCTCAATGACGCAAAACACAGCACCGTGGCGGCGGCAACAGGCGCGCGGCGCGCCGAGCGAGGCGCGGCGGCAGCGTCGACCTGTTGCGGGCGCGCTGTGGATCGCAATGGCTCTGCTATTTTTTTTGTTGCGCTCGCGTCAAAAAACTCTCTGCGCCAGGGCGTGCATGTTTCAGCGCGTCGAGGCGGCAGAGGGAGAGAAAAGACGGGGGGGAGGGCCGGTCGGGTTTGTCTGCGCGCGCGCGCTGGCGGCCGCTCTTTTTTTTTTTTTGTCCGCCCGTCGGTCGCTCGCTCGCGGCGTTACCTCGCCTCCATTCTCCAGCGGAAAAAATCATTCTCACGTGGGGGGAGGGGGGCGGGGTTGTTGTTTCTCGCCCCTCTGGAACAAGGCGGGGGGCTGGGGGGAACGGGAGCGGGGTATGCAGCAAGTGGGAAAGGGGGAGAGCACACACTAGACATCCATCAGCGGGCTGGGGAGGGGGGGGGGAGCGAGCCCGCGCCGCTTAGGCCAGGGGCTTGGCGGCCGCGGCCGCGGCGGGCACGGCGGCGGGCGCAACCGCGGGCTTGGCGGCCGCGGCGGCGGCGGGGGCCGCCGCCACGGTCTTGGGGGCCGCCACCACGGCCTTGGGGGCCGCCTTCACCGGGTCGTCCTCGACAATTGTCTCGTCGTCCTCCTCCGCCTCGTCGTCCTCCTCCGCCTCGTCCTTGTCGTCGTGCTTGCCCTTCTTCGCGCCCTTGACCTTCTCTGCGCCCTCGTCGTCGCCGTCGTCGCCGCCCTCGTCGTCGCCGCCCTCGTCGTCGTCGCCCTCGACGCAGACGCAGTCCATCGGCCCCTCGCCGTCGTTGCACTCGACCTCGCCCTCGCACTCGACGGTGCACATCTTGCCGGCGGGCGGCATCTTGTCGGTCTTCTGGTAGTGGTCGACCGCCTTGGTCGAGGTGACGTAGCCGTCGGCGCACGTGCAGGCGCTCTCTCCCTCCTCCCAGACCATCCACTCGCCCTTGCCGTGCTTGCCGGGGCCGCACAGCTCAAACCCCTCTTCGTCCTCGTCCCCGGGCACAACGCACTCGTACCCGGCGTCGTTGTCGGCCGCCACGCACTCGCCCAGGCACCCGGGGTTGGCCTTGTAGCAGTCCTTCTCCATCTTCTTGCTGAGCGTCTCAAGATCGTCGTCGTCGACGCCCTCGTCGTCGACGGAGTCGTCCGAGCCCTTGCCGCCCTTGGCGAGCGCGCTGACCGACAGGAGGGCGAAGACCATGAGGCCGACGACCACGAGGCGGGTGCGGGCCATTTTGAACGGTTGCCTGTTGCGGTGTTTGTTTGTGAGGGTAAAGGCGGGCGGTGTGTGTGTGTAAAGGGGG
>Ga0105053_10004220_pt1 | contig 21367 bp, 17 predicted proteins | sample BON01_FD_78093 | JGI IMG/M metagenome (GOLD analysis project Ga0105053, IMG submission 78093) | Freshwater microbial communities from Lake Bonney liftoff mats and glacier meltwater in Antarctica - BON-01 | ecosystem: Environmental > Aquatic > Freshwater > Ice > Glacier meltwater | place: Lake...
CGGCCGACCGCGCCCTCGCGACGCTGGCGGACGAGATGATCGGGTTTTGATGGTTTGGGGGGGGGGGGCAATGGGGGGGGGGGGGGGGCGGGTTGCTGGCGGGGGCGTTTGGGGGCGGGGCGGCGGCCCCGGACACCCCCCCGGCGCCGCGGCCCCGCCGCCAAACGCCCCCTCCCGAACGCCGCGCCCTCCCCCTCCCCATTGCCCCCCCCCCCCAAACCATCAAAACCCGATCATCTCGTCCGCCAGCGTCGCGAGGGCGCGGTCGGCCGCGTCCGCGTCCACGCAGGGACGCGACGCCCACGCCGCCAGCGCGACCGTCAGGCGCTCCCGCAGCAGCCGCTCCCCCTCTTCCTCGCCCTCCTCCTCGTCCTCCTCGCCGTCGCCGTCGCCGTCCCCTTGCGGCGGCGCCTCCCCCAAACAACCAGCAGCGACAAGCGTCCTGTCCAGCTCCGCCTCGAGGCCCTCGAGCACGCCGCGGCGCACGACGTCCAGCTCCTCGAGGTACATGTCGCGCACGCGCCGCAGCTGCGCCGCCAGAGCCAGCAGCGGCAGCGAGGCAAACACGGCAGAGGCGGCCGGCGCCGACGAGGGGGCGCCGCCGCCGCTGCCGTCGTCCTGCCCCTCTTTGCACAGGGCTTCGACCGCCTCGAGCGCGGCGGTCATGGACGCGACGGCGCCGCCGGACCCGTCCTCGACCGCCGCGCGCAGGTCGGCCACGGCCGCGCGCATGCGCTCGCCGTGCTTGCGCCGCGCCGCCCGACGCAGCGTGCGCTCCTCGTCCCGCTGCGGCGGCGCTCCGTCCTTGTCGTCGTCGTTGGTCGTCCTGTCGCCGCCTGCTCCTCTTCCTCCTCGTGCCGCTGCAACTTGTGTCGCGGCATCGCCCGCCCCCGCCAACAAGGGCCGCAGCGCGGCCGCCGACGCCCGGGCGTGCGCGGCCGAGAGCGCGCCGTCGGCCGCCCGCTGCGCGGCCGCCCGGCCGCGGGCGCCGGCGGCGTCAAAGTCGTCGCGCGCCGCGCGGAATGCGGTGAGGGCCACGCGGCACGCGCGCTGGGCGGCGCGGCGCCACTCCTGCCGCTGCTTCTGCTGGCTTGCCGGGGAGGACGTCGTTTCGTTGTCGTTGTCGTTGTGGTCTTTCGGGGGGAGCGGGTGAGTGTCGGTTTCTGGAGTTTTCTGGATATCGAGCTCTGTTTTAGGTCAGCGAGGAGTGGATGGGCACAGATGATCAATCGATCGACGTGAAGCAGACGTTACACTGTGTGCGTGATGAGGAGGGGCGCTCGCGTGCGCCCTTCAAAGAGATACGAGGCGCGCATCTGGCGTTGTTTGGCGGTGGAGCGTTAGACGGCGAAGCGTCGGGGGTCGGCGTCCGCTCGCCCTACAAAGCGAAGAGCTCTGCTCTCCCGCCCCTCCCGCACACACACACGCCCACACACACCCACACACACCCACACAAAGCAAACAGGCACACCACACCCACCGCCAAGCTCTCACAACGCCGCACGACGACAAAACAGACGGACCAAAAGTCTCTCTCTCTCTCGCTCTGTCCGCCAAACCAAAAGAGCGCATAACATCGACGAGCAGGAGGGAGCGCGAACCCAAGGCCGCACACGTTCTTTCCACACGGCTCCGGCGCGCGCGCGCGCCCCCGTGCCTCGCGCCGCGTAGAGAGAGAAGAGAGCCACCAGCCCCCGCCCGCGCGCCGCGACGATGGCCGCGGTCGCCAGCGCCGCCCAAGCCGCCGCCGCCGCCCAAGCCGCCCAGGCCGCCCTGGCCGCGGCCGGCGGCGGCGGCGGCGGCAGCACCAGCGCCGACATCGAGGCCTACGTCCTGCAGCTCACCGACCCGTCCACCCGCGAGAACGCCCTCCTCGAGCTGTCCAAGAAGCGCGAGAGCTTCCCCGAGCTCGCGCCCTTCCTGTGGTACTCGTTCGGGACCGTCGCCGCCCTGCTGCAAGAGATCGTCGCGATCTACCCCCTGCTCTCTCCGCCGCAGCTGACGGCGCACGCGTCCAACCGCGTGTGCAACGCCCTGGCGCTGCTGCAGTGCGTGGCGAGCCACCCGGAGACCCGGGGGCTCTTCTTGCAGGCGCACGTGCCCCTGTTTCTGTACCCCTTTCTCAACACGGTCTCGAAAACGCGGCCGTTCGAGTACCTGCGGCTCACGTCGCTGGGGGTGGTCGGCGCCCTGGTGAAGACCGACGACACGGACGTGATCAACTTTTTGCTGTCGACCGAGATCATCCCCCTGTGCCTCCGCACCATGGAGATGGGCTCCGAGCTCAGCAAGACCGTGGCCACCTTCATCGTCCAGAAGATACTGCTCGACGACGTCGGCCTTTCCTACGTGTGCGCGACGGCCGAGCGTTTCTTCGCCGTCGGCGCGGTGCTCGGAAACATGGTGGCCCAGCAGGCCGAGGCCCCTTCGCCGCGGCTGCTCAAGCACATCGTCCGGTGCTACCTGCGGCTGTCGGACAACCCGCGCGCGCGCGAGGCCCTGCGGCAGTGCCTGCCGGAGCTGCTGCGGCAGCCGGCGTTCACGGCGTGCCTCAAGGCGGACGACACCACGCGGCGGTGGCTGGCGCAGCTCTTGGTCAACGCGGGTTTCCCAGAGGCGGTGGCGCCGCTCGGGGTGCTGGACGTGGTGCCCACGCCCGTGCAGGGGGCGTGAGGGTTTTTTTTGTTGTTTGGGCAGGCGCGAGGGCGGCCGTCGGCGCGCGCGCGCTTGTCTCGACGGAAGAGGTAGAAAGAATGATGTGTAAGAGGCGAAAAGCGCCGCGGAAACTAAACAATGTTTTTTTACACGCCTCTGGGGGGTGGGCGGGAGGGGAAGGATCGAGGGGGCCGTTTGAGAGGGGCGCTCTCCCTAGAAGAGGGGGACGAAGCAGGGGGGGGCCTGGGAACACAAAGCAGGCCACCAAAAAAGAGAAGTGGAGAGAGTACGATGGACCGCCAAAAGAGGGGGTCGTGCGAACGGGCGGGGGGGGCGGGGGGCGGGGGTCGTGCGATGTTTCGCCCCCCGGGTTTTTTTTGTTTTCCGAATTTCCCCGACTTTAGAAAACAAGAAGAAGAGAGCGGAAGAGGAAAGACGGGTGATGCGCGCGTGGCTGGTTGCGGGCGATGCGCGCGCGGCTGCTGGGGCAACGGGTCTGCGTCCGGGATGGCACACGCGGGACGGGAGGGCGCGCGCTCTCCCCCTCCCTTTTTTTCTCTGTCTTGCGCGGTGCGGCATCGGTTTTTGGCCCGGGGGGGGCGCGGGCATCGGTTTTTGGCCCGGTGGGGGCGCGGGCATCGGTTTCGTGTCCGGCGACGGGGCTGGCGGGCGGGGGGCGCGATGGAGAGAGAGGGAGAGAGCGAGGGGAAAGGAGGGGGGCGTCAGAGGGACGAAGGGGGGGCGAGAGGCGGCCTCTCTTGTTATCTGTTTTCGCGTGTTTGTCGCGCGGTTGGGTGTTTTTGTGGCACGCCCCAAGCAAAAGAGAAGAAGCTACGCGGGAGGGAGGGAGGGAGGGAGGGAGGGAGGGGGCGCCGGCAGGACGCGCTGCCGTTGCATCGCTGATCCATAAGACGAGAAGGGAAACATGGATGGCCGCAAGAAGCCATGGAACGGAAGGGGGGCGGGTTTCCGGGGGAGAAGGAACGCGGGTGGCGGAAAGAGGGGGAAAAGGGGGCGGGCCGACGGAGGGACGGCTGCGGCGCTTATTCGAGAGGCGACAGCGGACAGCCCGCCACCAGAACGGAGCAGAGAGAGGATGGCGTGGAGCCTGACCTCCCTCAGGCGCGCGCGGCTGGCGCCATCGAAGCGAGCACGCGGCCGAGCAGGCCGCTGCCGCCGCCGGTCCGGCCGCCGCCGTCGCCGCCGCTGCCGCCGCCGCCGCCGCCGCCGCCGCCGCCGCCGCCGCACACGCGCCCCCAGAGGCGGCTCGCGCTCGCCGCCACGGCCGGCGGCAGCAAGAGCACCGCCGCCGCGACCGACCGCCCCCGGCGGCCCCTGCGCCTGTCGTCGATGACGCTGTCCGTGTCGCTGAAGCTCACGCGCCGCCGCCGCCGCGCCGCCGCCGCCACAGCCGCCGTCGCCGCCGCCGCGACGACCTCTGCCGCCGCGCGGCGGCGACCGCACGGGTGCTGCTGCTGTTGCCGCCCGTACGACGGGTAGTTCCACACCTCGGTGGCCGCCGGCGCCGCGCCCACGCTGCCGGCCGGGCTGCTGCTGCCGGTCGCGCCGCCGCCGCTGCCGCTGCCGCTGCCGCTCCCGTCGCCGTGGCTGTCGTCGCTGCCGCTGCTGCTGCTGCTGCTGCAACCGCTGCCGCTGCCGCCGAGGGAATGGTCGTGGTGGTGGTGGTGGTGGTGGTGGTCGAGAGGCGTGGTCGTGTGGGCGCCAGCGCTACCGACGTGCTCCTGGTGTCCTGTTCCTGCTGCTGCTGCTGCTGCTGCTGCTGCTGCTGTTGCTGCTGCTGCTGGTGCCGCCGCCGCGCCCGCCGCCGCCTCCTTCCCGCCGCCCGGCCTCCGCCCCGACGACGACGGCGGCGCCAGCGACGCGCACGTCACCGCCGCGTCGTAAGCGCGCAGGCCCTGCAGCCGCAGCCGGTCGCCCGAGAACACGTCCCGGCAGTGGAAGACCACGTCAAAGTCGACCGACGCCGGCAACCGCAGCAGGCGGCGGATCTCGCGCTCAAACTGGGCGGCGCCGCCGGCGCCCGGCGCCACGGGCACCTTGTGCGTGCGGCCGCCGAACGAGACGCGCATGTGGGGGGCAACGCGGCGGGCGCCCGCGGCGGCGCGCATGACGCCGCGGTAGTCGAGGCGGACCTGCTCGCCGCAGAAGCGGCAGGCGCGCTCCTCGCTGTTTTTCGTTGTTTTTTTGGTTTGTCGGGATGGTGTTGTGTTGGAGCGGGAGCGCGTTTTTTAAGGTTTGTTCGCGTCTGGGTTGCGGGAGCGGCGGCGGGGGGAGGATCGAGGATCAAGTTCCTCGTGCGCACGCGATCGGCGCGATCGTGCGTGCAGGTCAGGGGCGCCGCGGGGGATGGGGCCCAGGCACGCGCGTCGACGTCCGCCATCCCCCCACCGACCCCCCCCCCCTCGGCCCAAGGAAGGCGCGCGCGCCAACACACTCGGCCGCCTCGGTAAAAAAGAGCGCGCGGCGGCGGCGGCGGCGGCGGCGGCGGCGGCCAAAACAAGGTGGCCAGTCGCCTGCCGGTCCCTCGGGCGTTCGAGGTGTCGCGCTGAGCGCGCGCGGGCCGCCGAAAAGAGCGGCTCGGGAGGGGGGCGAACGGGCGGCGGGCAGAGGCGGGCTGTTGGGGCGTTGCGAAGAAGGAAGGTCTCGGCGTTTTGCTCTTTTCGCTCCCAACGACCCCAACGACCAGGGCCCGCCGCGCCGGGCGCGCCGGGCGCGTCCGGCCGCCCCCCCCGCCACGTCACAGGTCCCGGAGAGCGACTGTGATAGCGCGCGAGACCATCCACGCGCGCGCAGAGGCGGCGGCGGGCGGGCGTTGGGCGTTTGCTGAAACCAGAACGGGAAAAAGTCGTCACTCTTTTGTGTGTCGTCATTCGCACGGGAAAAGGGGGGTTTTGCGCGATCGCGCTCACCTCTTCCCGGCCGAGTGCAGCTGCCAGCGCGCCGAGCACGACGCGTGCACCTTGCGCGGGCACGCGCACACCTGCAGCAGCGGGCCCAGCGACCCCTTGTTCTCGGCGCGGTTGGGGTGGGCGTGAGGGTGGTGGTCAGAGCCGCAGCCCGCCTCCTCCGCTTCCGGGCCCGCCAGGCAGATCCAGCAAGCGTCGTCGTCGTCCGCCATGTCGGTAGTTGTTTGTGGTGTGCGGTCGCGTTTGAAAGTCAAAAAAAGAGGAGAGTTTTGGTTCGTTTCAGACTTTGTGCCGGCGGAAGCGGCGTTTATTCAAAGCGCCCGATTCGTCGTCTCGTCGTCTCGTCGTCGCGGTGCGTCGGAATTTCAAGGCATCGGCACACAGGCCCAATCATCTAGTAGTCCGACTAACCAGAGAAACACACAACATCAACCTTGCAGTTTGCGCAGGATGGCGTCGCGCGACGACGATCGAGCGGCAGCAGGGACAGGAGGACGAACGCGGACCAAAAACGACCATGTGCCGCGAGAAACGCGGGAGCAGCCGATCGTGATCATGGACGCCGCGAGCCTCGCGGACGTCGACTTTCGCGTCGACCGGTTTCTGGCGCAGCTGCTGCGCAGCGCCGCCGCGTCGGCGCCCGCCGCCGCCGTCGCTCCCGGCGCCGACGACGCCGACGCCGACGCCGCCGCCGTCACTCCCCGCGACGACGCCGACGCCGCCGCCGCCGCCCGACGCCCGACGGCCTGCGGACTCGACGCCGGCGGCACCTTTCCCCCGCCGGACCGCCTGCGCCATCTGCTCCGCGCGCTCGCCGGCGCCCGCGCCGAGGTCCGCGCTCTCGCGTCCGACTGCGCCCTGCGGGCGTCCGACCTGCGCGCCCGCGCCCTGTCCGCCGAGCGCGCGTACCGAGAGTCTGTGCTGGCGCTCGAGCTGGGGCTGGAGCGCGCGGCGCGCGGCGCGCGCGAGGCGGACGGGCGCGCCGGGCGGCTGTCGGCGGCGGCGGCGCGGTGCGGCGGGCCGCTGCGGGGGGCGGACGCGGCGCGGGCGCGGGCGGGAGAGCTAGCGGGGTCGGTGGAGCTGGTGCGGGCGTTCAGCGTGCTGCCTGCGGTTTTGGCGGCGGCGGCCGTCCGGGGGGGCACTGGGGGAGGAGGGGGCGCAGGAGGGAGCGGCGCGGCGGCTGCGGCCGAGGCGGCCGCGGAGGCAGAGGGGCGGCGGTACGCGGCGGGCCTGCCGCCCATGTTCACGGACGAGCGGCGCATGGTCGAGGCCGCATCGCTGGCGCGCCGCCTGTCGGCGATGGCGGCCGCTGCGGCCGCCGCGTCGCGCGCCGCCCGCACGGCGGCGGCGACGACGACGGCCGGCGGCGGCGATCACAGGTCGGCGACCGGCCCCTCCCAAGCCCGCAACAGCAACAACCCCAGCGGAAGCAACAGCATGAGCAACAACAGCAACAGCACCCCTCCTCGCTTTGGCTCCGCCGAGCGAGCCGCCGCCGAGCTCGAGGCCTACTGCGCGTGGCTCGAGGCGCGCGCCGTCGCCCGCTTTGACGAGGCGGTTTCGGCCGCCGACGCCGACGCCGTCGCCGCCTGCGTCCGGGCTGCGAGCGAGCTGGGGCGGGGCGCCGCCTTGGCGCAGCGGTGGGTGGCGTGCCGGCCGCTGTTCGTCCCCGGGGCGGGCGGCGTGGAGGAGGACGCGTTGCTGGCGGAGGTCGCGGGCGACTTTGAGGACGACGAGGAGGAGGAGGAGATGGAGGGAGAGGACGGCGGTGGGCGCAGAGGCGGCGGCGGCAACGGCGACGGCGACGACGACGACGAACAGGACGACGACGCCGACGACGACGGCGGTTTGGAAGAAGGCGGCCTCCCGACCGCCAGCACGCCCGCCTCCCGCGCCGCTCGCAGCCGCCTGCGCGCGCGCCACGCCCGCCAGCTCCGCGCCCTGTCGCGCCTGTACCGCCGGCTGCACGCGGCTGTCAAGGAGGAGGCCGAGCTCGCGCGGCTCGTGTGGCCCGACCGCCCGGCGCTGCCCGTCGGCGCTCTGGTGCGTCGCCTGGTGGAGCAGCGGGCGCAGGCCGCCCTGGAGGCGCTGGTGGCCGGCGGGGGCGCCGCGGCGGACGGCAGCGGCCGGGCGCGGGCGGCGGTCGGGCGCATCTTCGAGGAAATTGATGCACAGGGGGGAGGAGGCGGCGGCCGACGAGGCAGCGGCGGCCCCGGCCCCGGCCTCGGCTCGCGAGCGCCCCCGCGCCTCGCGTCATCGTCCTTCACGGCGGCGGCCGCGGGCGTCTCGGCGTCCTCCGCGTCGCAGCACCTGCTGCAGCGCCCGGCCTCGGCCGTGGCCGTCGGGCCACGCCTCGGCTCGTCGACTTTGTCAGGCGCGTCGGGCCTGGCGCGCGCGGCGACCGCGCCGTTTGTTGCGGCCGTCGCCGGGGCGCGCGGCGGCGGCGGCGGCGGCGGAGGCGGCGGCGGCGGCGGGAGCGCCAGGGCCGACGACGGCGCCGACGACGACGGGTGCGCCGCCGATGCCGGCACCGTCTCTGTCGCGGACCGACGACGCGCGATGCTGGCGCTCGTGGCAGAGGCGTACGGCAAGACGCTGTCCCTCGCGCAGAACCTGTCGCGAGCTGTGCGGTCGCTCAGGAGCGAGGAGAGGGAGCAGCAGCAGCAACAGCAGCAGCAGCAGCAGCGGCAGCAGCGGCGGCACGAGGGCGACGGCGGGGGCGACTCTGATCCTCCCTCTTCTTTTTCCGCGCGCGGCGGCGCCCTGGACGACCCCGTCTTCCTCGTCGAGGGCCTCCTGCCGGCATTTCTGCCCGGCTACCCCCAGCAGGAGCTCGAGTGGCTGCGGTGCGCGGCCGAGGAGGACGCAGAGGCGCGGGCGGCGGCGGCAGCGGCGGCGGCGGCGGCATCAGCGTCGGCAGCGGCAGCGGCGGCTCGCTGCGGCGGCAACCCGCTCGCCCGCCTCGGCGGCGCCGGCGCGCTCGCCCGCGTCAGCGGCGCCAGCCCGCTCGCCCGCGTCAGCGGCGGCGCCGGCGGCTCGTTTGGCCGCGCCGCTTCGCCCTCTGCGTCGGCGGCGGCGCCCTCGCCCGCGCCTGCTCCCCTCGCCTCCGCGCGCCCTCCGCGCTCTGCGCCCGGCGACCTCAGCCCCACGCACGTGCGCCGCCTGCTGGCGCGCAACGCCGAGGCCGTCGCGCGCTGCCGACTGCTGCTCCCGCCTCACGCGGCCGCCCGCGCGGCGGCGGCGCTCTTCCACGCGCCCGCGGCGGCGGGGGCCTCCGAGGCCGAGGCCGCCGCGACCGGCAACCGCGCCCCCCGCCCGTCCGCGCGCCCTCCCTCGGCGGCAGCGACGGCGGCAGGCCGGCGCGACGGGGGCGGCGGCGGCAGCGCCAGCGGCCCCGGCCTGGCCCACCCGTCTGCGTCGGCGCCCCCGCTGCATCCGGGGTGCCTCATTCACCAGATTGCCGCGCATCTGCTCGGCGGCCTCGAGCGCGCGCGCCAGACGGCGGCGGCTGGAGGCGGGCCGGGCGCGAGCGCGGGCGGCCCGTCGGTGTCGGCCCTCGCGCAGCAGCAGCAGCAGCAGCAGCAGCAGCAGCGGCAGGCCGCCGCCCTCCTCGCGTCCGAGTTTGTCCGCCTCCGCGTCGCGCGCGCCCTGGACGCCGCGCGCGCCGCCGCGGGGGCCGTCGCCGCGCTCGCCGGCCACCACGCCACCGTGGTGCTGCCCGCGCTGCTGGCCGATCCACCGGCGCAAGGCGCGGCCGCGGCCGCCATGCTGTCCGTGATCCGGGCGGCCGAGCGCGCGGCGGCCGCGGCGCTGGGCGACAGCGCCGACGCGACGGCGGCGCGGGTCGAGCGGGCGCTGCGGGAGGAGCAAAGGGCGGGGGACTTTCTACCGGGGGAGCGGGCCGACGCTCTGGAGGCCATTGACCGGCCGACGGCGGCGTGCGCGCACGTCTGCGCGCTGCTAGCGGCGCTGGCGTCCGCCGTCGGCGAGGCGACGGCCGGCGGCGGCGGCGGCGGCGGCGGCGGCGCGGCCGCCCTCCCGTCGTTGGGCGCCGCCAACGGCGCCGCCCTCCTCGGCGAAGTCGGCGCCCGCGCCGGCGAGCTCCTCGGCCGGCACGCAGCCCGTTTCGTCTTCTCCCCCGAGGGCGCCCTGCGCTGGAAGCGCGACCTGTCAGAGTACGCCGCCGCGCTCGCGCCGCTCGGCTCGCCGCGCGCGGACGCCGCGCTTGAGCGCGTCTGCGCGCTGTCGTCGCTGCTGCTGGTGCCGGCGGCGTCGCTGCCGGGCCTGGCGGGCGCGCGGGGCCTGTCGGGCGCCGAGGCGCTGCGGTGCGTCTCGCTCCGGGAGGACTTTGCGACGGCGCGCGTGGAGGGGCGGACGCTGGCGCAGGTGTTTGCGTCGCAGGGAGGGGGGGGCGGCTAGCACGCTTTCTGATTCTTTCTGGTCGAGCGACGAGGAGGAGATCGCGTCGACGACGACGATATGGTTCCTCTCTTGCTTGTCAACGTCCTCTTTTCCCGCCTTGTCACTTGTGACCGCGCTTACTATCGCATGTGCCCGCCCTGTTTGTGACCGATCGCGACCGCCGCATCCGTCTCTCGCCCCCCCAAGAAGAAGCAGAACCGCCTGTGCGAGCGCGCGGCGCGCTCGCAGAAAAGCACAAGAAGGAGGCGCCAAACGTTGCTATTTCGAGAGGCGCTTTCCGATTTGCTGATTTCTAATCGCGCAGAACCCCGCAATCGGGCGACATGGCGGACCCCAGCCAGAAGCTCAGCGCGGCGATCGCGCGCCTGGAGCAGAAGAACGCGCAGCAGCAGCGGCAATACTCGGAGAGCGCGGGCCTGCTCGGCACGGCGCCCGACCCGCCGTTCGCCGGCGGCGGCGGCGCCGGCGGCAACGGCAGCGCCGGCCCCGCGCCCGCGCCCGCCTCGCTCCGGCCCGCCGCCGCCGCCGCCGCCTACAGGGACGACGAGGGCTTGCTGCCGGTGATGATCGAGGACTGCCTCGAGCGCATCGGCGCGCTGTGAGTCGGTCGTGTGCCTGCTTCCGTCCGGGGACAGAGACGGGGGCGGGCGGGAGGCGAAAAAGAAACCTACGCTTCGCCGCCGCCGACGGCCGCGCGCGCACGTCTCCCGCCCGCAAAACGCGACCGACCGACCGCTCTCACCCCCACTCGCTCGCTCGCTCCCTTCCCGCATCTCCCTTCGCCCCCAAATAAACAAACCAAAACACCGTCCAGCAAGCACGTCCAGCGCCTCCTCCTGCCCACGGGGCAGATCAAGTACCCCTTCGCCCGCTGCCTCCTCGCCGAATTCATGGGAACGTTGCTCTTCCAGATCTTTGGCGGCGCCGCGCCGCCCAAGGACACCACCGCGCCCGCCGCCAACGGCTTCGCGCTTGTGGCCGTGGTCTACGCGTTTTGCAACATCAGCGGGGGGCAGCTCAACCCGGCGGTGACGTTCGCGCTGACGTGCACGGGCCACATGGCGGTGTGGAAGGGGTGCTGCTACGCCGCGGCGCAGGTGCGCGTCGCTTCCTTTTCGTGTGCAGAGAGAAAAAACAAAAAAGGGGCGCTCGCCCGACGACGACCCAAAAAGTAAAAAAAAATGACACATCTCACGCGCGACCAGCAAAAATAACCCCCCCCCGCCCCCCCCCCCTCCTGACAAACACCTCCAGATCCTCGGCTCCGTCTTCGGCAGCCTCATCTACACGGGCCTCATCCCGGGCCTAAGCATCGCGCAAAAGGACTTTCACGGCGGCCTGGCGCCAGGCTGCTTCGGCCCCGCCCCAGGGGTGACGCCCGCCGCGCTGTTCGGGTGGGAGTGCCTGATGACCTTTTTGCTCGTGCTGACGGTGTACGCGGCCGCCGTGACCAAGCCGGGGCACGGCAACGCCGCGCCCCTGGCCATCGGCCTGTCGCTGTACGCGGCGGCGCTCACGGGCGGGCCGTTCACGGGCGCGTCGCTCAACCCCGCGCGCACCATCGGGCCTGCCTGCGTGTTTGCTTGCAACGTGCGCGTGTCCTTCCTCTACATCGCAAGCGAGCTGTTCGGGGCGGCGCTGGCCGCCGGGCTGTCGATCTTCTTGTACGGCAGGGTGCCCGTGGGCCGGGCGGCGGCGGTCCTGACGGGAGACGAGGCCGAGGCGGCGGATGCGGCGGCGGCGGCACAAGCGGCGGCGGCGGCGGCGCAGGCAGACGCAGCCGCGCGCCTGGGGCGGCCGGCGGGGCCCCTCTCGCTGCAGCCGCTGCGGCCGCTGCGCAGCGACGAGTGAAACGATGTCTTCATGGTAGATACAATAGACGATACAACATGCGATCTCGAGTTTTGCCGAGCGTGCGATTGGGAGATCTTTTACCCCCCCTCGGCGGCCTCGCTGCCGCCATCCTGCCGCCGGCGCCACGCCTCCTCCCCGGCCTCCATCTGCGCGGCGTCTTGCCGGCTGTCCCCCGCCAGCGACGCGCTCAGCGCGTGGAGCTCGCGCAGCGCGCGCCACGCCTCGGCGTCGGCGTCGCCATCGCCGCCCCCATCGCCCGCCGCCCACGCCGCCCCTCCCTGCTGCTGCTGCTGCTGCTCCTGCCGTTGGAGCGTCTCGCGCTGCCGCAGCAAGCCGCCCGTGTACTCGCCCAGCTCGCGCTGCAGCGCCCGCAGCTCGGCGTGCACCGCCCCGAGTTCGGCGCGCAGCTCCCCGCGCTCGCGCGACGCGCGCGCGGCACTCTCGTGCATCGCCGCCACCTCTTCGTCCTTGAGAAGCAGCAGCTCCGAGTGGCGCTCAGCGGCCGCCCGCCGCCGCCCGGACTCGGCGGCTAGCTCGGCGCGCAGCTGGCGCGCCTCCTGGGCGCGAGACTCAAGCAGCGCGGCCTGCTCGCGCGCGGTGGCGCGCTCGAGCGCGCCGGCCGCGGCGAGCGAGGCGAGCGAGGCCGACGGGGCCGCCGATGCGGGCGACGGGGCGCGGCGCGGCCGGGCGGCGAGGGCGGTGCTCGGGGGCGCTGAGGTGGCCTCGGGCGCGTCCGGCGACAAGGGATCGTGCTCGACCTCCTGCATCGTCGGGGGCGCGGCGGTGGGTGGGCCGCTCAGCGCCAGGCGGTAGCGGCCGCCGCCGCCGCTCCCTCCGCCGCCGCCGCCCCTGCTGCCGCCCGCCGGCGGAGCAACGGCGGCACGGAAGATGGTCCGTCGTCCGGCGGCAACGGCCACCGCTCGGTCATGATGACAGGGGACAAGTCGGGGCGGCCTGCCCCTCGCCATCATCGTCATCATCCTGGGCGCGACTGCTGCTGCTGCTGCCGCTGCTCTCCTTCCGCACAGCTGCGTTTGAGGGGAAAGCGTTTTCTACCGGTACGCCGATTCTCTCTGTGTGGAAAGCGGTCGAGCGCCCCCGTCCACGTGTCGCCAAGGTCAACGGGCAGTTCTCACGTGCCTCGGATGGAGAGGCTGCTGCGGGAGGCCTCTTTGACGATGTCGATCACGGGACCAGGTTTGTCGTGCTATCGCCGAGCCAAAAAGAGGGCAAAGGGCTGATGATTTTGATGGTGTGAAGCAAGAGGGCGTAAAAAGATGTGTGTCTGATGTGTGTGTGGAGCCGAGGAGCGACAGCTCGCTTCTTACCCGACCATCGCCGCCATCGACGCTTCGGCCGTTGCGAGCTCCGCCTCGGCCGCCGCCGCCTCGTCGCGCGCCGCGTCGCGCTGGTCGCGCGCCGGGCGGTGCAGCGGCGCAAACTTGGGCCCGCCCGCCTTTAGCAGGCAAAAGGTCAGCCACCAGTAGGTCGCCAGGATGCGCGCCTGGCGGCCGCACGCCCCGCGCACGGTCGTCCCGCCAAAGCCGAAGAACGCGAGCGCGTCGTCGCCCGTCCGCACGACCGCGGTGCGCCCCTCCGCGCCGCCGCCGCCGCCGCCGCCGCCGCCGCCGCCGCCGCCGCCGCCGCCGCCGCCCTTGCCTGCCGCCGCCTCGGGTGCCTCGAAAAACGCCGCCCCCTTTTTCCCGCCCAGGCCGCGAAACTCGTTGACCACCAGCGCCTCGTACGCCTGCCGGATCAGCGACTGCCCCGGCAGCGCCCGCAGCGGCCCGGGCACCGACTCGGCCGAGATGTAGGCGCCGCCGAAGAGGATGTGCAGCAGCATGAGCGCCGGCCCCAGCGCCACGGCGGCCTCGGTCGACGGCGCGAAGGCGCCAACAGCCAGTCCGAGCGCCGACGCCGAGAACGACTCGAGCGTCAGGACGCCGAGGAAGGCGGCGAAGGCGCGCGGCGTCGGGCGCAGGCCCGCCAACGGGTACACCACGGCGCCGAACACCAGCGGGTAGAGGGCCGAGACGGGCAGCTCGGCGGCCAGCTTGGCCGCCAGGTAGGGCAAGGCGCCGTAGGCTCCCCGCGCGCGCTCCCGCTGCACCAGCAGCCGCTCGCGCGGAAACACGTTTAATGTTTTCACGAGGCTGCTCATGGCCCCGTTGATCGCGCACACCTGCAGCAGGCCGAGGCGGTCGCGCGCCGACGCCTGCGACCGGCCCATGCGGAAGAAGATGGCGCCGAACATCAGGGCGGAGGACAGGTTGCTCGCGAGGCGCGCCGAGGCGGCCGAGCGGTCGCGCGCGATCTGGCGGGCCGAGCGCGTGAAGAGGAGCAGCAGCTGGCGGCGGAGGCCGGCGCCCCGCTCGGCGGCGCCAGCGCCGCCTTTCGGCGGCGGTCCCGCGGCCGCGGCGGGGTTCGTCTTGACGTCGTCGCCGCTGTTATCGTCCTCATCCTCCTCGTCCTCTGCGTCGTCGTCGTCGTTGGCGTCGTCGCACTCGTCGCCGTCGCCCTCCTTGGCGTCCCCGCCGCCCGCCCGCAGCGCCGCCCGCTTGGCCGCGCGCGCCCCGCCGCTCGCCGCCCACGCGTCCGCCAGCCGCGCCACCCGCGCGCGCGACTCGGCCTCCGCCCCCGGCGACGACGTGTCGACCGAGGCCAGGTCGGCCAGAAACTCTGCCGGGTTGTAGTTTTGGGGGCAGGCGAGGCCACGGCCGGCAAACCAGGCGATGGCGCCGGCCGCGGGGCCCGAGTAGAGCGCCCTGCCCTCGGCCACGAGCAGCAGGTCGTCGAACGCGGCGAAGATGGACGAGCGGGGCTGGTGCACGACGGCGACCACCGTGAGGCCGCGCTCGCGCGCCAGGGCGCGCAGCGCGTCTACCACCCGCCCCGCCTGGAAGGCGTCGAGGCCCGTCGTCGGCTCGTCTAAAAATAGAAGCGAGGGCGACGCGATGAGCTCGCACCCGATGGCCAGCCGCTTGCGCTCGCCGCCGGACAGGCCGCGCGCGCGCTGGCCGCCGACGCGCGACCCGGCGACGCGCGCGAGCCCCAGAGCGCCGAGCAGGCGGGCGACGGCCGCCGAGCGCTCCGCCTCGGGCACCGAGCCGGGCAGCAGCAGGGCGGCGTGCGTCTCGAGCGTCTCGATGGCGGTGAGCATGGAGAAGAAGTTGTCGTCCTGTTGCACGTAGGCGGAGCGCGGGGGAGGAGGGGGCGGGGGAGGAGGGGGGGGCGCGGCGGCGGCGGCGGAGGAGGGCGAGTTGCCGTCGGCGGCGCCGTCGGCGGCGGCGGAGGCGGCCAGGGCGGCGGCGGCGGCAGCGGCGGCGGATGAGGCCAAACGCCCCCCTCCCGGCTGCAGCGGGGCGCCGTTCACGCCGACGTACCCCTCGACGCGCACGCGCGAGCGTGCGGGCACCTGGCCGGCCAGCGCGTTGAGCAGCGTGGTCTTGCCGCTGCCCGAGGGTCCCATGATCGCCAGCAGGCGGCCGGGGCGCGCGGATCCCGCCACGCCGTCGAGCACGACACGAGCGGCGGCAGGGGCGGCGGCAGAGGCAGAGGCGGCGGCGGCAGAGGCATAAACAGAAGTGTCGGCGGCAGAGGCGGGCTTGCCGTCGCCGCCGCCGCCGATGCCGTCGGCCGCCCCCGCCGCCGACGCCGCCACCGCTGCCTGGCTCGGTTGCTTCTGCCGCGCCGCCTTCTTGTCCGGCAGGAGCAGGGCGGTCACGTCAAACTCGAGCGTGACGGGGGGCACTTTCGTAGTGCTGTCGTCGGCGGCGTCTGGCGACGAAGACGAGGCGACCGCGCCGGCGGCGGCGGCGGTCTCGGCGCCGGCGGCGGCGGGCGCGTCGGCGGCGGCGGTCGCCGCGGGACGACGGCGGTGGTGCTTGTGCGCCTTCAGCGCGTGGAGCGCGCCGCGCGCGCCAGCGACCGCCAGCGCCACGTACGCGTTGATGGGCGCCGGCGCCATGATCACGGCCGTGCCGGTCGCGAACTCGAGGAGCGCCCCGTGCTTCATCTTTGCGGGGCGTTCTCTTTCTCTCTCTCTTTTTCTTCGTCTCGTGCGTGTGTCGCAGCTGATGGGCGCGCGGGGTCAGGGCGCGCGTGGAAGGGGGGGGGCCTGCTGCGCTGCGCGGTCTATGCAAGATGCGCAAGGTGCAGAGTTTGATATTCGTGTTGTACAAAGATCATGAACGCCTGGCGTTCATGATCTTTCTCTGAAGAGAGCCCGGCGTCGGCGACCCCCTCTCTTCTCACAGCCCCCGCTCCAGCGCCTCGGCCAAGGCGTCCGCCGCCCCCCGCCCCTCCCCCTCTTCCTCCTTCCCCGCCCCCCCCCGCACCACCTGCGGCCGAAACCCGGGCGACACGTACCGCGCCAGCAGCGACGCGTAGAGCGGGTAGCGCGCCGTCATTCGAAACCCCCAGCTGTCGCGCGCCTGGCGGCACTGGTTCAAATCGACGTCGGCCAGCAGCACGCCGTCCCGCCGCCTCGAGAGGCCTGGCGTGCGGCTGCCGTCGGGTCCGCTGACGTAGGACGACCCGTAAAAGTGCCCAAAGTCGCGGTGGGCGGGCGCGCCGTCGCCGCTGGTGAAGGCGTTTGGAAAAACTTCGGTGCCGACGCGGTTGACGGCGCAGACGAAATACGAGTTGGCAACGGCGGCGGCGCGCGCCTCGACCGGCCACAGGGGCTCGGAGAGGCCGCCGACCGTGGCGCAGGGGTTGAACACGAGCTCGGCGCCGTTGAGGCCGAAGGCGGCCCAGTTGAGCGGGTGGTGGCGGCCGTAGCAGATGTTGATCGCCACCCGGCCGAAAGGGGTGTCGAAAACGGGGTGGCCCGTGTCGCCCTCGCTGTAGTAGGTGGACTCGTTGAAGTCGCCGACGCGGGGGATGTGGTTCTGTGGTGTGGTGGTGGTGGTGGGGGGTTGTGGTGGTGGGTGTGTTGTTGTTGGGTTTGTTGGGTTTGTTTTGTTGGGTTGGGCGAGAACAACAACAGCAGCGACGGACGACGACGCCTCACCTTGCGGTGCTTGCCGATCACGCGGCCCGTGGGGCCGACCACCACGACCGTGTTCCAGATCGTGTCCCCGTGCGCCGCGTCGCGCTCGAGGATGGGCGACAGCACCACCATCGCGTATTTTTTAGCCAGCGCCCGGCAGAGCGCCGTGGCGCCGCCGTCCTCGGCCGACTCTGCAAACTCGCACCACGAGCGCTCGCGCGTGCAGAAGGCGAACGGCATGGTCCACGCCTCCTGCAGGCACAGGACGTTGCACCCGGCCTCGCCCGCGGCCGAGGCCAGGCGCTCGACGCGCGCCAGGGACGCCGCGCGCTGCGAGGCGTAAGGGGCGGTCGGCGGCAGCGGGCTGGCGTGCTGGACGCAGCCGACGCGCACGACGCGCGGCGGCCTGCCCTGCTCGGGCGCGGCGTTCTGGGCGAGGGAGTAGAGGCGCAGGTCAAAGGGCTTGTTGGTCGTCGTGTCGGCGTCGGGGGTGCCGGCGGTGGTGCCGGTTGGGCCGGGGGCGTTGTTGCTGCTGCCGTTGGCGCTCGTGACGCTGCCGTTGGCTGCTCCGTCGCCGTCGGCGAGTGCGCGGCACGCGGGCGGCGCCTCGAGCTCGGGCGTGGGGGCCCCGTACAGCACGCGCATCGCGGCGCGCAGCTCGCGCGGGGGCAGGTGCGCGGCGAGGAGGTCCTCGAGCCGGTCGTGGCCGGCGATGGTGCCGTCGTCAGCGTCCGGCATGTCGAACGGGATTTGGGGGGGGCGCGCGCGTGAGAGGGGGGGGAAGGGAGGTCTCGGGTTTCCGTTCAGGGGACGGAAAGTGACCCGTGCCGCACGCGGTGAGATAGATGAGAGACAAGGGAGGGTCTGAAGTCGACCAATCGCTGGGTTGCTCGCGCGGATTCGGGGCCTGATGTCGCTGGCGGGTGGACGTCCAAGGTGGCGCAGGACTTGCGCGGGTTGGACGCTCTTTCGCGGGTTTGGGAGGGCGGCGGGCGGGCGGGGGGCAGTTTCTGCAGTTGGCGCCAGAGCACACCGACGCGCGCTCGGCGTCGACTGCAGACGCGGACCATCATTTTTTGGGACCATCATTTTTTGGGACCATCATTTTTTGGGACCATCATTTTTTGGGACCATCATTTTTTGGGACCATCATTTTTTGGGACCATCATTTTTTGGGACCAGGACGATGCATATCTATTCGACCGTGAGCCGCCCCCGCCCCTCTCGCTTACAAAGTTTCGCCGCGGCTTGCCGGGGCCGCCAGACCGCTCATCAGCACCTGCACCAGCGTCAGCCTCAGCGCCTCGCACGCCAGCGCCCCCAGCTGCTGCGCCAGGCCCAGGCGCGACAGCTTGCCCTCCCCCAGGGCGCACACGGCGACGCCCGCCGCGATGAGCGCGACCGTGGCCGCCCGCCCTCCGCGCGCTTTCTCTGTTCCCGCGGCGCAACCAAACGCGTAGAACCTAGCGCGGGCATGAGCGACTTCCCGGGGGAGCAGCGCCGCCAGACCGCCGCACCGCCGAACCGCCGAAAAACTCGCATTCATATTTCATTGCCTCGGCCTCTCGAGCAACAGCGCGTCCACCTTCCCGCCGTCGTAGTAGCCCTTGCGGCGCCCGACCTCGACGAACCCGCACGACGCGTACATGGCCGCGGCGGGCGCGTTGTCCGCGCGCAGCTCGAGCGTCGCCAGCGGCGGCGGCGGCGGCGGGGGCGGCGGCGGCGGGGGCGAGAACTCGGCTTTGTCATTGGCGCCCCGTCGCTCTTCCTCCTCTTGGTCGGCGGCCGCGATCGCCAGCAAGCGGCCGATCAAAGCGCGCCCGACGCCCGCGCGCCGCCCGGACGGGTCGACCGCGACGGCCAGCACCTGCATCTCGCCCGCCACCCGCCACGCGGCGGTCCAGCCGGCCACCGCGGCAGCGGCCGCGTCGGCGGCGTCCGGGGCGGCGACGGGGGCGCCGGCGCCGCCGCCTCGCCGCGGCCCCTCGTCCTCCTCCTCCTCGACGGCGACGGCGACGAGCGCCACCGCGATGTCGCGCGACAGCTCCTCCTCGACCTGGCCCTCGGTCCAGCCGGCCGACAGCGGCGCGCACGCGCGCTCCAGCCGCGCGATCGCGGCCACGTCCTCGGGCCGCGCGGAGCGCACAGAGACCCGCGTGCGAGCGCGCGGCGGCGGCGGCGGCACCAGCGGCGGCGCCTCGTCGGCGGCGGCGCCAATCACAGCGCCCCCTCTCCTCCTCCGTTTCGCCGACTGCGGCGGCCGCAGTGCCGGCCTGCGCGAGCAGGCCGACCTGGTCAAGGACGACGCGCCGATCATGCCGCGCCGTTTGCCTCGCGAACAGACGCGATGGCAAGACAAAGACGATTGAGAGAGAGAGGAAAGGGGGGAGGAAACAGGTGGGGTTATCGGAGCAAACAGGAAAGCGGGGCGCGTTGGGTTGGCGATGGAAAGAGGAGGTTGGTGCCTTTGCGGGTCCGTTGCTATTGGACCGAGACCGTTAAGCGCGCGCGCGCGCCGAGAAGCGCCGAAGATGGCAAATGAGTTGGAATGGGGGGCCAGGGACCGACGACGCGGCGCGGCGCCGGCTCGGGGGTCTCTCCTTTCGCAAAACCCCCTCCCCCCTCTGCAAAACGCGAAAAAGCACCCGTGGCCCGACGCCGTCCACCCCCCTCCCTCACTCTCTCTCTCTGCTCAATTGCGCGAGAAGAAGGCGAACGCGCGCCGCGCGCGGCTACCCTTGTCCTTCTTCTCCTCCTCCTGCTGCGCGTCCCCGCCGGAGAAGGCCGCGCCCGCCGTCGCGCCCGCGCCGCTGCCGCTCGCCGCGCCGCCGCCGCCGGGCGCGCCGCCGCCAAAGCTCGGGTGCCTCTGCTGCAGCTGCTGCGCCTGCTGCTGCTGCTGGGACAGGGCCGCCGCCTCCTGCTGCCGCTGCTGGTCCGCGAGCTGCTGCCGCTGCTGGTCCGTCAGGGTGACGCCGTACACGTGCGTGGGCACAGAGGCGGGGATCGGCAAAAGCGGCGCCTGCTGCTGCTGCGAGGACGAGGCGCCGCCGCCGCCGCCGCCGCCTGCTCCCGGCGCGTGCAGCGGCGCGAGCGGGGGCGGCTGCTGCTGCTGCTGCTGCTGCTGCTGCTGCTGCTGGTGCTGCTGGGGCTGGTAGAGGTTTTGCCCCGAGGGGCCCGCGGCCGCCGCCGCCGGGCGCGCGCTCGAGGAGGGCCCGGCTGCAGCGGCGGCCGATGCCGCTTGCTGCTGCTGCTGCTGCTGCTGCTGCTGCGGCGGCGCCAGCGCCAGCGCCGGCTGCTGCTGCTGCTGCATCGGCCGGCTGCCGCCGGCCGCCGCCGTCGGCATCGGCGGCTGCTGCTGGAGCTGCTGCTGCTGCTGCTGCTCGCGCGACCGGCTGCCCCCCGCCGCCGCCCCGGCCGCCGCCCCGGCCGCCGCCGCCGGATGGGCCGCCACCGCCGCCCCGCCGTAGGCCGGCGCGGCCTGGCCGCCCGCCGGCGCCGTTAGCGGCCGCTCCACCGCCGGCGCCGGCGCCGCCGCCGGCTGCCCGCCGCCGCCGCCGCCCGGGCCGCTGTTGGCCGCCGACCGCTGGTACTTGAGGATCGTCCAGTCGAACACGTAGTCCCAGTTCCACCCCTCCTTGGCGAAGAGGTCGCGGAACATGCGCCGCAGGAACGAGTAGTCAGGCTTGTCCTCGAAGCGCAGCGACCGGACGTACTGTGGTTTTGGGGGGGGGTCGTTTTTTGTTTTTTGTTTTTGTTTATTGTTTTTGTTTGTGTTTTGTGCAAAGGGTTGCGTGTTGGTCAGTCGGCCGTGTGTGTTGGTTTTGGTCGTCGGCTGCGGCATCGGGAGGGGGACAGAGGTAGGGAAGAGAAGGGTGGGGGGGGGTGGTAAAGAAGCGTTGTTTTGCCGGCGTTCTCTCGTCGCGTCGTCCCTTGATCTCTCTCCCAAACGCGCGAGAAAGAAAACGCGACGCCAAAAAAAGAAGACCAAGAAGCCAATTCGTCTCACCTGGAAGTAGAGCACAAACTCGTTGGGGAACCCCTTGCACAGGACCTCGAACGGCGTGCGCATCTTCTTCTCGCTGATCTTCTCGTACTTTTGCTTCTTGGTCACCGCCTGCAGCCCCTGCCAGGGCAGGGACCCGCGCAGGAAGTAGAGAAACACATAGCCCAGGGACTCGAGGTCGTCGCGCCGGGACTGGCGTTGTTGATTTTTTGGGTGGGGGGGGTGGGGGGGGGGGGGGGGGGGGGGGGGGGGGGGGGGGGGGGGGGGGGGGGGGGGGGGGGGGGGGGGGGGGGGGGGAGGGTGTGTGTTGGACGTGGGGGCGTCGGGTGTTGCGGCTTGTTGTGTCTGCGCCCTCCCTGCCTCTCTCTCTCGGGTTGCGTCCCTCTCGTGCCAAGCAAGAGCGCGCCGCGCCCCCCCCCCCCCCCCCCCCCCCCCCCCCCCCCCCCCCCACCCCCCCCACCCAAAAAATCAACAACGCCAGTCCCGGCGCGACGACCTCGAGTCCCTGGGCTA